>MDTG01245204.1_pt1 | contig 12317 bp, 11 predicted proteins | sample 811421 | NCBI WGS metagenome assembly MDTG01 (sample SAMN05326645, study PRJNA326480) | marine metagenome | isolation source: seawater | place: Pacific Ocean: South East | collected 2011
AGAGCATTAGTTAATGACCCTGAGATTATACTTGCCGATGAACCGACTGGAAACCTAGATCCTGAAACAAGTGAAAAAATAATCACACTGCTTAAAAATATTGCCAAAGAAAATAAGACAGTTGTTATGGCTACTCACGATTATGACATTATAAATAAGTTTCCGGGAAGAATAATGAAATTTGAAAACCAAAATGTTTCTGAATAAAAAATCTTGTTAAGTATCTGCATCCCTATATATCAATACGATGTTTCCAATTTAATAAAAGAATTACAATCACAATGTATAAGAAACTCAATAATCTTTGAAATTATTTGCATTGACGACTTCTCTAACTCAATAATTCGAACAAAAAATCGTGTTATTAAACAATTTGAACATTTAAAATATATTGAGTTAAACGAAAACATCGGTAGATCAAAAATCAGAAATCTATTTATAGATCTTTCAAATTATGATTCACTTCTTTTTTTAGACTGTGATTGTTCCATCAAAGACAATTTTATTTTTAATTATTGTAAAAATATTGACAAAAAAGTGATATATGGTGGTAGAAAACACCATGAAAATAAACCTGATGACGAAAATATTTTTTTAAGGTGGAAATATGGAAAAAAAAGAGAGGACCTAACAATCAAAAAAAGAAAAAGATCACCATATGTAAGTTTTAGATCAAATAATTTTTTAATTAAAAAGCAAATATTATCATTGATTAAGTTTGATGAAAGCATTAAAACTTATGGGCATGAAGACACCCTCCTAGCATTTCAACTTAAAGAAAAAAAAATCAGTATTTATCACATTGAAAACTTTGTAATTCATGAGGGATTGGAAAATAATAAGGAATTTTTGATAAATACAAGACTTGGAATTGAAAACTTAAATAAACTATATAATTCAAAAAAAATAAAAACCAAAGGAATAAAAATTTTAAAAATTTATAATCTGATTGATTATTTAAAATTTAACTTTTTATTGTCTCTATTTTCATTTTTTTTTATGGACTTATCATTGAAAAAATTAAACCAAAATAATCCTAATATTTTTTGGTTGGATATTTATAAATTATTTTACCTACATAAGATAAGAAAAGGTGTATAAACTTATTAAAACTGCTTACAACTTAATTATCCCAAGGAATATTCATTACAAAATAGAATCTCCATTAAGATTTTTATTATACGTAATCTTTTACAGGGGAAACCAATACCAATGCCAAATATGTGAATCTAAGTTGAAAAAATTTATACTCATTAATTTTAAAATAGAAACTGACAATCTCTGTCCTAAATGTGGAAGCTTGTCAAGAACAAGAACTTTATACAGCTACTTGTGTAATGAAATTAGGTTTGAAAACAAGGAGATACTAGACTTTTCACCGCACAGAAGCATTTATAATGTTTTATCTAAAAGTGAAAAAAAATATATCGCAAACGATTTCGATAGTCAATTTTTTGCTGATACACACTATGATATAATAAAATTACCATTCAAAAAGGGAAAGTTTGATCTTATTATTTGTTTTCATGTATTAGAACATATTCCAAATGACAATAAAGCAATTGAAAACTTACACAAGGTGTTAAATAAAAATGGGGATTTATTAATTCAAGTTCCACTTAAAAAAGGAGACACAGATGAAGATTTATCAATTAATGACCCAAAACAAAGAGAAATAAGATTTGGACAAAAAGACCATGTCAGAGTATATGGAAAGGAAAATTTAAAAGCTAAACTAGATAGTTATGGTTTTAAAACTAAAGTAGTTGATTATTCAAAAAAATTTAGTGACAAAGAACTTAAATACTATGGAATCAAAAAAGGAGAATTAATTTTTCATTGCAAAAAAATAAACTAAAAGTTTTTGTAAGTCTCAATTAAAATACGCGATTCTTTTTCCCAATTTAAATCATTAATTGCATGTTTAAACCTATCTTTTAAGTATGATTCTTCTTTTGTTTTTAATACGATATTTAATCCATTTAAAATAGATTTTGAACTAATTTCAGAGATTGTATAACCAACTTGATAAGTTGAAATAATATTTGAAACTTCAATTAAATTACTAGCCAAAATTGGAATTTCTGCCTTTATGTAATCAAATATTTTATTGGGTAAACTAAATTTATGGTTAATATTATTGTCCTTATCGAGACTTACTCCAATATCAGCATTTAAGGTATACTGCATCATTTCATTGTAAGGAAGTGTATTAACAAAAATGACTTTATTTAATAAATCATTTTTTTTACATCTATGCTTTAATTTATCAATAACATCTCCTTTACCAACAATGCATAAAAAAAACTGATCTTGAATCGCAATGGCTTCCATTAGCTCCTCTGAACCTCTATCAACATTTATTCCTGCTCCTTGTAAAATAACTATTGGTTTGTTTAATGGCAATCCCAATTCTGATCTAGATTTAACTTTCTCAATTTTAGAAATATTAGGTAAATTTCTAAGTACCTTTGGTAGTATATTGTAATCTTTGTAATACAAATTTGCTATTGATTGGTTTACAGTAAATACGTAGTTTAATCTTGGAAAAATGCTTTTTTCAATTGTTTTCCATATATACTTAACCAAAGGTCTATTTTGAATTTCAGCAACACCAGTAAAATATTCATGACTGTCGTAAACAAGTGGTTTTTTTTTAAATTTTGAAATTATCCAAAAAGGAAACAAAGTGTCTAAATCATTGGCATGATATATATCTGTTTTTTCAAATAATAATTTGAAAAATAAACGTAAATTATATTCAGCATAAAATAAAAACCCTTTGTTAAAGATTAATTTGAATCTGTGTATTTTATACTTTCTTCTTATTTTGACAGATGATTTTAGAGCTCTACCAATTAAAAAAATTTCAAACCCAGCTGAAAATAATGTTTCACAAACTTTAGAAACTCTTTGGTCGTGAGAAATATCATTAGTTACGGCTATAATTACTTTTTTGATGACTTTTAATTTTATATATTAAATGTAAATAATATTGTTTTATCCAAGTGAATTATTAAAACAAACAATATATTTAAATTTTTTATTCTTGAAAATCTTCAAAAACATATCACTTAAGAAGTATAACACCTTTGGACTTGATTACAAGGCTAAATACTTTGTAGAAATCGAAAGTGAAAAAGATTTAATAAAACTTCAAAATGAGAGTCTATTTAAAAAAGAAAATAAACTAGTTCTTGGGGGAGGAAGTAATATTTTATTCACAAAAGACTATAATGGATTAATTATCAAAAACAATATCAAAGGACAAGAGATTGTAGATGAAGACGAAAATTTTGTTTATTTTAAAATTGGAGCAGGAGAAAATTGGCATGAAATAGTTTTAAAATGTGTTGAAAATAATTGGGGAGGAATTGAAAATTTAAGTCTAATTCCAGGGAACACTGGAACTGCCCCTATGCAAAATATTGGAGCCTACGGAGTAGAAATCAAAGAGACTTTTTTAAGCCTTCAAGCTTTTAGATTATCATCTGGAATTATAAAAAAGTTTGACAAAGACGATTGCAAGTTCAATTACAGAGAAAGTATTTTTAAAAATGAAAAAAAAAATCAATATTTAATTTTAAACATTACTTTAAGGTTAAATAAAAAACCGAAGGTAAATATTGAATATGGTGATATTAAAAAAATCCTCATTGATAAAAAAATAAAAATCCCAACGATAAAAGATGTAAGCAGTGCTATTATAGAAATAAGAAAACAAAAATTACCCGATCCAAAAGAAATTGGGAATGGCGGAAGTTTTTTTAAAAATCCAATTATTTCATTTCAGTTACTTAATAAAATAATTAAAAAATACCCTGAAATAGTGCATTATAAAATCAATGAAAATCAAACAAAAATTGCAGCTGGTTGGTTAATTGAGAAAGCAGGTTGGAAGGGTAAAACAATAAGAAACTATGGAGTTCACAAAAATCAAGCACTTGTTTTAGTTAATTACGGGGGTGCTAGTGGAAAAGAAATTTATGACCTTTCAAAAAAAATCATTGATGATATTAAGTTGAAATTTGGAATAACTCTTGAAAGAGAGGTGAATATTATATAATTTTCTTGCTGCATTAATTGTTAAATTATTTCGATATACCAATAATCATATTATTACTAGTATAATCTGTCATAGAAAAAATAGAAACGCTTCCGATAATAGGGTTTAATTGTTTTGGATAAAATGAATATTTAATTGAGCTGTTTGAAGGAAAATCTACCTTTAAAATATTATGTTCTGCCTCTCCGACGCTATTAAACGATATTTGCTGAGTTCCACAGTAATTGTTAGAGCCATACTCAATAGGAACACCTTTTCTAAATCTGAGATTTGACAAACAATTGTAAAAATATCTAGATTCATTAAAAGAGTTAAGTTGAAAAGAGCCTATTAATCTTAATTGTTGATTATGTTGCTTAAATGTTATAGGGCATGCCCAAATAAAATTACCATTTTTATTAAACTTAATTGCAACCATACCTTTTGATTTCCAATTAGTTACTCCTTTTACTTTTTTTCTGCCAAGGTGCTCAGATAATAAAAAATAATTACCCTTTTGATCAATACTAAAATTAGAAAGTCTAAATTTATCTAACCCAAAACCATTTTCTTTAACTTCTGACGAAGTTTTAAATGATTCAATAATTTTCCTACTAAAAAAATATTGATTTTTATGAACTAGAGTCAAATCTTCACTGTATTTATGGATGAAATAACCCTCATAATTGTATCTATTCAAAGATGTGAAAAAACCCGCAATAACCAATTCATTTTTGTTATTAAATAAATAATCAACGTCTGCTATTTTTCTATTTTTTAACTTTATTTCAACCTCATCAATTACACTTTTTCCTAATTTATATAGGTAGAAGTTATTTCCTTTATCCCAAAATGTCTTAATTAATATTATTTTTCCTAATGGCGAAATTAAAAGTCTATTATCTCTTTTTGGTTCAAATGGGATATCTAGTTTATTGTATATTTCATATTTTAACTTGAAGAGATTATCAAAAGAAAGTAATTTAATATCTTCATTCTTCTTGGGTTGGTAAGGCAACTCTACAAGCACATTAAACCTTTCATCAAATGTAGAGTCAGCAATAATATATTTAGAACTGTATCCATTTATGTTTGGCTCCTCAAATATTTTTCTACTATTTATAAAACCACTGTTTAAATCAAATTCGTGAACATATAATTGAGTATAATTATTTTTATTCAAGGAAGTAAATAAAAATATTTTGTTGAAAATATAATTAGCATTAATAAAAAAATGATTATCTATAGTAACATCAAATTGATTTTTAATGTTTAGCGAACTATTAAAAAGATTTACTTTCAAATTACAACTAGATGATTTTATTTTTTTTTGGATCAGAACATAATGGCCATCATACTCAAAACAACTATGAGGCTTATATTCTTCTGTAACTTTAATATTATCACTGAAGGTGAATTTTATTTCTTGAGAATAAATAAAAGTACTAAGAACAAAAAACACAAAGGTTATATGTAATCTTAAGAACAACTTAATACTAAAATAGTATTTAAATTACAAATATCAATTGAGATATAAAGGGATGACTACGAATTGATCAATTTTTTGAGCAAGAATTCTCTGTATTCTTTTCCTGAAGCTCTAACAATCACTTCATTTATAAATCCGCTAGTTAACAAATCAATTGCCTTTGGCCTACTTAATCCTCTAGATCTTAAATAAAATAAAGCTTGATCATCAAATTGTCCCGTTGTACTTCCGTGGCTACACTTAACATCGTCAGCATAAATTTCTAATTCAGGTTTAGAATACACTTGAGCATCCAAGTCAATTAAAATATTATTATTTTGCTGGAAAGCCTCTATCTTTTGAGCATCTTTATGCACAATAACCTTTCCATTAAAAACACCAATCCCGTTTTCTCTTATAATACCTTTATAATTTTCAAAAGAATTACAATTTGGAAGTAAATGATTTATTGTTGTATGTTGATCAATATGTTGATTTTTTGATGGATTAAATACACCATTAAGTTCTGTGTGACAAAACTCACCTGCTACATCAACATTTATATCGTTTCTAATAATTTGTCCAGAATTTGAAAATGTATTTATTGAAAAATAACTTGATTCTAACTGGGATATATTTTCAGAGCAAATATTGAAGTTTTCATTTACGTCTTGAAATTTATCAACTTTCAACTTTCCTTTAACATCTATTTGAAATTCACTTATATGGTTATTTAAGCAACTAAAAACATCAGTCTTATCAATAAAGTATTGCTTTAGCTCAAGAGAAGAATTATTTCCTATTTTCACATTTAGTCTTGTATTGGAAAGGAAATTTTGAGAAGTAGTAATATAGACAATATTAATTGATTGTTTAATTTGAGAGTCATCATTAACTTTGATAAAAATTCCATCCTCTAAATAAGATTGATTTAAATATGAAAAATAATTGTTCCACTCCTTTCTGTAGTTATTAATTAAGCCTTTAAGATTTGTCTTGTTTTCGGAGAAACTTGTGATAGTAAGGTTATTTTCAGAAATAATCTTCGTCAAATTGTTGTTAATTTTACCATTTTCGACAACAATTATTGAACCATCTATTATTGGAAGAGATAAGTCTCTTATATCATTTAAATGAAAAATATGCTGATTGTGAAATAGAGTTTTTTTTAATTTACTTAACTTGGAGTACTTCCATTTTTCTTGACTTCTGTGAGGAAACTTAGTAACATTTAGAGATTTAAATGCATTTTTTGATTCAACTTCTAAAATTGGTGAATAGTTTAGATTTTTAAGATTCATTATTTAAAAAAATTAAACTGTCAAGTCCATAGTTAACCAATCATAACCTTTTTTTTCTAATTCAAGAGCTAAAGATTTGTCACCTGTTTTAATTATTTTCCCATCATGTAATACATGTACAAAGTCAGGGACAATGTAATCAAGTAATCTTTGATAATGAGTAATTACTATTGTTGCGTTGTCCTTTGATTTAAGCTGATTGACTCCATTAGCTACAACCTTTAATGCATCAATATCTAATCCTGAATCTGTTTCGTCTAAAACAGCGAGTTTTGGGTCTAATATGGCCATTTGAAAAATTTCATTTCTCTTTTTTTCTCCTCCAGAAAATCCCTCATTAACTGAGCGGTTTTTTAACTTATTATTTAGGCCTACTAATGATGATTTTTCAGAAACCATTTTTAGAAATTCTTTGGCTGTAATAGGAGGTAATCCTAATGATTTATGTTTCTCATTGATAGCAGTTCTCAAAAAATTAATATTACTGACTCCAGGTATTTCGACAGGATATTGAAATGCTAAAAATATTCCTTTCCATGACCTTTCTTCGGGACTAAGTTCTTCAATATCTTCACCTAAAAAAGAAATTGAACCGTCTGTGACTTCATATTCTTCCTTTCCAGCTAAAACTGAAGACAATGTACTTTTACCTGATCCGTTAGGACCCATTATAGCATGAACTTCGCCCTTTTTAACTTCAAGATTTAATCCTTTAAGGATTTCTTGGTCGTCAATACTACATTTTAAATCTTTAATTTTTAAAATAACTTCACTCATTTTTTATTTTTAACCTACGGAACCTTCTAAGCTTATTTCTAATAACTTTTGTGCTTCTACTGCAAACTCCATTGGGAGTTTGTTGAGTACTTCTTTAGCATAACCATTAACAATTAAACTGATTGCCTTTTCTTCAGTAATTCCTCTCTGTTGACAATAAAACAATTGGTCCTCTCCAATTTTTGAGGTAGTTGCCTCATGTTCTACCATTGCTGTTGGAGTTTCACATTCAATGTATGGGAATGTATGTGCGCCACATTGATCAGTCATAAGTAAAGAATCGCATTGAGAAAAATTTCTTGCATTTTTAGCTCCTTTTCCAATTTTAACTAGTCCCCTATAACTATTTTGACTTTCACCTGCAGAGATTCCTTTAGAAATGATTGTAGATTTAGTGTTTTTTCCAATATGAATCATTTTTGTGCCAGTATCAGCTTGTTGAAAATTATTTGTAACTGCAACAGAGTAAAATTCGCCGATTGAATAGTCTCCTTTTAGAATACAAGAAGGATACTTCCAAGTTACAGCAGAACCTGTTTCAACTTGTGTCCACGAAATTTTGGATCTATATCCGCAAATACCTCTTTTTGTCACAAAATTAAATACCCCTCCTTTTCCTGTTTCGTCTCCAGGATACCAATTTTGAACAGTTGAGTATTTAATTTCAGCATGATCTAGTGCTACCAATTCTACAACTGCTGCGTGTAATTGGTTTTCATCTCTCTGCGGAGCTGTGCAACCTTCTAAATAACTTACATAACTTGATTCATCAGCAATTAACAGGGTTCTTTCAAATTGACCCGTACCAGATTCATTAATTCTAAAATAAGTAGAAAGTTCCATTGGACACTTAACTCCCTTAGGAATGTAACAGAAAGAGCCATCAGAGAACACTGCACTATTGAGAGCCGCATAATAATTATCTTGTAATGGAACAACACTACCCATGTACTTTTTAACTAATTCGGGATGGTTTTGAACAGCTTCTGAAAATGAACAAAAAATTATACCAAGTTCACCTAATTTCTCTTTGAATGATGTTGCTACTGAAACCGAATCCATTACAAAGTCAACAGCGACACCTGAAAGTCTTTTTTGCTCTTCAATTGATATTCCAAGTTTATCCATGGTTTTTAATAATTCAGGGTCAACTTCATCTAAACTATTTAACTGTTTTTTTTGTTTTGGAGCCGCGTAATAAATTATGTCTTGGAAGTTAGGTTTTTCATAATTCACATGTGCCCATTGAGGTTCGTTCATTTCAGACCAAATTCTGAAAGCATTTAATCTGTAATCAAGTAACCATTGAGGTTCGTTTTTTTTAGAAGAAATAAGTTTTATAATATCTTCATTTAATCCTTTAGGCGCTTTCTCAGATTCAATGTCCGTGACAAACCCAAATTCATAAGTTTTGTTATCTAACTCTTTTTTTAATTCTTTTTCGGTATAAGCCATTAAGATCAATTATAGTGAAAAGCTCTCTCCACAACCACAAGTTCTGTCAGCATTTGGGTTACTAAAAACAAATCCTTTACCATTCAAACCACCTGAAAAATCTAGTGTTGTTCCAATTAAGTAAAGGAAACTTTTTTTATCAACAACTACTTGAACTCCATTATCTTCAAACGATTTGTCAGACTCATTAATCTGATTATCAAAAGTTAATTCGTACATTAAACCAGAACAACCACCACCTTTAACTCCAACGCGAATAAAAAACCCTGACTTACCATCTTCTTCCATCAAATTTAAAGCCTTGCTTCTTGCTTTATCAGTAACTTTAATCATATTCTTCTGTTATTTGTTAAGACTACAATTGTTGCAAATATAAGACATAATTTAATTTGAGTAATGTATGATTTAGCTTAAAATACTTTTTAATAAAATAGTTCAACAAATAATATGAATATTATTTAAGTAATAAGTTAAATTTGCAGTAATGAAAAAAGAATCAAAAACTTTAGACATCAAAGAACTAGGTGAATTTGGTCTAATAGAGAGAATTTCAAAAAAAATAAAAACTTACAAAAAGTCTACTATTTTAGGGCCAGGAGATGATGGTGCAGTAATCAAATTACCAGAGCACACTGTTATAAGTACTGATATGTTAGTTGAAGGTATTCATTTTGATATGACATTTACACCTTTAAAACATCTTGGTTATAAAGCAGTGGTTATTAATTTAAGTGATATTTATGCAATGAATGCTGAAGCTCAAAAAATTACAGTAAGCTTAGCAATTTCTAGTAAATACACACTAGAAGCAATCGATGAGTTGTATGATGGGATTTTACTTGCATGTCATAAATACAAAATAGATATAATTGGAGGTGATATAACGTCTTGTACAAGTGGACTTACGATTTCAATAACTTCAATAGGAAATTGTTCTAAAAAAAATATTACCTACAGAAATGGAGCAAAAGAAAATGATTTATTAGTAGTTACTGGAGATTTAGGTGGAGCATACATGGGTTTAACAATTTTACAGAGAGAAAAAGAAGTTTGGAAAAGTAATCCAAACATGCAACCAGACCTTGATAACTTTAACTATATTTTGGAAAGACAACTCAAACCAGAAGCAAGAAAGGACGTTATTAAGTTTTTAAAAGAAATCAATGTCAAACCTACAAGCATGATAGATATTTCAGATGGTTTGTCATCAGAAATTTTTCATATATGCAAATCTAGTGGCGTAGGTTGTCAACTTTATGAGGATAAAATACCTATTGATCCTCAAACTTATCAAACTTCTATGGATTTTAACATAAACCCTACTGTGAGTGCACTTAACGGAGGTGAGGATTACGAACTTTTATTTACAATTAGACAAAAAGATTACGAAAAAATAAAAGGTAACCCCGATATGACAATCATTGGACATATCACTAAAAAAGAAGTTGGTGTTAATTTAATTTCTAATGGTGAGGTATCAATACCACTCAAAGCACAAGGTTGGAATCATTTTAATATTTGAACCTACAGTGGTTTGTCGTCTTGATCCAAAAAATTAAATTGTAAAATACCCAAATCTGATACTGATCTAATGGTGACCCACTTCCTATATTTTAAAAACCAATTCCTTTGAATACTCTTTAACCCTTTTCTTAAATACGCCTCCACAAAAGGGTGAACATTAAGAAATATATTTTTAAAGCCACCTTGATCAATAATTGATTGTAACATGTGTTCAATTTCATCAATGACCAATATGGATGCTTGAATTTCTCCTTTGCCCAGGCAATTTGGACATGTTTCTGTAGTTTTAATGTCTGTTTCAGGTCTTACTCTTTGACGTGTAAGCTCGACTACTCCAAAACGACTAGGCTGCTGAATATTGTGCTTTGCCTTGTCTTCTTTCATAAACTGTCTAAAATTTTCTATTAACTTTTTATTATTAGCTCTTTCATACATATCAATAAAGTCAACAGCGACAATACCTCCCATATCTCTGAGCCTTAACAATCTAGCAATTTCTTCAGCAGCCTCTAAATTAGTATCTAAAGCATTAAGTTCTTGATCCACATTGGTTGCTTTTCTATTGCCACTGTTAACATCAATAACGTGCATTGCTTCAGTATGATCAATAATTAAATACGCCCCCGATTTCAAATTAACTTTTCTTCCAAAGGCAGCTTTAATTTGTTTATTAATTCCTCTGTTTTCGAAAATGGATACTTTACCTTGGTAAAATCTCACAATTTCTTCTTTTTCTGGTGCTATAGTCTTAACATAGTCTTTAAGTTCGTTATAAAGGGATTCATCGTTTACATGAATACTTGTAAATTCTTTGTTTAGTTCATCCCTCAAAACAGTAGTGGCTCTATTCATTTCTCCTAGAAGCTTTTTACGAGGTGATGCATCTTTAAGTTCCCCATACATTTTAGCCCATTTTTGTTCTAAATCTTTAAGATCTTGGTCTAATTCAGCAACTTTTTTGTTTTGGGCAACTGTTCGTATGATAACGCCAAATTTTCTAGGTCTTATACTGTTAATAAGTCTTTTAAGCCTATCTCTTTCACTTGAATCTTTAATCTTTTGAGATACTGAAATTTTTTCTGAAAATGGGACAAGGACTAAGTACCTTCCTGGAATAGTAACCTCAGCGCTTAATCTCGGTCCTTTGGAGGAAATTGGCTCTTTAGTAACTTGTACAGCAATTAATTGATTAGAGGATATATGTTCTTTTATCTTTCCCTCTTTCAAAATATCAGGCTCAATTTTATTGTAACCCAATTTATGTGTTGATTGCTTCCCTTTTATGGAATCTTGAACATACTTGTTCATAGACCTATATTGAGGGCCTAAATCTAAGTAATGCAAAAATGCATCCTTTTCATAACCAACGTCTACAAACGCTGCATTTAGACTTGGCACAATCTTTTTAACCTTTCCAAGATAAACGTCACCTACATTAAATTTATCATCTAAACCCTGCTTATGAAGCTCTATCAATTTGCTTTCACTAAGCAAAGCAGTGGCAACCTCGTTTCTTGTAGAATTAATTACTAATTCATACGACACTTTGACCTCCTATATCTGATTACAGCATAGCGGCATATTTAAAAATATTACAAAGTATAAAAATCCTACTTCTTCTTTTTGTGTCTGTTTTTTCTCAGACGCTTTTTCCTCTTATGTGTAGACATTTTATGTCTTTTTCTTTTCTTACCGCTAGGCATACGAATCTTTTAAATTATTATTAAATACTTTTATTTTTTCTTTA
>MDTG01040881.1_pt1 | contig 12316 bp, 10 predicted proteins | sample 811421 | NCBI WGS metagenome assembly MDTG01 (sample SAMN05326645, study PRJNA326480) | marine metagenome | isolation source: seawater | place: Pacific Ocean: South East | collected 2011
AAATTTAATAACATTACTTTCAAAAATTTGATAAAAAAAATTTTGGAAGATGCTTCAATTAATAAATAAAAAAAAAATATATTTTTATTTTATTTCATTTGTATTTTTATCTACAATTTTAAACAATAATTTCATTAATAATTTTGAAAGTGTTTTTAAGATTACTGAAATCAAAATTAATAATTCTAGTAAAGAAATTAACGATATTATATTATCAAACACAAATTTTTTATTAGGTAAAAATATTTTCTTTGTTGATAAAAAATTAATCTTAGAAAAATTAAATAACCTTAAATTTATTGAGAGCGTTAATATTGAAAAAAAATATCCTTCTACAATTAATATAAAAACCAAAACTACTAATTTAATTGCAACAACTTACTTAGACCAAAAAAAATATTTTGTGGGATTAAATGGAAATTTTATATCAACAAAAAATATAGCAGTTGAAAAAAAATTACCAACTATTTTTGGAAAATTTGATCCAGCTGATTTCATTTTTCTAAAAAAAGAAATTACTAAGCATGATATTGATTTCAAAAAAATAAATAAATATTATTTTCATAAAAATAAAAGATGGGATTTGTACTTTGAAAATAAAGTTGTAATTCAATTGCCTAGCAAAAATATATCTAAAGCATTAGATCTATTTAAAAAATTTAAATCAGACAACAAAATAGATCCAAAAACAATTATTGATTTAAGAATTCAAAATAGACTAATTTTAAGAAATGAATAAAATAAATTTTTTTAATATACTAGATTTTGGAAACTCTAAAATCCGGTTTTCCGTTTTTGATTTAAATTTTAACGAAAGGTTTTCAGACTCTAAAAATGTAAATATTGATGATAACTTTGAAAACCATTTTGAAGAAGTTAATAAAATTATAAAAAATGCTGAAAAGAAGTTTTCTCATCATATTGAAGATATTATACTAACATTAGACACAGCCAAAGTATTTATCATAAATATATCATTAACAAAAAATTTAGAGAAAAAAGAAAAAATAAATAAATTATATGAAACTCTCTTACTGGATTTAAAGCAAATAATTAGTTCTCATTATAGTAAATATTATATATCTCAGATTATTATGGATAAATGTTTAGTAGATCATAAAAAAAAATTTATGGAAATTCCAAGTGATGAAACAACAGCCAATAATTTAAAAGTTGACTTTAAATTAATATGCTTCCCAAATGAACTAATAAACAAAATAAGAGAAAATTTTATAAAAATTAACTTGGGTATTGTTAATATTTTTTGCTCATCTTATGTGAAATCTCAATCATACGTAAAAAAATTAAATAAAGATAAAGCCTCTTTTTTAGATATTGGATTTAGAAGATCTTCTTTAATTTTTTTTGAAAATACAAAATTAAAATTTATAGAATCTATTCCAATTGGAAGCTCTCATATAACAAAGGATATTTCAAAAATTTTTAAAATTCCTGAGGAAGATGCAGAAAAATTGAAGAAATTTTTTAATAAAACGGAAACTGAGTTTTCATATGACAATAAAAAATCAGAAAATTCTACTTTATTTCAAGATATTATAAAAAAGAATATTTCAATAGATTTATTAAAAAAAGTTATTTTACATAGAGTTCAAGAAATCATAGACCTGATCTTTAAAAAATCAAAAATTAACAATTTAGAACATATTTTGGAAGACACTGAATTATTTTTAATTGGCGAGGGATCTAGATTATTTAACAGTAATTCATTTTATCTGAATGATAGATTCGGCTTCAAGTCAATTAATTATTATTCTGAGACAGATGTTCAAATTTGCAATTCTAGTCTTGAAAATTACGTAAGTAATTTTGAATTACCAGAAATAAACAATAAAAAACAAGGACTTTTTGAAAAATTTTTCAATTTTTTTGATAAATAATTGTATTTTCTTGAAATATTTCTTGAGTACTTAAAAAACCATTGTTTTTATATAAATTCAATATGTCTTTGTTAACACAAAAAACATTAGCAGGTAAATTATCTTTTTCAGGAATTGGAGTTCATTCTGGAGAAAAAGTTAATATGCGCATAATACCTGGATTACCAAATGAAGGAATAATTTTTAAAAGAGTAGATATAAAAAAAAATAATTTAATATACCCATTATACAACAATGTAACTGATACAACTTTATGTACAACAATCTCAAACGAATACGGAGTTAAAGTCTCAACTATTGAGCATCTTATGGGAGCATTTTATGGCTTTGGTGTAGACAACGCTATAGTAGAAATTGACTCTCAAGAAGTACCTATTTTAGATGGATCAGCTAAACTTTTTATAGAAAATTTTTCAAGCATTGGTCTTAAAACCAGCGACCATCCAATTAAAATAATCAAAATCAATAGGGAGATTATTGTTAAAGAAAAAGAAAAATTTATACTTATAGATAAGTCTAATGTTTCAAGCGACATAGATTTTGAAATACAATATTCTAATAATGTTATTGGGAATCAAAGAAAAAAAATTAATGTTTTTGAGGATAATTTAGGAGATGTTTTTAATTCAAGAACATTTTGTTTGTTCGAAGATATAGCAAAATTAAAAAAATTAAATCTCGGTAAAGGTGGTAGTTTAGATAATGCAATTGTAATTAAAGATGAAAAAATTTTAAATGAAGTAGGACTAAGAAATAAATTGGAATTTGTAAATCACAAAATACTTGATTGTATGGGAGATCTTTATTTATCTGGATATAAAATTATTGGATCTTTAAAGTGTTCACAGGGAGGACATCATCTTACAAATCAACTACTAAAGAAAATATTTGAAAATAAAAGTAATTATTCACTTATAGAGATTAAAGGTAAACAATTACCTCATAACTTTGCAAACTACCTAAAGCTTAAATCAATAGCTTAAAGGTTAGAATTTTTCTATTTATCTGTTAAAATTATAAAATGAAACTAATTTTTAACTTAAAATTATTACTAATAATCTTATTGACTTTGTCTTGTTCTAAAAAAGAGGAAAGTGTAACGATTTTAGAAGAAAAAAGTTTAGAAACCCAAATGATTGAAGTTTATAATGAGGCTATGGAAGAATTCGAAAGAGGTGATGTTATATATGCTGGAAAAAAATTTGGTGAAGCAGAACTTTTGTATCCACAATCGATATGGGCCCCTAGAGCAGTACTAATGTCTGCTTATGGTTACTTTACGCAAGGTTACTATAGTAATGCAATTAGCGATTTAGAGCGTTTTCTCGTAAAATATAAAAATCATCCACAATCAGATTACGCGTATTATCTATTAGCGTTATGTCATTATGATCAAATTATTGATGAAAAAAAAGACATGAAAGAAATTTTATTGTCAAAAAAATATTTTGAATTATTAATAAATGATTACCCAAATACAGACTATGCATCTGATTCAAAATTCAAACTAGAATTAATATTAGAAATAATGGCATCCAAAGAGATGTATCTTGCAAGTTATTATGTACAAAGAGAAAAATGGATACCAGCAATAAATAGATATAAAAAAGTTATAAATAATTATGATACTACAATTTATGTAGAAGAAGCCTTACACAGACTAGTAGAATTACATTATAAGATTGGAATTATAGATGAGGCAGAAAAATATGCTAATTTATTAGGTTATAATTACCAATCTAGCGAATGGTATGAGTCAACTTATAAAATCCTTAATAAAAATTATAAAAAAAATTATGCAATTAATACATCCCAAGATAAAAAAGAGACTCTATTAAAAAAGTTCAGAAAACTTTTTAATTAATCGATAATATTAATGTTACGTGAAAAAATAAAAAAAGAATATTTGAAAAAAATAGAAGATTATAAAAAACACAGCAAATTATATTATGAAAAAAGCAGACCTATTATATCAGATGCTAAATTTGATATATTAAAAAACGATATTATTGAATTAGAGAATAAATTCAATTTTTTAAAAAGTAAAGATTCACCAAATAAAATTGTTGGATCAAGACCATCAAAATTATTTGAAAAATATCAGCATAAGGTTCCAATGTTATCTTTATCAAACGCTTTTGATGCAGAGGATTTAAAAAATTTTGAAAAGAAAATTTTTAATTACTTAAATAAAAAAATTAAAATAGAATATAGTGTTGAACCAAAAATTGACGGGGTTTCTGCATCTTTAACTTATAAAAACAAAAAACTTTTTATTGGAGTATCCAGAGGAGATGGCAAAGAGGGTGAAATTATAACAGATAATTTAAAAACAATTAAAGATATACCTCTTCAAATTAAAAACTCAAATTTTCCAGAGGAAATAGAAATCAGAGGCGAAATATTTATTAAAAAAAAAGATTTTGAAAAAATTAAAGACAATTTTGCAAACCCAAGGAATGCAGCATCAGGATCGTTAAGACAAAAAAATCCAAAAGAAACAAAAAAAATTCCACTTAATTTTATTGCCTACACTTTTGGTTATTTAAAAAATAATAAATTTAATTATCAAACAGAATTTTTAAAAGAACTTAGTAAATGGGGTTTTCGAACTAATCCTGACAACAAAGTTATTTCGACAATTGATGAATTAATAAAGTTTCATAATAAATTTGAGAGTATAAGATATAGTTTAGATTATGATTTAGATGGATTAGTTTATAAAATTAACGATTTAAGGCTTCAGGATAGACTGGGTTTTACATCTAATGCACCAAGATGGGCAATTGCTCACAAATTTTCTGCTGATCATGCCAACACTAAAATTATAAATATTGAAATTCAAGTTGGGAGGACAGGTGCTTTAACTCCAGTTGCTAAAGTAAAGTCAGTTAATATTGGTGGAGTTATTGTATCAAATGCTACACTTCATAATGAAGATGAAATTAACAGAAAAGATATAAGGATTGGTGACGTTGTAAAAATTGAAAGAGCTGGAGATGTGATACCGCATGTGATAGAAGTTGACAAATCAAAAAGAGATAAAACTACAAAAAAATTTAAATTTCCAACTAAATGTCCGTCTTGTGGATCTGCAACAATTAAAGAATTCAATTCAACTACAAAAAAATATGATGCAGTGAGAAGATGTACAAATGAAGGGTTTGATTGTGAAAAAATTGCTATTGAAAGAATCAAACATTTTATATCAAAAGAAGCATTAAATATCGAAGGTTTTGGAAAAAAAGTTGTTGAGAATTTTTGGAATTTAAATCTTATAAAAAAACCTCAAGATATCTTTGCTTTAAAATATGATAAAATCATTAATTTAGATGGTTGGGGAAAAACTTCAGTAAATAATTTAAAAAATTCGATTGAAAATTCAAAAAAAGTTTCTTTACAAAAATTTATTTTTTCAATTGGAATAAGGCATATTGGAATAGAGAATGCAAAACTCATAAGTGAATATATTAAAGATATTTCAAATTTTATAAATTTAATTAAAACAAAAAAATTTGACAAGTTTCTAAATATTGATGGTATTGGCGAAACTCAAATAAAATCTTTAAAAAATTATTTTTCTGAACATTCAAATATTAATATTGTTATAGAATTAAGCTCTATATTGAGTATTGAAAATCACAAGATTAACGAAAATGGGATTTTGAAAGGTAAAAGTTTCACGATTACAGGAAAACTTAATGGAATAAGTAGGGCAGAGGCAAAATCATTGATAGAAAAAAATTCAGGAAAAACTTTAAGTAGTGTAAATAAAAATTTAGATTTTCTTTTAGTAGGAGAAAAACCGACTAGGAGGAAAGTAGATCTTGCAAAAGAATTTGAAGTTAAAATTATTTCTTTAGATCAGTTAAAAAATTTACTTAATTAATCTAATCAACCAATTTTTTTCTTTTTTATTAAGAAATTTTGAAATTTTAGAATATATATCTAAGTGATACTCAAACATATATCTTTTCTCTTGTAAATTTAACATTTTAAAATTTATTAAATCTATATCGATTGGAGCAAAAGTTAAATTTTTAAATATTAGTTTTTTTTTTAATTCATCTGCATATATAAGATTTTCAATTCGTATCCCATATTTATTTTCCATGTAAAAACCTGGTTCATTACTTAATACCATCCCTTTCCTTATTCTTACTTTATTATACTTTGAAATTGCTTGCGGGCCCTCATGAACATTCATAAAAAATCCTACACCATGTCCAGTTCCATGAGAATAATCTAAACCAACAGATTTAAGGTATTTTCTTGCCAACTTATCTATAAGGTAACCATTGTAATTTTTTTTTAGATCACATTTTACAACTGCAATATGACCTTTTAAAACTCTTGTAAAATTATCTTTAATTTTATTTGATATACTCCCCTTACAAATTGTTCTTGTTATATCTGTTGTCCCCCATTTATATTGACCACCTGAATCAACCAACAAAATGTCATTTGTTTTTAACTTTCTATTCGTAAATTTATTTGATTTATAATGAATAATTGCACCGTTAGGACCTGAACCAGCTATGGTGTCAAAACTTGGATAAAGATAGTTTTTAGATTTTTTTCTTAAATTTTCTAGTTTAATTTCAACTTTTCTTTCGTTTACTGCTTTTTCATTCTTTTTAAACCAATATATAAATTTTGTTACTGCTACACCATCTTCAATGTGTGCTTTATAAATGTTTTTAATTTCAGTTGCATTTTTTATAGATTTTAAATCATATATTGGATCTGTCGTTTGAGTAATCTTAAAATTACTACTCAAAATTTTTTTTTCAAATATAGAGCAAGTATTTTTATCTATACAAAAATTTCCATTCTGTAATTTACTTAATATTTCAAAAAATTTATTCTCTTCACATAAGATAATGTTTTTTAAATACATTTTTGATGACTTATTTAATTTATTAAAACTTAAAAATAAATATATTTTACCCCTAATAGTAATTATTAGCTTACAATTAATTATTGGACTATTTGGTAAATCATTTCCTCGAATATTCAAAAGCCAATTAACATTTTCGCTAGCACTTATAAATAAATAATCTAACTTATTTTTTTTCATATAATTTCTAACTTTTATTATTTTACTTTTTGTACTTTCTCCTGTAATTAATTTGTCTAATTTAAATATTTTATTTGATTTTTTCTCAATTTTATTTTTAAAATTATATTCGATTGGTATTAAATTAAAATAATCTGAAAAATATTTTTCTAATGTATTTTCGGTAAACAGTTTAGGATTAAAACCAATTTTAAAATTATATAAATTTGTCAAATCTTTTGGAAAAAAATATGGAATTTCTAATATTTTGAATTTTTTACCAGCTTCTTTTTTTGCCTGGAGAGTATATCGTCCATCAACAAAAAGATAATTTAAATCTTTTAAAATTAAGGCAAAACCAGCAGACCCAGTAAAATTAGTTATCTTGGATAGATTGTTTATTTTTGAATATTCTGTGAAATAACAGTCATTTTTTGGAAATATATATCCATCTATATTTTTATCATTAATAAAATTTTTAAGTTTTGTTATCACTTTATTTTTTTTTGATACCTTAGCCAACCTGGACTTCTAATCTCATTTTCAAATTCAATATCCTGATTAAACTCAAAATCATTTGGATTATCTTCGACATAAGAATTATTTTTTTTTATAAATTCATCTGGAAGTTCATCAACAAATCTTGAAGCAATACTATCTACCCAATCACCCTGATAAAATCTATTCATCGAAAAAGAAATTTTAGCAATTTGTTTTGCTCTAGTTATACCAACGTAAGCAAGTCGTCTTTCCTCTTCAAGACCTTTTTCTCCTTTTTCTTCAATGCTTTTTTGATGTGGAAATAAACCTTCTTCCCAACCAGGCAAATATACAATATTAAATTCTAAACCTTTTGAAGCATGCAATGACATCAAATTAACCTTTTCGCTCTCCCAATTTTGATCTAATGAAGTTGCAAGTGCAACATGTTCTAAAAAACTTTCTAATGTATCAAACTCTTTCATTGCATTTAAAAGTTCTTTAATATTTTCTAATCTGTTTTCGTTCTCTAAATCTTTCTTATTCTTTAGCATTTCACTATATCCTGACTCATCCAAAACAATTTGCAAAAGTTTGTTATGATTTATTTTTTTTTTAATCTCATATCTCCATTTTTCTAGTAAATTTAATAGAGAATTTAATCCAACCTTAGTTTTTGGTTTAATTTTGTTTAATTCAATTAGTTTTTTTGAGGCTTTTTCTAATGAACATTTATTTTTTTTTGCAAATTCATTGATTGATTTTATTGTCATATCACCTATTGATCTTTTTGGAACATTTATTATTCTTTCAAATGATAAATCATCCATTGGTTGATGAATGCATTTTAAATATGCCACACAATCTTTTATTTCTGATCTTTCATAAAATTTTATACCGCCAATAATTCTATATGGGATACCAACTTTTAAAAATCTTTCTTCAAATTCTCTTGTTTGAAAAATTGCTCTAACTAAAATTGCAATCTCATTTAATGAACTTTTTTCTCTGAAATTTTCTATGGTCGAACTAATTTCAATTGCCTCATCTTTAACACTCCTAAAACAATCTAAAGTAACAAGTTCTCCACTTTCTTTATTCGAATACAAAGTTTTACCAACTCTATTTTGATTATTTTCTATTAATCTTGATGCTACATTTAAAATATTTTGAGTAGACCTGTAGTTTTTTTCTAATCTAATTATTTTTGTATTTTCGTAATTTTTGTCAAACTCTAAGAAATTTTTAATTTCTGCACCTCTCCAACTATAAATTGATTGGTCATCATCACCTACACAACATAGATTCATATTTTGAGCGGATAAATACTTAAGCCATTCACTTTGAATAAAATTTGTATCTTGATATTCATCAACTAAAATATATTTAAATTTTTTTGAGTAAATTAAGGAAATATCTTTGTAATTCTTAAATATTTTGACAGTATGTAATATTAAATCACTAAAATCAGCGGAATTTAAATCTATAAGTTTTTGTTGATAAATTTTATAAATATTCAAAAAATTTTTCTCTAAAATTTCTTTTTTTTTAATATAACATCCTCAGGATAAAATCCCTTATTCTTCCATTTATCAATTATTGTTAAGATATATTTAGGTGAAATTTTTTTAATATCTATATTTTCAGCTTTACAAATATTCTTAATTAATCTTCCTTGGTCATCTTGGTCAATAATTGTAAAGTTGGATTTTAATCCTACAGCATCAGCATGTTTTCTTAAAATTTTAGCACTAATTGAGTGAAAGGTGCCTAACCATGGTAAACCTGTAGCTTCTTTTTTAAGAAGTTTTGATACTCTATTCTGCATTTCTTTTGCTGCTTTATTGGTGAAAGTTACAGCAAGTATTTGACTTGAAAAAGCCTTATGAGATCTGATTATATGTGCAATTCTTGATGTTAATACTTTAGTCTTACCGGAACCTGCGCCAGCAACGATTAGAAGTGGTCCATCAAGATGAAGCACTGCTTCTTGTTGCTTTTCGTTTAAATTTAACAAATAATCAGAACTTAACATATTTTTTATTGTATAAGATTTATTTATTTTAATGAATAAAATTAATCAAAATAAAATAACTTTCACATTTATTTTAGCCGCAATTATAATTATTTTTTCGTCATTGTTATTTTTATCTTTACCAGTTTTGTTTAATTATAAAAGTAAAGTTGATATAATAGAAAGAAATTTTTTTAATAATTTCAAAATTAATTTAAATATAGCTGGAAATATTTCGTATAAACCGTTTCCAAGACCACACCTTTTAGTAGAAAATAGTTCATTAAATATTACAAAAAATAAATCTGGAAATAATTTAGTTAAAGTAAATGACCTTAAAATATTTGTTTCATTAAGAGATATTTATTTAAGATCGTTTAAAAATATAATTTCTGCTGAAATTTTAAATACAAATATAAATTTTAAAGAAAATGATTTAATACAATTTAGAAATCATTTATATGAAAATATTAACAAAAAAATAAATATAAAAAATTGCAAATTTTTCTTAAGAAATTCAAACAATGAGGTAATTCTAATATCTCCAATAGAAAAAATTATTTATAAAATTAATAATAAATCCAAACTAAAAAGTTTTTTAATAAATGGAGAAGCTTTTGGCGTAAAATATAAGTCAGAATGGGTACGAAATTATAATTACCCTAAAGAGAGTATACACACAATTAATTTAATTGATCCTAAAGTCGAAATTAGAAATAAATTGATCAATGAAAATAACAAAAACTTCAAAATAATTTCTGAAATTCAATATATTCAAAATAAAATTATATATAACATAAATTTTAATGAAAGCTTTATAAAAATTTCTTCTCCAAATAAAGAAAATTTAAATTTCAAAATTAATACCAACATTAATTTAAATCCATTTTACTTTACAGGTTCTTTAATTGTAAAAAAAATAAAAGTTGAAAATATTATTGATAACTTATTATTAAATTTAATCTTATATGATCAAGAATTCCTTGGTAATTTAAATGGGAAATTTGAAGTAAAATTTAATGAAATAGATAATAAGTTAATTAAAAATGGAAAAATAAGTTTTAGTATAAATGAAAAAAAAATAAATTTGGAAGAAATAAAATTTGATTTAGGTTCAATAGGTGAGCTAACCTCAAAAATTAATTTTGAAGAGGATAAAGGAGAAATCAAATTTTTATCAAAAAATAAATTAATTATAAAAAATCATATTGAGTTCGCAAAAATATTTCAATTGGGTTCAAAAAAAGTAAAAAAATTAAACCAGATAGATTTTGAATTAGACAAAGCTGTTGGCAGTTCTGATTTTACGATTAAAAATGTAAAAGTTAATAATTCTAACAACATGCAAAATATAACTAAAAAAGCTTACGTAAAAAACATACAAAATCTTCGAGTTTTTATTAGGGAATTTATTGACTAGCTTGGACCAATCATTCTATTAGGATTAATTAATCTTTCATAATCTTTTTCATTTATAACTCCAGACTTTAAGGCTTCTTCTTTCAATCTAGTGCCGTTTTTTAATGCTAATTTTGCGATTTTTGCAGCATTGTCGTATCCTATCTTTGGTACCAATGCTGTGACGAGCATTAAAGAGTTATCCAAATGTTCTTTAATTCTTTTTTTATTCGCCTTAATACCTTTCACGCAATAAAGACTAAAATTTTTTACACTATCAGATAAAATATCTATTGATTGTAAAATATTATAAGCGATTAAGGGTTTAAATACATTTAATTCAAAATGTCCATGGCTACCTGCAACAGTTATACCAGTATGATTGCCAATTACTTTCGCACAAACCATAGTTACAGCTTCGCACTGAGTGGGGTTAACTTTTCCAGGCATAATAGACGATCCAGGTTCATTTTCCGGTAATAAAAGTTCACCATAACCAGCTCTTGGGCCCGAACCTAAAAATCTAATATCATTTGAAACTTTCATTAAAGCGACCGCACAAGAATTTAAAGACCCAGAAAAATTTACAATTGAATCATGTGCAGCTAACTCTGAAAATTTGTTTTTAGCGGGTTTAAATTTTATTTTACAAAAATTTTTAATTTCATTTACAATTTTTTTGTCAAAGTTTTTTTTTGTATTTATACCAGTTCCAACTGCAGTTCCTCCTTGAGCTAAAAAATATATATCATCTAAACAGAATTTTATTCTTTCTATACTTTTTTTTACTTGTTCATGATATCCTGAAAATTCTTGTCCTAATGATAAAGGAGTAGCATCCTGAAGATGCGTTCTTCCAATTTTAACTATATTTTTAAACTCTTTACTCTTCTTTCCTAAAAAGACTTCTAATATTTTTAAACTAGGTATAAGTTTATTAATAGTTTCTGTTGCAATTGAGATGTGCATTGCAGTTGGAAACACATCGTTTGTAGATTGAGATTTATTTACATGATCATTAGGGTGAACTGGTTTTTTTGATCCCTTTGTTCCTTTTAGAATTTCTATAGCTCGATTTGCTATTACCTCATTTACATTCATATTAGTTTGTGTTCCAGATCCAGTTTGCCAAACCTTTAAGGGAAAATTTTCCTCCATTTTCCCAGAAATAACTTCATTAGAGGCTTTAATTATAGCCTTACATATTTTAGGAGGTATTAATTTGTCTTTCTTGTGAACCATTGCAGCACTTCTTTTTATAATGGCAATCGATCTTATAATTGAGGAAGGAACAAATATTTTTCCAATATTAAAAAATTTCTTGGATCTTTGAGTTGAAGCACCCCAATATTTATCTTTTGGCACATTAATACTGCCTATACTGTCAAATTCTTTTCTAGTTTTCATTTATTTGAATAAATAACTAAATAATTTATATACTAGTTTTTATTAATCTTACAGGAGTAA
>MDTG01407322.1_pt1 | contig 12314 bp, 12 predicted proteins | sample 811421 | NCBI WGS metagenome assembly MDTG01 (sample SAMN05326645, study PRJNA326480) | marine metagenome | isolation source: seawater | place: Pacific Ocean: South East | collected 2011
AAATATTTAAATATTTTGATATATATTTTATATCAACAAGAGGATTATCACTTGTTAAACTAATTATATTTTCAATTTTATAATTCCTTGCACAATTTAAAACTCTGTCAATTAAATCATTTTCTTTACCGGCAAAAAAAAGATAATTTTCTTTTTTACAGAAATTAATAATTTTTTTATCTTTAGGATTTTTAGTTGTTGCAACTATTATTTTGATATTTTTTAATCTTGATAATCTTTTCAATAAAAAATGTAATAATTTATAGTTTCCAATTTTTTTAAAAATCTTATTAGGAAATCTTTTAGATTGAGTTCTGGCCTCGATAATTATAGCCGACTTATCTAAACAATTATTTCTTTTTGACATCTCTGTTTGTAACTAAAGTATCTTTTGGAATAATTTTTGTTGAATAATTATTGAAAATATAAAAATCTCTTAATGTTAATCCCTTTTTATTAAATGGTCTTAAACAGATTGTATTTGTTGTGTCAATTTTTTGATTTTTGAAAATTTTTTTAGTTGAATAAATTGATCTTCTTATTTTTTTTCTATTTTTTTTTTCAACTTTAAAACATTTTTTTTCATATTTTCCTAAAATTGACTCTATTTTTCTTATGTTATTTACCATTACTTTAAATTTATCTGGTGAAATAGAAACAGAAAAATCACCAACTTTTTTATCACTTTTTCTTATCAAAAAATGTTTTTCTATTACTGAAGCACCTAAAGTAACAGCCATCTCACAACCAAGAGTTCCATTTGAATGATCTGAAAAACCAATTTCAAAATTTGTTTTGTCTTTTAGAAATTTTATAGACAATAAATTTAGATCAATGTCTTTTGTAGGATAAGATGAAACACAATGCAAAACTGTTATTTTTTTCTTTTTAAAAATTTTTTTTAAAAACAATATTTCATCAACATTCGACATACCTGATGAAATTATTACTTTTTTTTGTGATTTACTTAATTCTTTCAACATTGGATAAAAATTAATATCACTAGAAGCAACTTTAAAAAAATCAGTATATTTTTCCAATTCTTTAATAGATTCTGTATCAAAAACAGAAAGTCCAAACCCAATATTAATTTTTCTAGAAAACAAAAAAAGTTTTTTAATTTGATTAAGTGAGAGACAGATTTTTTTTAATCTTTGAATTTGATATTTCTCTTTACCCTTAACAAGTGATTTTAACTTTTTTGTTACAAATTTCTCTGGTTTTATAAATTGAAATTTAACAAAATCAGCTCCTGCTTTTTTAGAGTTTAATATACCTTTTAAAGCTTTTTGAAAATTTCCATTATGATTGTTTCCAATTTCTGCAATTATTTTAGTTTTTTGCATTAAAGTAATTCTTTATTGACTCTGTTATTTTAATTACATCTTTTCTCAACATCATTGTATGCAATGGTAAGCTTATAATTTTAGATGAAAGTTTTTTTGAATTAATTGTAGTTATTTTTTTAAAATATTTTTTAAACATATGGTGTTCGCTTAAAGGAGGATCCCAATGTACACTTGTATAAATATTCTTTTTTCTTAAAAAATTAGCTAAATTATCTCTAATTTTCTGAGTTTTTAAAGTTATAACAAAATAAATAATTGCTGGTCTAGAGGTATAATCTGAATTTTGAAAAGAAATTTGACTTACACTTGCTAATTTTTTTTTATAAAGATTTACTAAAAATAGTCTTTTACTTATAAAAGTGTTAATTTTTTTGAGCTGTTCAATTCCTACTGCTGCTTGTATTTCTGTCATTCTAAAATTATTGCCTAATTGATTAATCCTATAGATCCATGGTTTATTTTTATTTTTTCTATCATATGAGCTTTTATCCATCCCATAACTTTTTAACTTGTTAATATTTTCTATTAGAGATTTATCTTTAGATGAAATCATTCCACCCATTCCTGCTGTCGTAATCATTTTTGTTGGTCCAAAACTAAATACAGATGCATAAGAAAAGTTTCCAACAAAATTTTTTTTATTATCTTTTGAGCCTAAAACATGTGCACAATCTTCAATAATTTGTAAATTCTTAAATTTTTTCGTTATATTTTTAATCTTTTCAACTGGTTGTAAATAACCATTAAAGTGTGTCAATATTATAACTCGAGTTCTTTTATTTATTTTTTTTTTTCAATGATTTTAATGAAATATCAAATTTTTTCTCTTCTAAGTCTACAAAAACAGGTTTTAAACCTTGTTGCAAAATTGCCAATCCTGCTGAAATAAAATTAAATGATGTTAAAATTACTTCATCATTTTTTTTGAGATTTAAACTTTGAAGCACAAGTTGTAAGCCAGCAGTGCAGGATGAGACAGTTGTACAGTGGAAATAATTAAATTTTTTTTTAAAATTCAATTCAAATTTTTTTACAGTTGGACCATTGATTAACCATGGTTTATTTAATATTTTAGTTATACCATATAATTCCTTTTTATCTAAACTTGGTTTACTTAAATGATATTTCATAGTTAGTCATATAGGTTTTTAGTTTCAACATTGAAATTACTAAAATTTATTTTTTTTAAATTCTTAAAATTATTATTTTTTATTTTTTGATAAAGTTCTTTGGATCCTTTGCTGATATTATATTTAGTTTTAAATTTTAATACTTTTTTAATTTTACTAAAATCAACATGATAATCTCTTTTATCTACTAAAGCAGAGTCAATAACAACTTTAGATTTTTTATTTAATTTAGAAACTATTTTAGCTAAATCTATAATCTTTAAGTTTAATTTATTATCTCCAACATTAAAAATTTGATTTTTAACTTTTTTAATTGGACTTTCTAAACACAGTTTTATTGCATTAGCTACATCATAGACATGTACATTAGGTCTATATTGGTCACCTCCAAAAACTTTTATCTTGTCACCTTTTGCGGCTAAATAAGTAAATATATTTATTACTAAATCAAACCTTTGTCTTGGAGAATATCCGAAAACAGTCGCAAGTCTCAGTATTGTTGGGTTAAAATTTTTATCCGCCATTTCAAATATTGCTTTTTCAGAATTCAACTTACACTCAGCATAAAGTGATAATGGGTTAGTTTTAGATTTTTCATTAATTTTTTTTTGACCCTTAGCAAATCCATATACACTGCAAGAACTAATATAGACATATCTCTCAATTTTAAACATTTTAGCAACTTCAGCTAAATTTTTTGAATTAAAATAATTTTCTACTATTGTTTTCGTTGGATTTATTTCACTTGCGGGATCACCAACTATACCGGACAAATCAATGATTGCATCAATACCAAATGAAATACTTAATATTTTTTTTATTTCACTTGCATCTCCTTTAATTATTTTTAAATTTTTATTTTTTCTAACTTCATTTAAAGATTTTAATCCAAATTTGAATAAATCATATACAATAACGTAATAATTAGATTTTAGTAAAAGTCTAACCAATAAACTGCCTATATAACCTCCTCCGCCTACTAACAAGATTCTTTTTTTATTTAAAGACCTATTAAAGGTTAAGTTTTGTCCTTCAAATAATTTTTCAAAATTTGGAAAGTATAATAATCCAACTACATGATCATATTCATTAATGATTGGAGCTCTCAATCTTGCGCTATTTTTCAATTTTTGAATTTTCTGATCTAAGGATAAATTGCTTCTTATTGTAAATGGTTTTTTATTAATGATTTTTTCAATACTACTATTTAAATTGAAACTTTTTTTTAACAGAGCTCTTTTAATATCTCCTTCTTGCAAATAACCATAAATTTTTTTTTTATTTGTCACTAATAAAACTCCACATTCATGTTGCGTAATTTTTTTCATAGCTGAGGAAATCTTTAAATTACTTTTAACTGTTATGCTTTTAAGGTTTTCCAAAATTTTCATTAAATAAACTCTTTAACAATTTTTTTTCTTTTTAGATTTTCTATAATTTTTTTTACTAAATTATGATTTTGATTAATTTTTTTTGAAATTTCAACTGTATCTAAATTTTTTGATGCATATGCTAAAATATTTAAAATTATCTTTTTATTTTTATTTACAAAAAATTTACTACTAATTGGAGAGGTTAAATTATATTTATTTAAGAAGGGTTCACAATTTTTTTTTTTTATAAAAATTTTATTATTTTGAATTTCATCAATGATCTTAACAACAAATTTAAGAGATTTTTTTAAGTTTTTTTCACTTATAAGTTTTAAATTATCCTCAGAAGTATGGTATTCTGGATAATCTCCAAATCTCGTTCTACAAACAGTAACAAATGGTAGATTCAAATTTTGACAACCAAATTGTCTTTCATTGCTTCCTCTATATAAAAAACTTAAAACTTTTTTATTTTTTTCTTTTTCAAGTATCCGCATAATTATATTATCTATATAAGTATTTTCATTTAATGATTTAATTAAAGTAAACGGCCCAGCATCTCCTACACAACTCAAGTTAATACCTGCAATCAAATTTGACTTTAAATTTAAGTAGTTATCTTTAATATAGGCTATTGCTCCTATAGTTTCTGGAATTAATAATAATCTTATACTATATTTAGAGGCTTTAAGTATTTTTGATAAGGCACCAACAATTAAGATTCCGGATAGTTCATTATTTGCCATTGAAGGATGACATATGTAGGATACGATTAATATTTCTTTTTTACTTTTACCTTTAATTAACAATTCAGAATAATGCATTTTACCTTTTGAAAATTTGCTATCAATATAAACTCTATATTTCTTTTTTTTGTCTATTTTAATAAAATCTTTATATCGCATACAGAAACCCCAATCTTTTTTATAATAAGAAGTTACATATGGGATTGAGTTTGGATACAATTTGTCAAAATAAATTTTTTTCTTTAATTCTTTAAAGCTAAGTTCTTTGTTTATTCTTTGAGAGTAACCTACTAAATGTAAATTATTTTTTTTAAATTCACAAAACTTGTTACCATTATTATCTTGAATATAAGCGTCATTAATATTCCATTCTACTGGTATTTTCCAATCAAAATATTTGCTTCCAGACCTATAACTTTTTATTTTAAAATCCTTATTAATTTTTTTAAAATAATTTAATGTTTTAATATTACCTTTTCCAGTCAGACTTCTACATATTGGAAAAAGATCTTTAGCCCATTCCATCATTTTTATATTTTTTTTCATTTCAAATTAAGTATAAATTTAGTTGGTATATCTTGTTTATTTAAATTAAAATTAAAACTCATTAAATATTTTTTTTTTTTGTAATTTTTTACTCTAAAGTTTTTATTTACTATCAACTTCCAGTCATTTTTTGTATAAAAATTTATTAACTTTTTTTTACATAATAAAAATCCTGGTTTACCTACTTTTTTAAGATAAATTTTATTTTCCTTTAAATGTTTAGATCCAAGATTTTGATTTCTATAATCTTCATCAACTAAAAAGGAGTCAAATAAAAAAAAATATCTTTTTACATTTTTTTTTGACTTATCTATTTTTGTAAAAATTCTTTTTTTTAGAACATTGTAAGCTAAGATTCTTTTATTGTTTGTAAGAATAAAATGTAGATCATCATTATTATGATTTTCATAAAAAAAATCTAGCTGAGAATTTAAATTATATTTCCAAAACTTCATTTTAAATTTACAAATTTTATCAATCATTAATTTGTCAATTTCTTTATTTTTAATTTTTATTAATTTCATTTTTTAAAAAATTTGAGATTATTTTGCTTGTGTTCTGGCTGTCTATACAGAAAAAATTTTCATTTTGTACATTATGATCATTTTTTATATTACTACTATTAGCAACAATTTTTTTAAGGGAGTCATAAGTTTTGATTTTATATTTTTCAAGATTATTAATTCCATAAAACCACTGATGATTTATTCCACCTGGATCAATAAAATAAGCTTGCTTTCCATTTCCGATTAACTCTACTATCATTGTGGATGCAAAGGATATTATGATCTTGCTTTTAAAAGCCCACCCATAAGTCGAATTTAAACTTTTATCATTAACTATTACTTTTAAATTAGAATTGTCTAATAATTCAGTTTCTCTGGTATCCCCTTTAAAATAATTATGATGCTTATAAAAGATTTTTTTATTTGGGAATTCATTAGAAATCTTCACAATCCAAGGAATAAATTCTTTATAATAACTATTATGAAAATCATTATTAATACACCCTCTTGGCCAAGGTGTGTTAATACCAATTATCAAAATATCTATGTCTGGAATCCTCTCTAAATCCTTTTTTTGTTTGAACCACGCACTCTCCATAAAGAAAGATCCTACAGGTTTGAACAAATCTATTTCACCACCTAAATCATTGCATATTTTTCCTTGATCTCGCCCTAAAGAAAAAAAGATATCCGCATAAACAAAACAGCTTAATGATAACGAACATATATTTTTTTGATAACATGATGTTTTTAACCCACCAGATTTTTTAAAAATATAATTATGTAATGGGTTAGTATCATAAAATTTATAGTTGAAATAATATTTTGCCGAATATTTAGAATAAATTTTTTTATACTTAATAAAATCATAAATTAAATATTTAAAGACTGATAAAAAATTATATCTATTTAAAATTGAATAATAAAAAATTTTAATTAAGAATAAAATTAAACTTGCTATTTTTTTAAAACTAAAATTAATTGAAACTAAATTAAATAATTCTTTTTTTATGTTTATTAATTTTGTATTTTCATAATTACATTGCAAATTTTTATAACCTAATAATAATGTAGAATTAAAATTTTCAGATATAAATTTATGTCTTTTTACATCAACATCCGAACCGATATTTTCGCATATTAAATCAAATTTTTTAATTTTATTTTTATTAGGTATAAATATATTTAACACCATAAATAGGGTCAAACCTAGAGAGATAATCAAATCGTAAAATATAAATAAAATATTATTCTTTAAAATAAATTTTTTTTTATCAAATTGATAGAATCCAAATAAAATTTGGTTTGATCTTTTTTCTAAAACTGTTTTAGGAATATCTAGAATAACACTTAAGTCATTTAATGATTTTTGAAATAAAAAGTTTTCATAAACAAATTTCTTAACAAATATAGTTAAGTTTTTTACTATTTCATAAACATTTTGACCATTACTAGTATATTGTAAAATTGATCTTAAGCCCATATTAATCATACATATAAAGATATAAAATCACACATAAAATTTTAGTTATCTCCAATCTTTAAAATTTGATTTTCCTTTAACAAAAACAAACTTATGAGATTGAATTTAAATAAAGTCAGCATTTATTTTTTTCCTTTTAATTCTTTTTTTAACTCATCGTACTCTTTCATTTTTCGTTTCATAAAATTTATGGTCAATTTTGTTTTTATTGAAATCCCGCGCGGAGTAAGAACATAAATATAATTAAATTTATTTGGGTTTTTTTTAAAGTTTTTAATTTTAACCAGCCCTTTTTGCTGAAGAGCTTTTAGGCAATAATTGAGTTTACCTAGGCTAAATCCTAGCTGTTGAGCCAAATCTCTTTGTGAGGTTTGAGGATGTTGCTGTATTTTTCTCATTACATCAAAATGATCCTGATCTTCTCTCTTTTTGTTCATATATTGAACATGTATACCGTTCATTAATTGAACTGTAAATAAAAATTTTTATTTTTTAAAAATTAATAAAAAAATAAACTATTTGAACTTATTCACACTTAAAACACCAATAGAGCCAGTCTCCTCAAGTGCAAGAATAATTATTTTTTCATTTTTTATATATTTGATGTCTCTAATTCTTTCTCCAAGATACATGGGTTCCATATAAATCACTTTTTCAAACTTATTATCAAACTTTACCCTGAAGATCGTTCTTCCATTTAATGATGTAATTAAAAAATTATCAATCCAATATTCAGAAAAATTATTTGAAATCTTCTCTATCTCTGAAATTCCAATTGAGGGCACAAATGAAAAAATTGGCTCTTCAAAATTGTTTTCTAAATGTGATTTTGATAATTCATATTTTGGTATTTTAAATTTTTCTTTATCTTTTTTGAATTTATACAATTCACCATATGATGATATTGGGTATCCATAATTTTTACCAAATTTTATATTATTTATTTCATCTCCACCGTAAGGTCCATGTTCCGTGGAAATGACAATATTATCAGAAACAATTAATCCTTGTGGGTTCCTGTGACCAACAGAAAACAAAATTTTATTTTTTGTTGCTAATTCAAAAAACCAAATTTTACCAAAGAAAGATTCTAAATCTTGAGATTTCTTTCTCATTTTATCGGTGGCAGCAGTTGTAAGTAAAAAACCTTTTTTTTCTTTAAAAATATAAGGATATATTCTACCACCAAATCCATTTGTTTCTTTTGTACACTGATTTTCCTTATAAAAAAGATCAAATAAAAGATTTTCTTTATTTATATTTGCATTAGCAATTCCAAAAAAAATGCAATCTTCATTTTCGCTTTTAATTATGAAAGATACAAAAATATCATTTTCTAATTTTGAAATATCAACCACCTGAAATACATTTAATTCACTCAAGTTTGTATTTATATCTTCAAATTTATTAAAAGAATAATCAGTTGAAAATTTAAATTCTCCTGAAGCAGAAGCTATCAATATTCCATTTCCAAGATCTTCTAAAAAAAATTTTTTCGTTTTTCCTTTTTTATTAAAAGCCATATTATAATGAGTTTTAAAACTTTTTAATCCCTTTAAAGAAATTTTTTTAAATTCCAAATCTACAAATTGGGTTTTTGGTATTTGAAATTTATTATAACCTAATTTTCTATAAAAACTTATTTCTTCAAGATATTCTTTTCCAAAAAAGATTTCTTTAATAAACACTTTATGGTTATGTGATAATTTAGATCTAACAAAGCTACGTATTTCGTTAAAATTTATTATTATTATAAAAAATAAAAAAATTAGTGTTAACAAAATTTTATAATTTGATAAAAATTTTTTCATTGAATAAAATATATTATTTATTTTTCTTTAAATATGAAAGTATATTCAACAATATCAGACATTATGAATCTAAATTTGATCAAATTTAGTTATTTTTTATTTGATTAGATATTATTTTATTTAAAAAATAGAGTTATTTTATATAATCTATTGAAGTTAATCATTCAAAAAATTGAAAAAATACTTTAAAAATAAAAGTGAGATCTTAAATTATATTATTTCAATTATTAAAAATAATAAATATCCTCTTATAATAAGTGGTGGAAATACAATAAAAGACATATTCAAAAATTTAGATCAAAAAATAAAAAATATTATTTTATTAAGTGATGAGAGAATAGTTAAGAAAAATTCAAAATTCAGAAATGATATTTTTTTTGATAAATTAATTAAAAAAAAACTTATTTTACGTAAAAATTTTATTTCATATAAACTATCTAGAATAGATAAAATGAATTTGTCTAAACTTAATAAAAGAATAAATAAGCTTAATTTTAAAATTGCAATTTTAAGTTTAGGTTCCAATGGACATTTTGCAAGTATCTTTAAGAAAAAAAAAGAATCTCATAGTTATTATTTAATTCAAAATTCTCCTAAATTTCCAAAATCAAGAGTTACTATATCTTTAAAAAAACTAAAAAAGTGTAATAAAATAATATTTATAGCTTCAATGAAAAATAAAAAAAAAGAAATAAAAAATTTCAATAAAAATAAATTAATTAAGTTTTTAGGTTTTAAAAAAGTAAGACTACTTGTATATTAAATAAACATGAAAAAAGTTTTGATCATAGGTGGTAGTGGTTTTTTAGGTTCCCATATTGCAGATATTTTCACTAAAAAAAAATATAATGTTACAATTTTTGATAAAATAAGATCACCTTGGGTCAAAACTAAACAAAAAATGATTATTTCAAATTTAAGTAATACTAAAAAACTTGAACAAGCAATTAAAAACTCTGATTTTGTTTATCATTTTGCCGCAATGTCAGATATTGGTGATTGTCTAAATAATCCTCAACAAAGTGCTCAAATTAATATTTTTTTTACTTTAAAAGTTTTAGAATTTTGTGCCAAATACAAAATTAAACGATTAGTTTATGCTAGCACAATTTATATTCATAGCGCTCAAGGTGGATTTTATAGAATTAGTAAACAAGCTTCTGAACTTTATATTGAAGAATATAATAAAAGATATTCACTTGATTACACAATTCTAAGATTTGGTACAGTTTATGGCGCTCGTTCAAGTAAAAAAAATAATTTAACAAAAATAATAAGCAATGCTTTAAAAAAAAATGTTTTGAAATATACAGGTGGAACTTCTGGTGCAGTTAGAAGATATGTTAATGTTAAAGATGCTGCAAAAGCTAGTTACGAAATTCTTAATAAGAAATTTAAAAATAAAAATGTTCTAATTACAGGTAGGAAAAAAATTAAAATTACAAAAATTATGAAATTATTATCTAAAATGCTTAAAATAAAATCAAAGCCTGAATATGAAAAAATTACAAAATATGGTCATTATAATATCAGTCCGTATACCTATAAAAAAAAGCCAGAAGTAAAATATTTTCCAAAAAGAAAGATTGAGATTAAGCAAGGATTAACTGATTTAATTAAAGAACTTAGTTATAAAAGATCTTAACTTTTATTTTTTCTTTAATGCTACTCTATAGTGATCCGACATTAAATTATTATCTAAATCTTCTTGCATAGAAAAAATTTCTTTTTCTTTAACTTTTACCTTTTCACCAATAATTGTTTGTATATCAAGACCATTAGTTTCTATATCATGAATTTTTAAATCTATTTTATTTTCTAAAATCTCAATAAATTTTTTACCAAAGAAAAATAAATGTCTTCCTTTTTCTAAATATCTTGGAGCATCATATTTATTTTTCATTATATAACTCATTAGCATTGAGTCTGAACTTGGAAACTCCATTACTAAAAAACCATTCTTTTTTAAAAATTTTATGACATATTTCAAAAGTGATAATGGATTATTGACATGTTCTAAAACTCCCCACATAGTTATACAATCAAATTTTTTTTTATGCTTATCAAGATTGTTTGAAAAAATGATCCCATTTTCACGTGAATTATTGTCAAATTTTTTGTCTACTCCAGCTAAATCTTTAATGCCCTTTTTTTTTAAAAGTTTCAAAAAACCACCATTACCAGATCCAAAATCAACTAAACTAAATTTCTTTGTATTAAACAAACTTAAGACTTGATCAACTTTTCTTTGATTAATAACTTTTTCTCTTAAAAACTTTTTACTTTTTTTTTCTACAAAATTTTTTCTATACAAGGAATAAATTCCATTTTGTGAGTAAATAACATCTAGCCCTGTATTATTTATCATTGGATCAATTGAAATTGTATTGCAAACATCACACTTCACATACCTAAAAGGTTTTATAAAAATATTCTTATTCTTTTTTTTTAAAATAGCTCCACATGCACATAATTTATTTTTATAAAGAAATTGTTTTTTTTTTTTTGAATCTGAAAAAAAATTATTTTTTAAAAAAATATCAAATTTATTTTCAACAAAGATCATCTCTTTCAATTTTTTGAGTTTGAATAAATTAATCTGATTTTTTTTTATTTTTGAAATCATTTTTTCATAGAATTATAAATAAACTCAGAGAATTTAAAATTGTATAATTCATCAATATCAGTAGCTATTTCTTGATCTAAATAAAAAAATTTAGGTCGTTTACCAACGCATGATTTCCACTTAATCAAATCATTTCTTCTTAAAATATTTATTGCAAAGGGTAAAGATACTAAGGGTTCTAAATCTTGTGATCGAGGCCAAGGTGTTCTTTTAAAGTTGACGCGCTTACCTTTATAAAAATAATTTTCTTTATTTTTTACAGCACTCAAAAGACAGTCATATTTTTTGAAATTACTTTTTTTATAAATTTGAGCAGCTTCATCATATATTTTTGAGCCAACCAGTGGATTAGTTACATTTATCCAAGCAACATGCTCAGCTTTAATACTTGATGCAATATATTTATAAACTTTACTCATAGGAACTTTGGGCGTTGAATAATATGGATCTCTTAAATGAGTCTTAAAACCCATAGAATTGGCTTTATTTAAAATGCTTTTACTTTCAGAAGAAACATAAAAATCTTCAAAATATTTTGTTTTACTTAATTGATTAAGTTTTAATTCAAATAAATTTGTATCTGAAAATTTTCTTAAATTTTTTCTTTTTACTCGTTCAGAATTTGCTTTAACGGGTATAATACCAACTATCTTTATTTCATTGATTTTTTTCATAAAAATTTTTTTCAGTGCATAAATCAAGCCAATTGAGCTATTAGTACTGGTCAGCTGCACGCATTACTGC
>MDTG01214108.1_pt1 | contig 12313 bp, 11 predicted proteins | sample 811421 | NCBI WGS metagenome assembly MDTG01 (sample SAMN05326645, study PRJNA326480) | marine metagenome | isolation source: seawater | place: Pacific Ocean: South East | collected 2011
CTTTGAAATCTATCTAAATCCATTTGTAACAATGGTGATGAGGATATATTCTTATTTTTATATCTAAAATCTAGCAAATTTTTCTCAGCTTTTTCTAAATCGTTATTGACTGAATTAATTCTACTATCAATGAATTTTAACTTTTCTTTTCCTTGAATATTTTCTAATGCTATTAATTTTTTATTTGCGCTATTAATAATAACTGAATTGATACTTTGACTAGCAAATCTATTTTTACTTGAAACTTTTATAGTAACTAATGATGATTCAAAATTCTCAGATACTTTAATATATGATGAAAGCTTGCTAATTAAAGCAGCTTCTATTTCATATTTATCCCCTTTTATTGGCTTACCCTCCATCAAAAAATCACTTAATGATATTGTATTCAGTGAATCGATGTTTATCTTTTCGCTTAAAATATCAGATAAAAACGAAGTTGTACCAATTAGTTCGGTTATAGCTGACATTCTATCAATTGCTGTTCCTGAATTAGAAAAAGGACTTTGTATTCCAAAGGCAGATAGAGAACCTAGTGATAATTTATTTGATGATTTATCGGATAAATATACCATAGAAGTGGATGTATATGTATGGCTATAAAAGAAGGAAAAATATATAAGAAATATTAAAAAAAATACTGATGTACTTTTTATGATAAATATTCTTTTTTTAAAAATATTTATAATTATTTGTTTTAAATCTGTATCCATATTTTTTATCAATTAATATAAAATTAGTATGAAAAATTTACTATTATTAGCTATTAAAAATTTTTTTCCTAATTTTTGTTGCCGAAATTTCTTTAATGTTTTTTGGAGGTATATGTTCAATAATTTCATATCCTACGCCCCTACCATAATTTACTGATTCAATATCTGGTATCACTATTACTTTAACTTTAGCGGTTGCAATTAAATCTTCTAACTCTCTTTCAATATTTTTTTTGACCACTAATGGATCATATGGATTTTTATCATCTTTTTGTACTTCTCTAATACAAATAAGTACATTTTTACCTTCTTCCAATCTCTGATCAATTAACCATCTATGCCCTTTATGCCAAGGTTGCCATCTTCCTATAAACATTGAGTATTTCATCTAAACTTTCCTCTTCATTTAATTTTCCGGTATCTATTTTTAAATGATTTTTATCTACCGGTTTTTCATAATCATCTGCGAAAAAATTTTCTCTCCCTCTAATCTCATCTGTGTGTAAATAAACTTCTAAAAAAGGAAATTCAGATTTTAATTCGTCTCTTAGAAATCTATATGGTGCTACAAGTGAAACGACGCAAATGAATTTTTTTGTAGCTAAAAATCTTATAATAGAGATCGCTGTTGAAATATTTTTAATTCGTCCTTCTTTTGAATAGTCTTTATTCTTATTTATACTGCGCAAGTCATCTCCATCTAAATTGATTATTTTGGTGTTTTTATTATCATTTAAAAATTTCATTAACATATTTGCTAATGTAGTTTTTCCACTACCGGGCTGACCAGTTAACCAAATAATCATTTTTTAATTTAAAGCTTAAATTTGTTAATAATATATTTTTCTAATATTCCAAGTTGTAGTTTTTTTTCTCTAATTTTGCTTTCTTTATCTAAACTACTTTCTGCTTTTTGTAAAAATAGTGAATAAAAATCTAGAGGTATAGAATGTTTTAGGCAAACAGATATGTATTCTATAATTTTATTTTCTTCATATTTATAATTTTTTAATGTCCCCGAAAATTTTTCTTTAAGCTCTTTATAATCTTTAAACTTAACAATCATACTGTTTTTTACAATCTCAAATGGGAGATCCCCAAAATGAATTACAGGAATCTTTTTTATCATTGCCTCAAACGCTGAAGTACCTGCAATAGTAATTAGAGCATCTGCATCTTTTAGTATTAAGGATAAATCTTCAAAAGGTCCAACAACTGATACGTTATTCAGCTTGCTAATTTTTTTATAATAAGAAATCGGCCTATAACCTACAGCCATAGGGTGCTCTTTTACAATAAGTTGGGTATCTTTTGGTAAAGATGATGCTACATTTGCTATGAAATCGTATTGATTTTGATATTTTGCACCATGTAAAAGTAGTTGTACTTCTGGTTCTTTATGAAGAGGAAATAAAACATAATTTTTCAAATGAGTATTCTTTTGATTTTTAAAATATCTATAAGACATAAAAGAATAAAATTTCCTGGTAATTTGCCATTTATATACGGTAAATAGATAGTTTTTCAATAAAATATTTTTAAGATATTTAAAAGATTTTAATAAAATACTTTCCCTATGCATAAATCGAGCATTTATACCTGAAAACTTGAAATAATCTTGCAGTTTACTACTCTTTTTTGATTCTACAACACCTTCGTATGAAAAGTTATTTTTTAAGGAATTAAGTATTTCAGTAGATTCTTTAATATTTAAATCACCGGAAATATTTTTAAAATCTTCAACTATTTCATTTGGTGGATCAAAAATATCTGAAACAGCAAAAAAACGATTTGAAATTCTTGATGGTCTTAAATTCAAATATTTAATTTTATGCACTTTTGCAATATGAAAAGCTTGATACTCTATAGAAGTTACACAAATAAACCCAATAATGATGTCCGGCTTAAATTTTTGAATTAAATTCAGAATGCTTTTAAATGATATTTGCATTCTTCCTAAAAGTTCATCATCAGTAAACTCTTCATTATAATTCTGAACATATGTTGATTTTAAGCCTCCAACATACCTTCTATCAATCTTAGCTGAACTTAAAAAAGATGAAGGATGAAAATATTGGGTTTCAACGCTTTCAATATACTTTCTATCAATTTTTTCTTCTTTATAATTTAATTCCCAATCTTTAAGAATATTTTGATTTTCATTCTCGAAATTTGGATTTTTATTTAAGAACTTTTTATAATACTCTTTGTCTGTTACCACATAGGCAACATTATCGAACATTTTACTATTTTTTTGAAGTTGATAAAAAAAGTCAATAGAATTTGACTGGGACAAGAATAATGCTTTCATTTTTATATAAAATCGTCTTTTTTTAAATGAGAGTCTTTTTTAATGAACTTTTTAGCCTTTTTACCTAGTGTTTTATTGAAATCTTTTGCAAAGAGAGGACCAGTGCCTGGTCTTTTTACCCAAATATTATCCATTGTCAATTTATCTCCAACATTTATGTCTTTGATAGCTACAATTGATGCATAGGCAAAATTTATTGTTGGTTGCTCTTCTTTAACAGCACCTTTTTTACCACCTCTCAATAGCTTCATTAATTTTGAACTTTCTATTAGTTCTTTGCATGCACCTATATCCATTGAATTGATTATATCAGGTCCCTCTCTATCCATTCTATCTGTAAAATGTCTTTCTAGAATTGAGCCACCTAATGCAACAGCACCTAAACATGCAAGGTTATCAGTTGTATGGTCTGATAAGCCAACAACAGCATCTTTGAAATTTTCATTTAATTCTATCATTCCGTCCAACCTAACTAGATGATGCGGAGTTGGATAAATATTGGTACAATGTAATAAGGCATAAGGAATATCGTATGTCCTTATTATTCGAATAGATTCTTCAATTGATTCAATTGAATTCATCCCAGTACTTAAAATAATTGGTTTATTAAATTTACAAATATGCTCAATCAACGGATAGTTATTACATTCTCCCGAGCCAATTTTATATGCTGGAATATCCATCCGCTCAAGTCTGTCAGCCGCTGCTCTTGAAAATGGTGTACTAATGAAAATCATTCCCTTGCTTTCGACGTATTCTTTTAATTTAATTTCTTCCGATTCATTCAAAGAGTATGAATTAATAATTTCATATATAGATTTTTTTGTATGCCCAGGAATAACATTTTTAGCTTGCGCTGTCATTTCATCTTCAACTATATGGGTTTGATGCTTTACCACTTCAACACCACAAGATTTAGCTGCATTTACAAGTTCAAAAGCGAGATCTAAGTTACCACAATGGTTAATACCAATTTCTGCAATAACTAGTGGATCGAAATTATATCCAATTTTTCTTCCGGCAATATTAATATAGTTTTCTTTATTAATAGACATTAGTAAATCGCCTTATCAATTAACGATTTTTTCAACGATTCATTTGTTTCTGAAACCAAATCTATCATTTCTTCATTTGACATTTTTTTTGCATTTTCTGATGAGTACGGTTTTTTTAAATTATTTAACTCTTTCGATTTTGTTTGATGAATGTATATGTAATCTCCGTCAACATCCGTAAAAGAAATTTCTTTTTTACTAATTAGCTCTTCATATAGCTTTTCTCCTGGTCTTAATCCAATTTCTTCTACGCTATCTGAAATGACTTTTGCTAAATCATAAAGATTTACGGTTTTCATCTTTTTTGAAAGAATATATGGTGACTCTGCATTAATACCATCGTTAAGAAGCTTGTGAACAAGGGATACTGATTCATCTCTTGAAAACATCAATCTTGTCATTCTTTTATCTGTAAGCTTTAAAGGCTTATTATTCTCTTTCAACCTTAACCAAAATGGTATAACAGAGCCGTGGCTATGAGTTACATTACCAAATCGACAAACTAAAAATTTATTCTTTTGAGAAAAAGATTCTAAAAACATTCTTTCCATTAAAGATTTAGTATGCCCATAATTATTATCAGGAGCGCAAGCTTTATCAGTGCTGACACCAATTGTTAACGGTACATCAGAATCAAAAGAAGCATTTATAACATTTAGGCTGCCAATAATATTAGATTTAACAGCTTGAATAGGACTTATCTCAGCAGTATCCACGTGCTTTAAAGCAGCGGCATGAATAACATAGTCTGGTTTAAATTTTCTCATTGCATTACTTAAAGCTAATTTATCTTCAACTGAACCAAGAACAATATCGATATTTGGAAATTGACGCTTTAAAGCAACTTGCATTTTTTCATTTCTGCTATAACTTAAAAAGGAAAATTTTTTATAATATTTTTTGATAAAAGATGATCCTATAGTTCCTGAACCTCCAGTGATAAAAACTTTCTTCATTAATAGGTTATCCTTTTCTGAATTACTGAATTGCTAATGTCTAACGAATTGAGATATTTAACTATCCTTTGCGCTGATTTACCATCTCCATAAGGATTCTCAAAAGCTATATCATCCTCTTTTATTTTAATGCACTCACTTATTGCATCAATAATCATATTTTTATCGTGGGGAACATCAATAACATTCTTTGGTCTTAATCTTCCTTGCTGTCTAGTTCCTATATTGATTGTAGGAATATTAAATGATGCTGTCTCATGAATTCCACTACTTGAATTACCAATCAATCCACTAGAGTTTTTTAAAAGATTTACATAATCATTAATTGATAGAGTATCGACACTAGAAATTTTTGAAGATTTTATTTGTGACATAATTTTTGAATATCCAGCGTCATTATTTGGTAAAATTATGAGTGCATTTATTTTAGCTTCATTTATTGCATTAAGAGTAATCTTAATTTGCTCTTCTGATTCTTTAATTTCACTTGTAACAGGGTGCTGTATTACTAAAAAATATGGCTGCACGAGATTATACTTTTTGAGAATATCATTATTATCTTCTACAGAAACAATTGCATCTATAGATGGACATCCAACATTAAAAACTCTATCAGCTCTTTCGCCCATTTTTATTAACCTTTCACAGGCATCTTCGTTCGCCGCAAAATGGTAATGAGCAAATTTACTCATTGCATGACGAATTGATTCATCAATAGTTCCTGTTACTTCTCCACCTTGAATATGTGCTACTGGAATATTCATATGTGCACCAGCAATAGTCACAGCAGCATTTGCAGCAATATCAAAGCCTGACAAAATCAAATCAGGTTTGGATTTCTCTAATTCAAATGTTACCATTTCTACTGCTTTAGCATAAGATCTGACCATTGATGCACCATTATCTTCTTCCTCTAAAAACATCTCAAAAGTAGAAAAAATTTCAAACCCATCATTTATAATTTCATTTATGGTCATTCCATGTTCTTCTTTTAAGTGTAAACCTGTAACAACTAAATCATAATCTAAATTTGGATCGTCTTTAATAAGATCAAGGATAGGTTGGAATCTTGAATAGTCTGCTCTTCTTTCTGTAATGATAAAGATTTTTCTCATTTTTGTTAATTTATATCTCTATTTAATTGAAAATTACCTATTTAAACTATATTTAGTTTATTAGATTTTCAAATAAAAAGAATACATTAAAAGTACTTTTTTTTAATAGAGTTTTGTAGGGCCCATAGCTCAATTGGTTAGAGCAACGGACTCATAATCCGCAGGTTCGGGGTTCAAGTCCCTGTGGGCCCACTATGGGAAGCCATTCTTATATATCTGATATAAAAAACCAAGATATCTTTATTAATATCAATGGCAAATTATTTCACAGGAGCAAAGCAAAAATATCTGTTTTTGATAGTGGTTTTTTGTTGGGAGATGGTGTTTGGGAAGGTATTAGGCTCCATCATTCTAAATTAGTTTTTATTGAAGACCATTTAGATAGATTATATGCAAGCGCTAAAGGTATTTCTATAAAAATTAACTACACAAGAGATGAAATAATTAATGAAATTAATAAAGTTCTAGAAAAAAATAATATGGTTGATGATATACATATTCGCTTAGTTATTACTAGAGGAGATAAAATCACACCGTATCAGAATCCTAATGCTAATTTAGGGCCTATTAATTTGATAATTATCCCAGAATATAAAAAAACAGATCCTAAAACATATATCAATGGTATAAAAATTGGAAGAGTACCTAACATAAGACCTAACGAAAGTATATTAAGCCCCCATTTTAACACTCTGAGTAAGCTTAATTGTATATTGGCAAGCATTGAAGCTAATGATAAAGGCTATGATGAAGGCATTATGAATGATATAAACGGCAATATTAGTACTTGTAATTCAACAAATCTTTTTTTTATTAAGGATAATGAAGTTTTAACCTCAACCGGAGAATATTGTTTAAATGGAATTACAAGAATGAAAGCTATTGATTTATGCAATAAAAATAATATAAAGTGCACGCAACGTAATTTTGTATTTAATGATATTCAAGACTGTGATGAAGCCTTTGTTACAGGTACTTTTGCAGGTATTATTCCTGTCACAAAAATTGAAGATAGAACATTAAATTCAAATCATAAAAATTCATTAACTTTAAAAATCAAAGAGCTTTATGACAATCATATAATATCATACATTAAAAAGAATGATTCATGAATAAAAAAAATGCAGAAAATTGTGTAGCTTTTATTTTTGCAAGGGGAGGTTCAAAAGGCATACCTGGGAAAAATAAGTTTATGCTTAATAAAAAACCTCTTATAGCATACTCAATAGAAGTTGCTTTACAGTGTCCATCTATTAGTGATGTCTTAGTATCTACTGATGATAAAGAAATTGCTCAAATTGCTAAAAAATATGGTGCTAATGTTCCATTTATTAGACCAAGTAAGCTCGCAACAGATGATAGCAATGAACTTGATTCATGGAAACATGCTATAAATGAATATGAAAAAATATATAAAAATAAAATTGATTTGTTTATCAGCCTACCAGCTACTTCACCATTAAGATCGGTAGATGATGTTGAAAATTGCATAGAAAAATATAAAGAAGGTACAGCTGATATAATTATCACTATCAAGGATGCATCTTCAAATCCATATTGTAGTATGATTAAAAATGATTCTATGGGATTTTCACATATTGTGAATTCTGATGATGATAGCAGAGATTACTTTAGAAGACAAGATGCACCAAAAGTATATGATATGACAGGAGTAGCATATATATCCAACACTGAATATATATTAAGTTCAAATTCTATTTTTTCTGGAAAAGTTAAAAGTGTCAAAATTCCCGATGAAAGAGCTTTGGATATTGATAAAATACTAGATATAAAATTTGCAGAATTTTTGATGATTAATAACAAAAAATAAAAACGGATAAGAAACATGATTAAGAATAGATTATTGTCATTAATAAGAAAGATATTGGATATCAGAGCTAAACGAATTTTAAAGAGTAATGAAGAACTATGGAGGACCTTAAATGAATATCTAAAAAATTCTTCTAGTACTGGATCAAACTATAGTGATTATTTGTCACTTTATAATTACGTTAAAAATAATAGGCCTCAAGAAATTCTTGAATGTGGCACAGGAGTGAGCACTATCATACTGGCACAAGCATTTAAAGATTTCAATATTGATGGTAGAATAACTTCACTAGAAAGTGAAAAAAAATATTTTGATTTAGCTCTAAAAATTTTGCCTAAATATTTAAGTAATTACATTGATATAAAACTTAGTCCAGTGATTGAAGACTATTATTCATTGTTTCGAGGATGTAGATACAAAGATATTCCATTAGATAGAGCATATGACTTTGTTTATATCGATGGACCTAGTTATAAAGCTCCAAGTGATAACACTTTAACATTTGATTTCGATTTTCTCCACATTTTAAAACAATCAGATAGGCCAATATCAGCTATTATTGATAAGAGAATTAGCACGTGCTATGTTCTACAAAAAGTACTTGGTGTTCATAAAGTAAAATATGATTCTTTAAGACATCAAGGTTTTGTCAATAAATGTACAAGAAAAGATATTAGACATTTCTCTCTTATTGAGCCTTCATCTGCATTTGAAGAAAGCTTCTCTTTTGTAAAAAATTCAGATCTACGCTTGATTCTTAAAGACTTTTTAAATACCCAATAACACAAAGAAAATAGCTAAAATGAAAAGAATAGCATGTTGGTCTGGTCCTAGAAATATTTCTACTGCATTAATGAGGTCTTGGTCATCTAGAAATGATACATACGTTTCTGATGAACCTTTCTATGCCCACTACCTAAAAGAAAAAGATTTAAAACATCCAATGTACAAAGATATAATTGACTATTACCCTACAGACTATAATCAAATAGTGAAAAATCTTACTTCTGAAATACCTCATAGTAAAAAGATTTGGTATCAGAAGCATATGGCTCATCACCTAATTGATTTAAATAATATAAATTGGATTAAAGATTTTGATAACTGTATTTTAATTCGTCACCCTAAAGATGTGATAAACTCTTATGTTAAAAAAAATGCTCTAAAGCATATAAACGAACTTGGGTATCCTCAACAATATGAAATTATTAGATATTTAAATAATATTGGTAAAAAATTCATTGTAATTGATTCCAATATTTTGCTAAAAAGTCCTAAAAAAATATTATCGAATTGGTGCAAAAGGATTGATTTAAAATTTGATAAATCGATGTTAAAATGGACTAAAGGAAATCATCCACAAGACGGTATTTGGTGGAAGCATTGGTATAATAATGTGATTACCACAACTCATTTTCAGAAATTTCCATCAAATGTAAATAAGCTAGATGAAAAATATAAATCGATTTATGATGAAGCATTAGATTATTATAACAAATTTTATTACTTTGTAGAAAAATGAGTTTACTATTGAAACTATGGAACCAGCCCAACTGGGTAAAATGGGTAGTATATTTTGCCATCGCTTACATATTATTTGCAATAAAGGAAGCATTCGCTATCGTTCTTTGGTTTTTATTTTGTATACTATTATACTACATCATTTTTGCTAAGAATATGTTTCAATCAAATACTTATTATGAAAAACAGATATAGTATATTTGATTTTATTATAACTATTGTAAAAGTTAGTTATTTTTCTAAAAAACAAAAGATTCGCACTAGTGGTTCGTTTGGTTTATTTGCACAGAAAATAAGTACCTAATGATTAGTTATTTTTTCAATAACATTACTACTAATAAAAAAAATGAAATATAGATCAGAGATAGACGGCCTAAGAGCGCTCGCAGTTTTACCTGTAATTTTTTTTCATGCTGGATTTTATTTATTTCAAGGAGGTTTTGTTGGTGTTGATATTTTTTTTGTAATTAGCGGTTACTTAATTACTACTATTATTATTTCTGAATTAGCTGAAGATAAGTTCAGTATTATTAATTTCTATGAAAGGCGAGCAAGAAGAATTTTGCCAGCATTATTTTTTATGATGTTAGTATGTTTGCCTTTTTCTTGGTTTTTGCTAAATCCATCCAATCTAAAAGATTTTGGTCAAAGCCTTATAGCTGTTTCAACTTTTTTGTCAAATATATTGTTCTGGAGAGAAAGTGGTTACTTTGAGACTGCCTCTGAACTTAAACCTTTACTTCATACATGGAGTTTAGCAATTGAAGAACAATACTATATTATGTTTCCTATTTTTCTTATGATTTCTTGGCGTTTAGGCATTAAGATAGTTTTAATTTTACTGGGCTTAATCTTTATATTGAGCTTGGGCATATCTCAATGGGGTGCATTAAACCATCCTAATGCTGCTTTCTTTTTGCTACCAACAAGGGGTTGGGAATTATTAATTGGTGTATTTGCTGCTTTTTATCTTAAGTACAATGACTATTTCAAATCAAACTCACTTAATCAGCTGCTTAGCCTTGTTGGATTTGGAATGATTATTTATTCTATATTCACTTTTGACAAGAATACACTATTTCCAGGTTTTAATGCGTTAATTCCAACAATTGGAACTGTCTTGTTAATACTTTCAGCTGTACCAAACACTTTTATTCATAAACTGCTTAGTCAGAAGCTGCTAGTTAGTGTTGGACTTATTTCATATAGCGCTTATCTTTGGCATCAACCAATTTTGGCTTTTACTCATCATCATACAATCGGTGAAGTATCTAACCTTCTTATTTTCTTTATGTGCGCTTTATCATTTATCATAGCGTGGTTTAGTTGGCAATATGTAGAAAAACCTTTTAGAGATAAGGCTAAATCATCTCGATCATTTATTTTTAAATTTTCATTAGGTGGAATCATTTTTTTCTCATTAATTGGCCATTCACTAAATGTAATTGACGGGGGATTGAGATTTATGCCCCCTGAGCAACAAAGAGTTTTCAGTAGATTTATCAATTCAACTGAATATGTTGTCAAGCGTCATAATGAAATTAGATTGAAAGAATTTGACAAAACTAATAATAAAAAAGATATATTAATAATAGGAGATAGTTTCTCAGAAGACATTGTGAATGCAGTTTTTGAAGCAGATTTAGATGAAACATATGAGTTTTCGAGCTATTATATCCCTGTTAAATGTGGCGTACTCTTTGTTGAAAATAAAAGTGACAGGGAGCACCCTAGAATGCAGTGTGAAAAGACATCATTTTATGATAATAATCTGCAGAAATTAATTTTATCTGCAGATGAAGTATGGATTGCTTCAGCATGGAAAAAAGCAGATTTAGATTATATGGAATTATCTCTAAAAAATATTATTCAGCTAAATAACAATTTAACCATATTTGGAAGTAAAAGCTTTGGAAGCGTTTCTCAAGAATGGTACGAACAGCATGAGGTGGAGCTATGGTCATCCTCAATTTTAGAGGAAACGGATATCAACCACTTCAGAGATTTATTTCATCTAAACAATTCAATTAGAGATATGACTAATTATCAGGGAATAAATTTTATCAATACTCAGGAGCTTATATGTGATGATTATTATTACTGCCAGAATTATTTAAATGGAGACCTAATTTCGCATGACGGGGGTCACCTTACTCCATTTGGTGCAAAAATTCTTGGAATGAAATTGAACCAACTATTAAAATTGAAAGGTTAACTTATGATAAGAAAAAATCTAACCATAAGTGTATTTATTATTCTACTACTTTCCTTCAATTCAAATGAAAGTAATATTAGGCCACACGGCTCACAAACAGATTTACCGGAGTTAACACGTAATAATTATTTAATGGGATTTTTAAATGAAAATCGCTCTTCGTATAGAGTTTCTTATTATGATATAAATATTGATTTTGACATCGACAATAAATTTATAAATGGCTATGTAACTATTAAAGCAGAAAGCCTGAATGATTTAAATAAGTTGCAGGTGGACCTGGCTGAAAATTTAGATATCCTAAAAATAGTTCACAAAGATACAGAATTAGAGTTTACAAGAGAATTAGACGCTGTGATAATTAATTTTCCATCACCAATAATAAAAGATAATATATTTGATTTTACTGTTTTTTATGAAGGTGTTCCACAAAATGCTGATAATCCGCCGTGGGCAGGAGGATTTACCTGGTCCAAAGACAAAGACGGTCGTGATTGGATTGCTGTTTCTTGTGAAGGTGAGGGTGCAAGAATATGGTGGCCAAATAAAGATCATATTACAGCAGAGGGAGATAGCGTAAGAATGGCATATACTAC
>MDTG01053483.1_pt1 | contig 12312 bp, 16 predicted proteins | sample 811421 | NCBI WGS metagenome assembly MDTG01 (sample SAMN05326645, study PRJNA326480) | marine metagenome | isolation source: seawater | place: Pacific Ocean: South East | collected 2011
CCAATAAGACGTTTAGCATCAAATACAGTGTTCTTAGGATTAGAATTAACTTGGTTCTTTGCAGAATCACCAATTAATCTATCGCCACTATCAGTGAATGCCACATATGATGGCATAGTTCGATTACCTTGATCATTAGCTATAATCTCGACATTACCATTTCTATAGACTCCTACACAAGAGTATGTAGTGCCTAAATCAATACCAATTGCAATTTCTTGTTTACTCATTTATAATACAATATATCAAAAAGTCTTTATGTATCTTTTTTACATATTGTTTGTAAAAATTACTTAAAGGAGATCACGCAAAAGCAGCACCAAAAGAGCTATCAGGTATAGAAGGACCATCAGAAACTCTAGCATTACCACGAGGAATTCCTCCTGGTGGTTTACTATTTTTCATAGCCTTTTTAACTTGTTTTTTCTCATCTTTATCTTTTGCGGCTTTTCTAGTTTTACGCATAATGCTCTTTCTTTTAGCTTCAGGGTTTTGTTTAAGTTTTCTAAAAGCAGCTAATTCTGCTGGAGAACCGGAATCCTCAGTTAATGTAGGAGGATTTTTCTTCCATTCCTTAAGCCATCTATTTTTTGATGCTTTTCTATTAGCTTCCATAGCATTCTGCATTTCATTAGCAGCCTGTTCGTTAGCTGCTTTTCTTTCCTTACTATTAGGATTAGCAAGATTATTAAAATGACCTACCATCCAATCATATTTTTTGTATATTTCATCTAATTGTTTAAGGTGTTTCGAACCTTTATTAGCACCTTTCATCTGTTCTTGAAGAACATCAATTTTTTTATCTAAATAGTATAATTGATTAAATATATTTGATGGTAATCCTACACCTTTCAGCGAACACATGTTTTTATATGATTCAATATATCTTTGCTTATTAAAAATCATTATAGCATATAAAGTAAGAAAAATTAATAATATAAAAAATAGAGTCATTTATATTATTATTGTATATTTTATTTATTCACCACTTACTTCTTTTAAAAGAGCATCTGCGGCGGCTTTATTTTTTTCCTGTTTATATTTGTAATAGTTATAGGCATTTTTATATTTTAGATCAATTGCTTTAATCTTTTCTTCTATTTTATTATGATATTTATTTTGATGTAAATCGTATTCAAGTTTTGAAACTCTTCTACTTAAATCTTTAATTTGTGACATACCAAAACGATTAAAGTTAATAAATGTTTCAGGCTTATTTCTATAAACTAAAAATATAATAGTAGTAATAGCAAGTATGTAAAATAATCTATTCATATTAATATAAAAAAATATTATTTTTAAAATCTATATTTAATATAATATGACTGATAATACTAATAATAAAGTTTTAGATTATGACACGTATCAATTACTCAAGTCAGATAAATCTTGGAAACCTACAGAAGGATTAAGAGTTTATCTTAAGAATGGTGCTACCGCTGAATATAAGTTGGATGATAAAGGTAACTTAGTATTCAGAATAAAAAAAGGTGTTAAAAACATGGAAAAAATAAGAAAAAAAGCACTAAAAGTTAAAAGAGAACGTGCTAAAGAAAAAGCTAATTTAGCTGTTAACAAATTAAAAAAAATATATTTTCAAGAAGCTAAAGAAGCTAAATATCAATGGTAGTTAGATGAAGTTTATCAGGTCTAAATTATCTAATACTTCGAGAGAATTATCTTTACATTCTACAAAAAACGTAATAGGTTTATTATAATACATGTCCATATGAGATGAATCATACAATGCTAGATTATGAATCATATAAATACCAGGAGCAATAGGCTGTTCATTTTTAACATATGGATTAAATAGTTCAATAATATCATGTTTTTCAGTGTTATGTGTTGATTTAAATTGACCTGTTGTGATAGTAGAGTATCTATCAATAATTATTTTACCATTTTCCTGTGAGAATTCTAACTCTTTGTAATCTACGCCCATTAATGATAACATAGTAACACTAGGCATAAGATCTTTTTGATCGCCAACCTTATTTAAAGGACCAAAAATTTGAAGACATACATTAAAGGATTCATTGGCACTAAAGTTCGATTTTTCCATTCTTAACGTTAGAAACTTGTGTATTCCTAATCTGAATTTTTTCGCAAAATTATCAAATTTTTGAAAAAATTAGTCTGTATTTCTCTCATCAACATGATTCTTAATTTTAATTATCATTTCTAATCTATCAAAGCATATCTTAATTATACTCACAATATTTCTAGGATTTTCATTTATTTTTTCAATTGTATAATCGTAGATTTCATCATAATTTTCAGAATCTAACTGTTTATTATATCTTACTAATAAGGTTGCTATATTTTTGAAATTTTCGGGTGTATAGATACCTCTATATTGATTAAATTTAGAGCCATTAAAATTATCGTTTTTGAGACTTTCTAATTGTTCCTGGTAATCATCAATAATTCTATCAATAACTTCGTAGTTATCATTATTAAATACTTCATCCTCAATATTTTCCCAATAGATATCTTTTAATTTTTTGTATACAAGATTATTTATTTTATCACTATAACTCACAATTTTATCACTATAATTATCGAGATAGTGTTGATAATTAGGTGTTAGTCTTTTCATATTATTAACTATCTTATGACTTATTTGTTTTAGTTCATCCACATATTCTGATTTAGCTACATCATTAGCAAATTGATTTATACTTTCTTGATATCTATAATACATCTCACATAATAAATCGAGTTGTTGTTTTAGGTCTTTTTCCTTCCAGTCTTCAAATACAATCTTGAAACTAAATAATTTTTTACCCAGTGTTTTATATTCTTTAGATCCTTCATTGATAAGTTCATATATTTCAAGTGCTCTTTCAAAAACGGTTTGTTCTAGAATTTCTCTTTCTGAATCAAGAAATGTATCAGGAAACTTTGCTATCATTAGAACACTTGTAAGAAGTTTAGCAGATAAATACTCTTGGGGTATGTTGTAATTTTTTGATAAATATGCCAACATGTTATCAAATAGTTCCTCAGTTTGTCTAAATTCTTTTTTCATAGTAAAAGATATTACAAGATCTGCATTTTTTCCATGTAGATCTTTCCAAAATTTTGTATCTTTGATTTCTGTTATATAAGTTTCCATAATAATTTATAGTATATTATTTTTAATAAATATAAACGCTAAACTATTTAAAGATAATTTACCATATATATTTGTAGCCAAATAGGGTAAACGCATGAGTGGTCTAGGTGGTGATGACGTTCGCTTTACACGCGAAAGGTCATGGGTTCGAATCCCATCTCGTGTATAATTAGTATTATAATACTTATTATTATGATACTAATAATATTTTCTAAAATTACCTGAATAAAAATGTGTATATGACGGATATCTACCATGTATTTCTCTATAGAACAATGCTTTAGGAGATTTTAATAGTTGGTGTTTTTTCTTGATATAATTTTTAATTTTTCTTTGTAAGATTACAATCAGGTATGTCTTGTCTCTAAGAAAATCCATATTATCATACTGATATGTAAATATTATTGCCATGTAAGGAACATTAATTGTAGAGTCAAAAATTCTATAGTCCATATCTCTATGAGCTATAATCTGATTATAAACATCTACAAATTCATCTACTGAATCCGTACTATCTGAATATATATTCCAGAGTGTTTTTTTGATACTAAAAAATCCAGGAAGACTATTTCTATTAACTATATTATGTTCATCTGATGAGTAATTCTGTATTATTGCTAACTCATATGGCATATATTATATTATAAAAAAATTTTGATAAAAAATATCAGGCATCATTTTGGAATAAAGTCAAAATGGAAAGTGAGGATAGTTGGCCCGAATCACATATTCTAGAGAGCAAAGATGAATTAAATTTTTCAATGGAAAATTTTATAGTGTATATTAATAACGTAATGAAAGAAAGAAATTGGAAAAAAATATGCCTATTTGATATCAATAGCGATATATATTCTAAATGTAGAATTGTAAGCACTAGATATTCAACCTATAGTAGACTTGTTCATCTTATTTATCAAATTCCAAATGATAAACAAGGCTTCATCTTATTAAAACTTGAAGGACGTGATGGTGATCATATTTATAGCAAAACATTTAAAAATAAATTTAGGATGAAAATAGAGGTAATATTCTATTATAAACAAGAAGGAACAATTGATAGAATATTAAACGAACCAAAATATTGGAATTACATGGGAGGTTACAATATGGAGGTTGTGCGAGAGGCATACAGACCTAAGGTTGATCTAGGTTTCAATGTCACTAATTTAGATAAGTTAGAATATACAAAATTGCTAGAAACATTTGAAAATATTACAGACTATCTCCCTAATGGTCCTTTTCAAACAATGCGATTATATACTCTCATTCCTGATAGATATGAATGGCCTGATATTGAAATTTTGTATTGGAATACAGTAGGAGCAAGTATATCCAAATTAATTGTAAATGGAACAGGTATACTTAATAAGTTAACGGATGACATGACACTTGCTCAATATCTTGAAAAATCTAAACATACCATCTGCTTCAGGACTTAATGATGTCTATATATATCTTCATCTTTAGTTAATTTATTTATTGTAAAATCAATAGTTTTAATAGTTTTATTTTTATGACAATAATGTTCTAACTTAATTGTTTTTCCAGGACTTAAGTATATGCTTGTAGGTTTTTTATAATTAGAATGAGCTCCTATTGTTTTACCATCTATTGATAATATTACGTCAAAATGATTAAACGTTTGATCTTCAAGATCTGTTCCAACACAATATCCCTTTACACCATTAAATGATGGTTTCATATGATACATATAGGATATATCTACAGGAAATAAATCTCTATTTATTGTTCCCCCTACAAAATCAGTTTTGTTATTGATAATATAATTAGATAAAAATCTCAATAGATTTGATTTAGCACCATAGTTAAAATTATCTCCTCCTGGCATACCATTAGATACAATAGAAGATACTTTACCACAATCATTGAAAACAGGAGAACCTGAATTACCTTTTAATGTAGGAGCCGTAAATGACATAATTTCTATATTATTTCTGTATGTAAAGGAAGGATTTCTTACTATACCTTCAACAATAGCAGATATCTCAATACCTACAGGATTACCTATAACATAACATTTATCTCCAGCATATGTTTTATTATCACTCCATTCTACATATTTATTTTTATCTATTTCAAGATTATCTACACTTAATATAGCAAAGTCAGCATATCCTGCCAATCCTATTACTTTACATTTTTTAAATTCATTAATACCAGTATTATTATAATTATAAATAACAGCATAGATATCATCAACATGTTTATCTCTATTACCTAATCCTGTAAATACAGCGTGGGCTACAGTTGCTATATACAAACCTTCGTTTTTCTGTGTGTGTTTTATTATAAATCCTGTTGAAGTTGAAGTATAGTTACCCTCTTTTGATAATATAGTAACTATAGCTTCAGATGTTTTTTCATATAATTCTTTAGCATTAAGTATATCTTCAGACATTATATATAAATAATTGATAAATTATTTATAAATATTAATTAATTAGTCTTATTATTTTCAGATTTAACAATATCAATTGCTTTTACAAGATAGTTAAATCTTTTATCTAGTATATTACAATGTGATACTAAATCACCTAACTCTTTTTTACAATTTACACTTCTCCAATTAGCCAGATACTTCTTTTTATGTTTTTCAATTTTAGCATTGATTCTCTTAAGGTCCTCTCTTATCTTGATGATCATATCATGAATTGATTCTAGCGACATTTCCATAATTTTGTGACTGTTTTTTGTATTAGATTCAATTGTCTTTGTCATTTCTTCATACATTTTAATTTTTGCACCAACATCGAGATCTCTTAGAACTTTATCTACATCTGTTGAGTAATAAAATATATCTTGGATATTGGTGTAAATACTATATGAAGCATCTGAAATAGCTTGCGATAATATTTGTCTGCCTATAAGAGCAGATATAACTTCTGTGCCAATAGTAGCAGCCATTATTATACATAAGTTAAAAAATTTTTAATATGATAATTTTTAAATTTAATAATTAAGTTTATTTTTTAAAAATTCAAATGTAGTAAATTGTATTGATACAGATGGAATACACTTCATATATCCATATAAAATACCTCTATACAAACCTCTATAACCTTCAGTTTTAATAATCTTATTAGCACAGTCATATATTCCATTATATCTAGGCACATCTGGAGTAAATCCTTGTATCTGTAGTCTCCTTCTAATAAGATCACTAGGATAGGTAACTGAAAGTGCTGTTAATCCAGCTAACCCTCCTGATACTAAGTTACTTCCAGTAAGTTTTTTATACTCGTTATATGCTGTAAAATTTATAGCGTTATAAGGTGTAAAACCTATAACCGACATACGTATACCCTGATATAATTTATTAATAGGTGTTTTCATAAATACATCCATTAGATTTTTGTAGTGCTGTCTATTCGTTTGAAGACATAATCTACTTCTTGCATTTTCTAATGGATAAGTTATAATCATAGCATACATACCAGCTAATGAACTAGAATAAAAATTAATTAAAGTTTTATTTGTAGTGATATCTGAAATAAATGTTGTTTTTTTCAAATATTCATAGATTGTGAAATTAATAGCATTTTGAGGAACTATTCTAAGACAATTAGTAAAGTTACCTTTCCATAATCCTGTGTATCCTTCGTTTTTAATAACAGCTAATAAATTAGAATTAGGCATGAATTTATTTTGCGTCTGAATTTTAGCTAATTCTATAGGAGCAGTGCAGCTTCTGGATATAGCTCCTGAAATTCCTCCTATTAGAAAATCTCTGATATCCATTTATATAAATTTAGATATAATTATACTTAAATTGATATAATTTTAGAAATTATAGGTACATGTCTAAACTTCTCAGATAGTTATCTTGTACGTATTCCTCTTCTTCAAGATATAACGATAATTTATATGGATCAATTATGATTTTATTTTTTGCTAACCAATAATTTATTCCATAATGAACATATAATTCTTCGTTAGGTTTTATATCTTTAATAGATATAGCTATAAACTCATCTCCTGTATCAACAAGATAACTATTTGTATTATATATAGTTTTGATATATGATTCTATATCTGATTCATCCTGAATAATACCAGCATCGTTTATAAATTGGGCTGCTTTATCACTTGATTTATATATTTTATCACCTAAAATTACTTTATCTTCTATATTAAGTGAATAATCAGAATCTTTTAGGTAGTCTTTTTTGTTATAAATAGTTCCACCATATGAGCTTATTTTTTCACCTTTTACAAAGTGAGTATTCGTAAATAATCCGTTTCCAGCATTTATTATATTACTTTTTCTAAGAATAACTCTATCCATATGTTTATATTCATAATTTATATTTAGCTTTTTTTCGAATCTATTGGGTGTAAAGTTTTGTCATATGTTTTCTTCTTGTAACATTATTCCATATATTTTCAATTTTATGGTTAACTCTTTCAGGACCCACAACAAGAACAGGTTGTTTTAACATACCAGTCTTTTGTGAATATGGAACTGGTTGTGGTATATCAATGTGATTTTTATTTCTAGCTAAGCAACCTGTTGTACATGGAACATTTTTAATCTTTTTATAATTAAATTCTAACATTGATTGTGTTTTATATGGTGTATTTTGATCTTCACAAGTAAATGTTTGTCTATTAAACTTATTAACCTGATCTGATATAGAACCACATTTATGTTCATATTCGGGGACTTTATCTTCATTTTTGAAGTCATAAAATTTGGTATTTTGACACATAGAGTTTGAAAGTAGATCAGGATTATTTGTGCTTAAATTTTCATTACAATTAGGAGCCTGATATCTTTTTTCAGGACATTTTGAGTCATCTCTTCCTAATCTGTAGAGATTAGATTCTACATCAATATTTTGAAAATAGATACTTGCTGGTGCTTTACTAGGATAGAATTCATTTGATTGTTCGTTACCTACAGCAATGATATGGTTATCATGAGTTTTATTTTTTCTAGGTATGTCATTTTTATCGACATATTTATTACATACCTTGTAACTTCCTCTATAATTTTGTATTATTGGTGTTTTATTTTCTGGAAAATTTCTTGAGAAGATTTTACTATTTTCTTGTGCTTCCTTTTCAAAATTACATAGCAATACTGGGCAAGCTTTTGATTTATTGTTACTAGAACACCCTAATATTTCATAATTATCAAAATCAGCTGGACAAGGATATTGAACTTGATTATTTTTTTTAGCATTATTACAATCAGCATTAAATAGACATTTAGATTTATCTCTAGAATTATAACTACAGTATAAACTACTCATTTATAATATAGTAATAAAATATTAATTTATCAAACACTTCCAATTTAAAATAGATTATAAGATTTTATAAGGTAGTATAGTTACAAGTTTATGTAAGTTATCAATTATATCTAGATTGGTATCTTTTGTTATTAAAATTAGAGATAATATAATAACAACATTAATTACACCATGATTCATATCTTCTATAAAGTCTCTATCTTGTTTTGTATTAAATAAGATATCCATAATATCAGGACCAAAATTTGTATTGGAATTTTCATGATGCTTTACATGTGTAGGAACTTTTAATATATGATAATTTATCATATGAAAAGAAGTATACAAAAATGTAGTAAATAAGAGAACGTCATTATCTAATAATTTGACTTGAAAGATTTCTTCTATTAACATATTCATTATAGCAAGAGATAGTCCCCCACTACCAAATATGTTAACAAGAGTTTCAATAATTTCAGCATACCATGTTGTATTAATTTCAGGATTATGATGAAATCCATGAAAAAAAGTAGCAGGATATACATTATGTGCTATAATATGAATAAAATATGCCCAAAAATACAAAACACCTCCAGTAAATAATGCTCTGGATACGCTTTTATTTATTGAACCTATTATTATACATGATATAATTATGCTTAGATTATAAATCATATTTACTCTAAAAAATTTAATTGCGTTTTTAAATACACCATCTTCTTTTTTATATATAACTTTCTGCATTATGTATATTTTATATCCATATAATTTTTTAGATCATCTTTTACAAAATAAAACATTAATTTAGTTCCAATTATTGCCCCGCAGATAAAAATATACTGAAGTTGTATTTCAAATTTTCTAGTTGAATCATAATTAATTGGAAACCATCTATTAAAAAAATCTACAACACAGTCACCCCAGACTTCATCTTCTATTTCTGTAAGGGGACAGTTATGAATAATTACATTAGTTATAATAAGTCCTATGACGCAAAATAGAGCAAAAGATAGCACTTTAATATCAAAACTAAAAACTGATACGATAAACATCAACATGATTATAACTAAATGTAAAGTTGAGGCAACAAATCCTTTAGCATATTTAAATATATCAGATTCTCTGAACTTTTTTTTAACAGATTTATCAATTTTTCTAAGATTATCTTTACCCATCTTTATATAATACAATGAGATTAGAATAAAAATTTGATTAACACAAAATAAAAAATTAAGAAGGAAGCAAATCAGAAAATCATGGCTGATATTGAGGATATAGGTAGTAAAGATTTTTCTAATATTATAACTTATACAGATGAAGATCATCTCTATATGAATCATGAAATATTTAAAAAGGAATTTGCGTCAAATTATAGATATTCAGATATAGTTCAATCTCAAACTGATCCTGAGTTTCAAAAAATAGTAATTGAAAGTGAACATGTTAAAATCTGGGAAAAGATTATACCGGTGTCATTTGAATATAAATTTACAAGCTATAAGGATTTAAATAAATTTTTTAGAGAGATTAGGGATAGATTTGGTAAAAAATATAGAGGAGTTCTTAATAAGAAGAAACCTATTCTATTTGCTCATTATAGAGAAGCAATTAGGTTAAATTCTAAAAAAGAAAACAAAATCAAAAGGAATCATGATATGGAAAAATTTCTAAAACTTTGTGGTTCTCGTAGTCGTTCAGGTGTTGTGAGTGTAACCATCTTTACAAGTGGTGAACTCTTAGGAGAAAATGGTGGTAAATCGGATAAGAATACAATTAGAACAGGTGGATGTCCTATGGATTGTCACTATTGTCCCTTTGAAAAATTAGAGGTGAATGGTAAATTAGTTGCTATTCAACCCCGTTCTTATCTAAGCACAGAACCAGGTAATATGAGGGCATCACAAAATAAGCATCATCCTGTTGGTCAAGTATATGACAGATGTAGACAATTGATGAATACAGGTCATATTTCAAATAATCCCAATGATAAGTCAAAAATCGAAGCTATTATTTCAGGTGCTACGTTTCCATTTTATCCTGAAGATTATTTAAGATGGTTTTCGACATGCATGTATTACGCATATAATACATTTTATGAATGGGAGAAAATGAGGCCAATGCTTTCTCTTGGTGAAGAGAAAAAAATTAATGAAACAGCATCATTGAGAGTAATTGGATTGACAATTGAGACAAGACCTGATTATGTAACTCCAAAAACTAAAGACGGTTCTATTGATTATTCTCAGTTGAAGTTCTTTCGCGAGATAGGAGTTACAAGGGTTCAAATAGGTGTTCAAAGCACAAAAGACTCTATTCTCAAGAAAGTTAATAGGAAATGCACTAATGAGCAAAACAAATTAGGACTTAGACGTCTTAAACAGAATGGTTTTAAGGCAGATATTCATTTAATGCTTGATCTTCCTGGAAGTTCACCTGAAATAGACAAAGAGGTTATTGATGAAGTGGTTGATGATCCTGATTATCAGGCAGATCAGTGGAAAATTTATCCAACTGAAACAACACCTTTTACAAAAATCAGAGAATGGTATCTAAAGGGGGAATATAAACCCTATGCTGAAGATAATTCTGAAGGTATCGCTTATAAATTAATTGATGTAATTACACATGCTATGGCAAGAGTTCCTGAATATATAAGAATTAATAGAGTAGTGAGAGATTTTCCACACAAATCTATAGATGGTGGATTAAAATATTCCAACGCCAGACAACTAGTTAAACAAAAAATGATGGAACAAGGTTTAGTTTGTAGAGATATTAGAGAACGTGAAATCAAAAACAAAGGAATTAATATGAATGATATAGTTTTTAGAACAAAAAGTTATATGAGTTCAGGAGGAGAAGAACATTTTATCTCTTATACCAATAAAAAAGGAGATGTGCTTTATGGATTTATCAGACTAAGGCTGAATAGAGATATGTCGGATGTTATGGATAGTATTAAAAATTGTGCTTTAATTAGAGAACTTCATGTATATGGAAGTCATACATGTATAGGAAAGAAAGTAAAAAACAGAGCACAACATATTGGTCTCGGAACATCTCTCATTAGAAAGGCAGAGTTATTTGCTCTCGAATCTGGGTTCAATAGAATAGCAGTAATTTCAGGTGTAGGTGTAAGAGATTACTATAGAAAACAAGGTTACGAGGTAGGCGATGATGAATATATGTTTAAAGAATTGCCAGATTACTTTTGGTATAAACTACATGATAATTATCTTAGTGGATGTTTTCTATCTATTATCAGTGTTTTAGCTATATTTATTGTTATGAGTTATGTAATCTCATTATTTGTTAATAATTAAAATTTACATAATTTTTTTATTATCAATTTGTTTATTACCATAACTAGCTTATAGAAAATTACATAATCAAAAAATATATTTATAATATATATAATATATGGAGACCATATCTGAAATAGAAAAGGGATTTCATGAAAATAATGAAACCATATTCTATAGTTTTGATGAAAAATTTTTGGATAAAATAATAGATAAAAAAGGTAATATTAAAAATCTAAAAAAAGAGTTATCTGTTATAACATTAGTTGATTACATACATCTATCAAAAAACGATAGTATTTGGGATCTCACAATGATATATGGTTTCAATGTTTTACCACCTGGAATTCGTAAACCTAAAAATCATTCTGAAACTTTTTATTTTTTGACAGCTGTTGATGTATATTCACTTTGGATTAAGGTAATATTAGCTAATACTGAATATTTTGACTGTGATCCATTATTTTTGAATATAAAAAATGTATGTGAAACAAAAAATCCACTGTATAAATATAAGTATCAGATTAAGGTAATAAATCAAACATAATTTCTCTTAAAAAATAATTTAAGGTGTGGATAAAATAATATTTGATTATATTATAAGATGAGTAAAAATTTCATCTCAGAAACAATC
>MDTG01137780.1_pt1 | contig 12312 bp, 8 predicted proteins | sample 811421 | NCBI WGS metagenome assembly MDTG01 (sample SAMN05326645, study PRJNA326480) | marine metagenome | isolation source: seawater | place: Pacific Ocean: South East | collected 2011
ATAAGAAAGCCTATCATGTAAAATAATTTGTCTAATCAAGAAAAGTGGCGCAAACATTTGAATAATTACAGAATTATTATAGATACAAGCACAAAAAATTATCTTATTTATTTGATTAATTTCCTCTTAATTTAGCTTAAAAGTTTATTATTTAAAATTTAAAAATTTACTAATAATCTATTTTTGATTAACATAAATTATGAACATTTTATCAATAAACCATGGTATTGGACCTTCCATTTGTCTTCTCAAAAATGGTAGGGTTTTATTTGCTATTGAAGAAGAAAGACTTAACAGAGAGAAAAATACCATGGGTTTTCCTAAATTAGCCTTGCAGCTTGCTAGCAAGGAATACAGTGGGTTTTTAAAATCTGTAAACCAGGTTGCAATTGCTAATTATAAGTTTTCTAAAACTAATAAAATTCAGTTTAGAAAAAAATATTATGATATGTTTTATGGCAAAACACTTAAAGAAAAAGTTTTAGACTTTGGGTGGTTGTTAAAAAAAAAACTTAACTTTTTAAAATATAAAACTGACAGTAATAAGGAGCAAGATGCTGTTAAAAGCCTTGCTTTTAAATACTGTAAAACCCTTAGAAACAATGCAACTTTTCATTTTTTTAAACATCATGATTGTCATGCAGCCGCTGCTTATTACGGATTGGCTACCAACTTAAATAAGCCTTACCTTGTTCTTACCTTAGATGGTGGAGGGGATGGTGAAAACGCTACTGTTCAAATAGGCAATTTAGGAAAACTAAAAAGGGTGTCCGCTACTGTGTCTGGGAATAGTATAGGCAACTTATACTCAATAACTACTTTTTTGTTAGGACTAACTCCTCATGAACATGAGTATAAACTAATGGGTCTTTCGGCTTATGTTCCTAATATTTATAAGAAAAAGACATTGAAAATCTTTTCTAAATATCTTGGTATTGATAAAACTAATAATATAAAATTTAAAGCTTTAATGGGAATTAAGACAAACAAAATACATAAATTACTATTTAAAGATTTTGAATTAGAAAGATTTGATAATATAGCTGGTGGTTTGCAATTATTTACTGAAGAATTAGTTACACAATGGATAAAAAACTGCATTAAACATACTGGTATAAAAGATATTCTTTTATCAGGCGGAGTTTTTATGAATGTTGTCATGAATAAAAGAATAGCAGAAATGCATGAAGTCAACTCAGTTGATGTCTTTCCCTCTTGTGGTGATGAAACTAATTCCTTTGGTGCTGCATTTTTATTGAATGCAAACAAAAAAATACAATTACCACGTTTTGATAGTTTTATGTTGGGTTCCTCTACTTCAATTCACAAACAGATCTTAAAAAAATATAAAGATAAATGCTTTTTTTTAAAAGTTAAAGACTCAGACCTAGCTGCAGCTAAACTATTAGCCAAAGGGAAAATTATAGGAAAGTGTGATGGGCCAATGGAATTTGGTGCTCGAGCACTTGGTAATAGATCTGTATTAGCAGATCCAAAAATTTTTGATTCGGTGGAAAGAATTAATGCAAGTATAAAACAAAGAGATTTTTGGATGCCTTTTGCGCCAGCAATACTTATTGATGATGCTCCTAAATATTTAAAAATTCCTAGAAGCCTTAAATCTAAAAAAAACCCTTCTCCATATATGATGTTTGTTATGGATAGTAAGAAAAATAGTCAAAAAGACATGATAGCTGCTCTTCATAAATTTGATAAAAGCGCACGTGTAGAGATTGTTGATAAAATACATGCACCTAAATTATATAATACAATTAGTTATTTTAAAAAATTAACAAAAAGATCATGTTTATTAAATACAAGTTTTAATATTCATGGATTTCCTATAGTAAGAACTGCCGAGGAAGCAATTGATGTTCTATTGGATAGTTCTTTAGATGCATTAGTAGTTAAAGGTTATATCATTACCAAACGAAAAGAAAAATGAAATCAGGTTTTGGTAAAGTAAAAATTAAAGTTAGTAAAAAGATAAGATTAACAGGTAGAGGAAATAATAGGTATAACAATGGCATTTTAGATCCACTTTATGCTAGGTCTATAGTAATTGAAGATCTTAAACAGAATATGGTAATATTGTTATCATTGGATTTACTTTTTGTAGGAAAAATGTTATCGAAAATTATCAAGAAGAAAATTTGCAGAAAATATAGTATTAATAGTATAAATATACTGATCAACGCTACCCATACTCATAGTGCCCCTAAAACATGTGAGCAATTTCTTGATGGAGTTGACATAGACAATAAATTTTTTGAGAGTGTAAATAAAAGTAGTTTGTTAGCAGTAGAACTTGCGATTAAAAATAAAATGGAAAGTAAAATAGAACTTTACGATGTTAAAAACTTTCCTTCCATCAACAGAAGACTTGTGGTACCAAAAATTTTAAGTTTTTATCCGAGTTATTATAAAAAGAAATGCATTAATAGACCTAATAGAAAAAGGCCAAGTGATACTAGCTGTAGAGCTATTAAGTTTTGTCTATCTGATAACAGTTTTTTTTGGCTATTAAATGCTGCAGCTCACTGCACAGTATACAATGGAAATCACATTAGTAGTGACTATCCTGGCTATATTGAAAAAAATATATTAAAACTATCATTAAAAAAAACATGTAAAGGCTTGTTATTCTTGCAAGGTTGGGCAGGTGACTTGAACTGCGACGTAACTAAAAAGATAAAACCTAACTTTAATCCTATAAGTTATTTGGAAAAATATTATATAAAAGAACTATTTAATAGATCATCCTCACAATCTAATTTAAATGATATAGGTAAATCCATAGCTAAAAATATAATAAAAAGTAAGAAGAAAAAAACATTTACAATAAAAAAGATTATTACAAAAAATAAATACATTAGTCTTCCTTTAGAAAATGAAACCAATGTCTCTTTAAACATAAAGTTTTTTGATTTTGGGGAAATTAAATTTTATGCTATGAATGGAGAACCTTTATCTAACTATAGAAATTTTTTGTTAAATAGCTTAGCTAAATATTCTGAGTATCATATCTTTACTATCGGTTATTTAGAAGATCCAATAGGTTATATTCCCGATATAGAAGCTTTAAATGAAGGCGGGTATGAAACAGATAGATCTATAAAGTATTTTGGTCTTCAACATAGATTTTCTCATAAAATACAAGAAAAGATAATTAAATGTTTTAAGAGTATGCAGGATTAAAATGGACTTTAACTCTATAGGTTTTTTACTAATTTTTTTGCCAATTGTGTGGATTATTTTTATAAATATTAAGCAGGATCTTCGCATTTTGATATTATTAATATCCTCATTAATATTTTACTCTATTTCAGGAGTTATTCCTCTAATATTTATGATTATAGCTATTTTAATAGGATTTTATGTTGCTATGCTAAAAAAAATAAAAACAAAACTTTATTTGTTTTTATCAATTTTCCCACCTTTAATGATTTTATTCTTATTCAAATATTTAAACTTTTCATTAAACATAATTGGTGCTGGAACTGAAACTAGAAATTTTTTTTACTTTTTTTTATCTGTAACACTGCCGGCAGGAATATCTTTTTATACTTTTCAAATAATGTCTTATAGCATGGATGTTTACTCTAAAAAAATTAAAAAAGAACAAAACTTTATAAAACTTGCGACTTATATAAGCTTATTTCCTCAATTAATAGCAGGACCAATTCTAAGATACTCTCAGATGGCAAAACAACTTAATAATATTGTTATTAATAAAAAATTAGAAATTGATTATAAAAATGCTTTTAAATATTTATCTTTCGGTTTGGCTGGAAAAGTATTTGTTTCTGATTTGATGAATCTGCTAATTAAAAATAAAAATGCATATGATATTTCTATTGATGCTTCAAAATTAGATATATTTTTTTTAATCAATGCTTACTCTATAAGAATTTTTTTTGATTTTTGGGCATATAGTTTAATGGCTATAGGTATTGCTAAACTATTTAGCTTAGATTTACCTATAAATTTTAGAGAACCGTATCAAACTAAAAACCCTAAGGATTTTTGGCGACGCTGGCATATAACACTATCGTTATGGCTTAGAGACTACGTATATATAAAATTAGGTGGAAATAAAAATTACACAAAAAATATAATTATAGTTTTTTTAGTTTGTGGTTTATGGCATGGAGCAGGATACTCTTTTATTATTTGGGGGGCATATCATGCTATATTGGTCTTAACATATCATTATTCAAAAAATAAATGGAATAAATTAAATTCTTCTTTTCAGATTTTATTAACTTATTTATTAATCTCAATTGGTTGGCCACTTTTTTTTATGGACATTGCTCAATATTTTGAAATGCTAGCCGTTTTTTTTAAACAACCAAGTTCCGCAGGAATTTATTCATTAAAGCACTGGGTATTTATAATACCTATTTTGGCATGGATATTTCTGAGTAAGGAAAAAAACTGGTTATATAATGATAAAAGAAATTGGTTGTTTGACAGTCCAATATTACATGCTGCACTATTATTTTTTTCTTTAATTTTCTCTAACTATAGTGAAACATTCATATACTTCAGATTTTAGTATGAAAAAAGAAAAAATAATTTATCTAAAATACTTCTTTACTGTGCTGTCTTTATTTTTTTTACTGTGTATCTATGCTAAAATGCATATCAGAGACTTAAGAAAACAATTCATTAATTTTGATGAGCTAAATGAAAACCAAAGAATTATACTAAATGGCTTATCTAGAGAACAAATTGGACAACTTAAAATAAGTTATTTAGAAAATGGAAAATTACCTGATATTGGAATATTTGGAAATCATCAGATACAATATTGGCATGAAAAGAGTTTTAAGAATAACGGATATAATGGTAAAATTTTTAATTTTTGGTTTGCAAATCTTTCTATAACAGACATCGTCTACTATTTAAATTGGCTAGAAACACAAAAACTTTTGCCAAGAAAGGCAATTATTGTACAGATGACGACTCCTAATAATGATAATGGTTCATATATCGTCGGTTCAAGCAAAGAACTTCCTTTATACATAATTAAAAGCATGCAAGTTTCAGATTCTAATATAATATTTGACAAATTTGAAAAAATTTATTTGTATCCGCAAATAATTTATACCTGGTTAAAAAAGACATTTGATTACACTACGTTGATAATAGGTTTATTTAGCAAAGATGATAATACACGTATTTTAGATATTTCTAATTGCAAAGAAAATCAAAGCAATAATATCTCGAAGTATATTCCTTCTATGATATCAAAAAACCTTGCTTTATTTACCAATAATAAATTTTGTAAAAAAGAAAATTTTAAAGGAACTATGATGAAAGACGGTTCTATAGACGACACAGGATATGAGAATGCTGCAAAACTTAATCAGAATCCATTAAATAATTCGGATCTTAATCTAAACCAAGGAGACTCAAATATACTAGAAAAAGATTTAAACGCTCTAATAAAATTAGCAGATAGAAATAATCTAAAAATATTATTCCTTATACCTCCAGTTTATGAAATAGAAAGATTTAGTATTGCTAATGAGATAGTAGACGATGCGATAAAAGGTATATCTAAAAAATTCATAATAGATAATAGAAGGTTATATTTAAGCAGAGATTTTTTTATTAATTATGATCATCCTAGTAAAAAATATTTCGATAGGATATCGTATGAAGTTTTAATTGAGCTAGAGTTATATTAAACATTTTAATTTTTAGGTTAGAAATTATGTATTCCTTCTGAGAATCAGATAAAAAAGAGTGTATAATTATGCTGAATTCTGATTTAAATCTTATTATAAATTAGTTTCTTTATTTTTTCTAAAGAAATGGTTTGTCTTTTGTTCGGAAAGAGATAATTGTTAATCAACTCATTTCTATGATATTCTTTTTCTTTCCAAGTATGTTGTATATCTTCTAGTGGTTGAAGCAATAATTTTTTCAATTCTTTCGTCCAATTGGATGTTCCTATATCTATAAAAAAAAATGACTTTTTAAAACTATCTCTCATCCAACTGTGTCTAAACTTGATATCAGGAATGTCCAAAAATACTATTGGTACTTTTGAACCAATACACCATGCTAAAGTGCTAGCTTTCGCCATGGTAACGATTATATTCGATATTGCCCTTAAATATCTCCAATCTCCATCTTCCTCGAAGAATATATTTTTATTATTTAATTTAATTCTATCTTTTAAGTTTGGTTGATATATATGCCGCAAAGAGGGGTAATCTTTAAAAATTATTTTCTTATTTTTTAGCTTATCATAAACTTCTAACAAAATTTTATAATTAAATTCATTAATATTTTTATCTGTAATAGTGTCTGGGCCATATCTAATGCCGCCATTATACATTAAAGTTGATACATGACATATACAACAATCATAGGAATTAAAACCATATTTTTTTCTAATATAAATATTTTGAATATACTTATTTTTAATACTTGTAATTTGTTTAGGCATACCAATAATACTAATGTCTGCAATTTTTGATATTTTATTCAATTGATAATCTTTTTTTGCTAATTCATTAATTACCATCATATGATCACAATTTGTAGCCTCTGAATAATTCATGTAATACTTATTTCTTCTATTTATTCCTGTTGTAAGTCCATGTTCAAAATTTATCACTTTAATTCTTTTCTTCTTAGCTAAATGATGAAAGTATTTAGCACTACTTCCGTTCGGCGCTGACACGATAACTGACTTTATGCTCTTAAATTTATTCTTAATTTGATAAAAAAAATAATCTATCTCTTTTTTTTGCTTTAAAAATATATTAATATTTTCTTCAAGATTTAAAACTATGAAATTAACGATTGAAATAATCTCATAGTTTTTGAAATTAAAATATTCATTCAACTTATTTTTTACAAATGTCTTTATTGTTTTTTTTAATGGAGACTGCAATCTTTTTGTATGAAAGCTTTTTGTTGAATAATTTTTAATAACATTTTTATATGAAATAGGTAGGATCCCATTCAAAAAAATTTTAAATAAATATTGTCTGATAATTTCAGAATCTCCTTTAATGACAGTTTCTGCTCTATTGAAATTAAAATACTTATTTTGCAACAGCTTCCAAACCAAATTTTCTGTAATTTTAGAAGATGAGAGTCTCAAAAAAATACTGTTAGTTTCTGAATAGTTTAAATTAGGTATATAGTTTACTTGTAATTGCTTAAGTATAACTTTTGAATTCCCAAAGAACTTATTTTTTGCTAAAAAAGGATAAGGTGATATTAATCTACTGTGTTTTGATGACTCATACCACATTGAATTATCACTATATATTATAATAACTTTTTGTAATTCATCTAATTTTATTTTTCTTGATAGCCCCTCAACTCTGCACATCAAGGCTAACATAAACATGGATATAGTCCCTGCTTCTTGGTAATAATTAATTGAAGGTTTTATATCGTTAAGTTTCATATCTACACTTAAACCCCAATCAATAAATAATTTTCCCCATCTATTAATATCCTTTTGTTGAATGGCTGAGTCAGTATTGATAATTCTGGATTTACAAGATAACAACAGGGTTTCATACAAAAGAGTATTATCCGTTACTAATATGTCTGGGTTATAATTAAGTGATTCTTTATAACCCTCTATAGAATCAATAATAGCTATTGAGTTAATATTTTTATTTTTGCCAGACATTATTTATGGATTAAAAAAAACTCTTTCAGATAAAGCTGAATCAAGTATTTTGCTAGGGGTATGTATTCTATCACCGATTTTTATTTTTGCTTTGCAGACATATTTATCAATTATTAAGATTCCATCAATAGTATGTAAGTACAGATTTTTATTTTTGATCTTAAATATAACCCCTACAACAAAAGGATGCTTAGTTTCATTTATATTTTTTTTACTTTTTACCGAAAAAATTTTTATTAAATTATTTTTTATATAAGATCTAGCTCCATCATAATCATAAGAAAAGGCAAATACAAATCTTTCTATATGCTCACCTTTCCATAAAAAGTTAATCCAACCATTTACTTTTGCATTTAATCTAGGGTAATAAATAGATTTTTCTTCATTTTGTTTTAACTCTTTTATTTTAGCATTATGAAGTAATTTATTTAAGAAATTATCTAGTAAAATTAAATCTTTTTCCCAAATAAAATTTATATAATCTATAGGAAATTTGATTTCTTTAGGAAATTTAATGGTTTTCACCATTAATATACTTCCACTATCTATTCCCTTTTCAATTTTATGTATAGTAGATGTCCACTTTTTTTTCCCTTCTAAAATCATCCAAGAAATACTTGCCCCTCCTCTTACTGCTGGAAGTGGAGCATTATGCAAATTGAATATATTTCCGTTAAATAAATTAATTACTTCCTCTGAAAAAATAAATGGTGCTCCAGCAGATATAGCTATAGTACCTGAATTATATAATTTTTTTAGTTCTTTTAAGGTTAATTTTTTTGTAATTAAGTATTTGCATTTGAATGAAAGCAATTTTTTAATATCAATCTGACTTTTCAACCTTGGTGAGGTTATAAAAAAAAAATCTAAATTATTTTTTTTGGTCCAGTCATAAGTAAATTTAGCATGAGGCCCTTGACCAAAGAATATGATTTTTCTTATCATTCTATACAATTTCAACTAAATTTTTGTCTAATATTTTATCTACATATAATTTGACTTCCTCATAATTTAAATCTAATTCAAAAGCTATATCTACAATACTCTTATCTCCTTCAAGCATAAACATAATTTCTTCTGTTTTTAGATTTAACTCTTTATTTTCTCTCCAATCCACCCATAATCCAAACCTAGATAGCATTATAGGACCTTTAAAATTTCTCTTAGGTACATAATTTGTATTAATTATATACCAGACTTGCTCTAATAATTTCACTGTTTCATCTAATTTCTCGCTTCTTATCATAGAGGGATTATCATCACTTGTATGGTATTCATCATACGGCCACCTTGTTATTGAAGGCGAAGGAATGTTAAAGCCGGGTCCATTAGAAACAACTTCGTCACTGGCAACTACTGTTCTAAACTTCCCTGTTCTAACTTCTTTTTTTGTAAAACCTTTTAATGCTAGCATAAAAGATTTATCTATTTGGCTGTCGCCTTGATATGATTTTTGTAAAATAAAATCATTATCATTTCCTACCATTTCACAAAACCAAGCATATTTAATATTTTGAACTTTATTTTCATTTTTTGAAAACCAAGCAACAGTACCTACTTGTTCTGGGACAACTAATATTCTTAAACCATATTTAGATTTTTTTTTATTAATTAATCTATTAGCGAATTCTAAAGCAACTACTAAACCAGAAATAGAGTCATTAACTTGATTAGGATGGCAAATATTTGTCATAAAAAGGATGTCCTGATTGGTTTCTCCTTTAATATAATATTCTCCAACCTTCATAGGTTCAGTTCCAAAACTTACATCTATCAGTCCCTCTACCTTTGAATTATCATTATATTTAATAAGTTTATTATGTTGAAGGCAAAAGCCCCATGATCTTTCATAATATTTAAATTCCCATGGGATTGCATTAGGCCTTTTTTTTGATGTCCATATGTGGTCTCTAATGTCTTTTAATTTACCACTTATTTTTTTAGAGGTAGAATAAGACAGTAGATGTAAATAATTTTTTTTAAAATCAGCTACTTTATCCCCGTCTATTTTAAGCCAGGCTTCCTTAACATGGTATCGAGGAGGCACCAACCAAGATAGTATCTCTTCTCCCGGTTTATACTCATGCATTTGAAGTGATCCTTTGCTAATATAATCATCACATAATTTAAATGCTAGGTCTAAATCATCTGAATTTATAGTTCTATGTAGAGGCCATAATTCCTTTAGCAAGCTCATCATTGAATTATTTTTAATACTCTGCATTTATACTGATAATTTTAAGAGAAAGATAGAATACATAAATAATCCATCAAACAATAAAGACCTTTTTCCATATTAACACCTATAAAATATCTTTTTACTATTTTTGCTTTTTTCTACTGTTATACTTTAATAAATCATTTACATAATAATAACTATTTTTCAATTTTAGTAAAATCAATTTTAAATAAGTATATGTAATTAATTATACCATAATGCTATTATTTTATTTAACTCTGTATATATCTTATAAAGCTCACAGTTTTTAGCAGCATATTTTTTTATTTTTGAAAATAAGGTGTTAAACGTGATAATAATATAAACTTTTTACATAGAATAAACTTGCAAATATCTTATTAAATTTATTTAATATCTTAAAATTATTTCTTTTTCTTTAGAGTGATCTTTTACAATTGCCTCTATTACATTCTCTTTGTGTAATTCAGTAGATTTTTCTATGCTTTTTCTTATAATTCCTGATGAAATTTTTTTATTTCTAATTTCCTCATAAATTTTATGCCAATTTCTAAAAAGTAGTTCCTCTTCTTTTTTCGATACCCATCTTTTGATTTTGCTTTTAAAAGTATCCCTTAAACTATTTGCAGCATTAAATATTGCCGTCTGAAGTTTAGAGCTATGGGCATTTTTTATAAATAATAATTTTAAAAGTGATTTAAAATTTTCTAATGCGCTAGCTTTATTTTTGATTCTATAGAAGGTAAATAAAAAACATACTTTATAGTAAAGTAACTTTAATCTAGATAACTTAGAACAATAATTTTGAGAAGGAACAATGGCTAGGCTATCAAGTATATGACTAAAATATTTTTTATCCAATTTAATTTTTCCAGAGTCAAATAAATTATTGAATAATTGTGTTCCTGGTAAAGCCATATAATATCCAACTGATAAGTCAGTTACTCCTTGTTCAGCTAATCTTTTGATAAATTTAATATTTTCTTTTAAATTCTTATCATTATCATGCGGAAAACCTATAACTATGAATACTGCTACATTAAGTCCTGATTTACTAGCAGAATCAATGCTTCTAAATAAATTTTCAGTCTTCATCTTCTTTTTTATATACATTCTTGTTTCTTCAGAACCAGACTCTGGTGCGTAGGCCATGCTAGTCATACCTGATTTTTTCAGCAAGTCAGAAATTTCATCATCTATAGCCTCTGACCTTGTTCCTGTGGGAAGTTGCCAGGTTATTTCTAACTTTCTTTTTATTATTTCTTCACAAAAAGTCTTGATCCAATCCTTTTTAATAATAGCAGTTAAATCTTGAAAAGGAAAATTATAAGCTTTAAATTTTTCTTTATAAAATTCAATCTCGTCTACAACTTTTATGGGGTCTCTGGGAATCCACCTTGGTAACCACATATTAGGTGCTGAACAATAAGTACACTGATAAGGACACCCCCTGGTAGCGAGTATTGGTATAGTAATTTTTTCAGAGTACATACCCCCAACAAATCTATTTTCATGATATTTTTTTACTTTAAAGCTTTCCCAGTCTGGAAAACTTATATCATCTAAATTAACTCTTCTTTGCCTTCTTTCGTTTATATAAATTTTTTCAGATATGCGAAATCCGAGTCCTTTAATTTTTTTTAGTTTATCTTTTACATCAAATCTACTTAATGAAATGAGATCAACAATTGTTTCCTCTCCTTCCCCCATAATTAGAAAGTCTGCTTTTGAAGTAGCTAGACAAAACTCTGGCATAGCGGAAACATGCTCTCCTCCAATTACTATTTTCTTTTCAGGATATTTATCTTTAATTAAATCAATTAATTTAACTACCATAGGCCATTCATGAGTAAATACTACAGTGATACCAATAAAAGAAGTTGATGGGTTTATCTTATTCACGGTTTCTGAAAAGCTATCGCCAACTAAGTAACCTTTATAGTAACCTACTTTCTTCTCTGGCGCATTTCCGACTGCATCAATAATTTGTACCTTAAAGTTTCTTGCTTTTAAAGCAGATGAGACATAAGCTAAACCCAATGGTAGTGTAATAGAGGTAGTTGCAAATCTAAATGCTTCAACAGCAGGAGGTCTTATTAAGGTAATATCAAAATCTAGTAATCTATTTATCATTTAATTTCCTTTATATACATTAATGACTTGTCGAGAAAAGTAAAGGTCTCGTAATAAAATAATTAAACTATTTTATATAAAACTAACATTGCTTTAGAAAGTATTTATTTTTTTAGCTTTGAAACAATCTTATCTGTAACATCTTTTTCTAAAAATACTTTATTTTTATTTCTATAAATAACTTATCTGGAGGCTCATAGAAGATTGCTATAAAAGTCATAGTTTTTATTTGAACCTTTTTAATTTTATAAAATGTTTTTCATAATGAGATTATTTTATTGTAATTTTTAACTCCAATTATAAGTTTAATTAG
>MDTG01093529.1_pt1 | contig 12311 bp, 11 predicted proteins | sample 811421 | NCBI WGS metagenome assembly MDTG01 (sample SAMN05326645, study PRJNA326480) | marine metagenome | isolation source: seawater | place: Pacific Ocean: South East | collected 2011
AATAGAAAATAAAATAGCAATAATTGATCGAAATGCAGGATACTTGTATCAAGCTGTTTAATTTTTTATGAAAAAATAATTTCTTAAGTGAAATTATAAATAACAATGAGTGGAAAAACTAAAATAAGATTTTGGTAAGTGCGGAGCTATGCCAAAAATAATAAAAAAGATTATTTGCTTTGATTTAGACAATACCATATGTCTCACAAAAGGAAGTGATTATAAAAAATCTAAACCAATTAAAAAGAATATTAAAATTATTAACAAATTATTTTTTGATGGACATTATATTAAAATTTTCACTTCAAGATATATGGGGAGATCAAAAGAAAATATTAGTAAAGCTAAAAAAAGAGGTTATAAATTTACCCTCAACCAACTTGTAAAATGGAATGTTAAATTTAATAAGCTTATAATGGGTAAACCATCATATGATATTTTTATAGATGACAAAGCCTTTGGCTTTAAAAAAAACTGGGGTTCTAAAATAGAAAAAATGATAAAAAATGCTTAGTGTAAACTTAGATGATTTAATAAAAGATTATGAAAATGATCTAATTACCAAACTAAGAGGATTTGGTAGTGAGAACCAATATACTGAACATTGGGTTCCTGGAACTACAAAGATTGACAGTCTAAATAATCTGATAAACTCTTTTGTTGAGGTTAATCAACTTAATTTTTCAATAAGCTTTGATTTTAATAATACTGAGTTAAGTTCTTACATAATGAACTACCAAAATAAAATTGGTATTTTAGAAAAATCAAGAAACGATAAGAATATAATTATAAAATTTACAATCAATAAAGATAAATTTCACGAAAATTTTAAACATGAAATAAAAGTTAAAAATATTCTTAAAGACAAAAATTTTAATAAAGTGAAAAAAATTAAAAAACCTGATGTAACAAGATTAATTAATAATGATTTCAGGGATACTATTATAAAAATGAAGATTAAATCATTAAAAAATAACAAAAAAATTATTCCGGAAAATTGCAATCATTACTCTTTTTCAATATTAAATTCAGAGGTACATATTTATATTGATAAGGATGATTATAAAATAAAAAGTGCTTTTCATGAATTAAAGGAACTTAAAGAGGAAAATATTGTTATAGATTTTTTTATTGATAATATTCTGAATAAATCAATACAAGAAGCTGCAGAGCATTCTGTTATTTATTTAGAGCACTATCTAAGGCCCAAAATTATAAAAGAGAAAGTTAAAGGCATAATTTTACCTCACAACGGAGGAAGAATCTTTCAAGATTTAAACAGTTTATTAAGGACAACTTTTTCTAAGTGTAAATCTGAATTAGGCTTTGAAAATAAGATAAACAAAGAATTTACACAAATCTCTGAAAAGTGGATGGCTCTGGACAAAAAAGATAAAGAAAAATTGATAAATGAAGTTATTAGGAATCATGTTTTAAAAGAATTAAATATTGGTGAAGATGAAATATTATTAAATAGAATAGAAATGAACTTTAGAATTATAGTTGAATTAAGCTCCAATTTTAGGGAAAGACAAGAAAATGAAAATATTCTTTTGAAGGTTGAGAAAATCATTCAAAAAAAAATAGATCAAAGACTAGAACTTTTTACTATGGAAATTAAAGATCAAAACAAATTAAGATTTAAAAATTCTCCTCAAAAAAACCTATGAAATTATCTGATTATATAGCAAATTTTATATCAAAAAAAACACAACATGTTTTTGTAGGTCAGGGAAGTTGTGTGGTGCATTTATTAGACAGTTTAAGTAGGATTAAAAAAATGAAAATTGTCCCCTCACAAAATGAGCAAGGCGCAGCAATAGCTGCTGACGCGTATTCAAGATTGAATAATAATTACGGTGTGTCGATTGCAACTAGTGGTCCAGGCATACTAAATTTAACACAGGGAATCGCTTGTTCATATTTTGATTCTGTTCCCACAATGCATTTTTGTGGGGCTGTAATTACATCTCATTTAAGAAAGGATAAAAAGTTAAGACAACTTGGCTTTCAAGAAATGGAAGTTGTAGATTTAATATCTCCAATTACAAAATACGCTGTTCTATTAAAAGATAAAAACGAAATTAGATACGAATTAGAAAAAATGTTTTATATTAGTCAAGAGGGAAGGCCAGGTCCTGTATTAATGGATTTACCTGATGATTTACAAAGAGCGGAGATAAACCCTGATGAGTTGCGACCATTTACAATTCCATCAGAGAAAAAAAATGATATTTCAAACGGCTTTGATAAAAAATTTTTAGATTTATTGAATAATTCAAAGCGCCCCCTTGTTGTTCCAGGATATGGAATAAAATTATCAAAGACACAAAAAAAATTATTTGAATTTTTAAAAAAAACAAATATTCCAGTTGCACCAAGTTGGGGAGCCGTTGATTTATTTTCTAGCGAAGATGAAAAATGTGCTGGGACATTTGGTGTTGCTGGAACTAGACACGGAAACTTTGCAGTTCAAAATTCTGATTTATTAATCGTGTTAGGTTGCAGATTGAATACTCAACTTACTGGGGCTAAAATTGAAACTTTTGCGAAGAACGCAAAAAAAATTGTGGTAGACGTTGATGAAGCAGAGCTTACTAAAAATAATGGAGTTAAAATAGATCTCAAGATCAATTTAGAACTAAATGATTTTTTTGAGAAAATTGGTAGTCTAAAGTATTCGAACAAAAATTATGATAGCTGGATCGATAAAATAAACCAATGGAAAACAAAATTTCCAGTTTGTTTGCCTGATTATTTCAATCAATCCAAAAAAGTAAATGCGTATGTATTTATGAAACAATTGTCTGAGATGACTGGTAAAAACGATATTCTTATACCAGATGCTAGCGCAAATTTAATTTGGGCAATGCAAGCTTTTAAAATTCAAGGCCAAGATATTTTTACAGCATTCAATCACTCCCCAATGGGTTATTCAATGCCCGCAACTATTGGAACTCATTATGCCAACCCAAAGAGTAATGTAATTTGTACGATAGGTGACGGTTCAATGCAAATGAATATACAAGAGTTAGAAACAATATCTTTCCACAAAATTCCCGTAAAAATCTTCGTTCTAAATAACGAGGGATATGGATTAATAAAATTAACACAAAATACCTGGCTTAACTCAAATAAGGTTGGAGTTGATGAGGATTCAGGACTTGGAATGCCTAATTTACAAAATATCGCAAAAGCTTATGAAATTGAGACTTGTGAAATCAATAACCATAATGAAATGAAAGAAAAAATTTCTTATGTTCTTAAATCAACGAAACCTATTTTGTGTGATGTCAAAATCGATCCTGATCAAAAAGTAATTCCAAAAATTGACTCTGGACAACCCATTCATAATATGTCTCCCAGGTTAGACCCTGAATTGATTGAAAAAATAATGATTAATGACTAAACAAAAAATTCTTATTCTTGGAAGCAATTCTTTTTCAGGTTCATCACTGATTAGCTTTTTGAATAAAAAGAAAAATTTAAAGATCTTTTCCATTAGTAGATCTGAAGAAAATAGTAATTTTTTACCTCACAAATGGACTAAAAAATCTAAAGATGTTAATTTTAAAAAGATTGATATTAACAAAAATTTTGATTCTTTAAAAAGATTCATTTTAAATAAAAAACCACAGTATATAATTGATTTTGTCTCTCAAGGAATGGTCAATCAAAGTTGGGTTTACCCTGAACATTGGTATAAAACAAATATTGTAGCAAAATCAAAATTACATAACTTTCTTAAAGATTGTAAATTTTTAAAAAAATACTTAAGAATTTCAACTCCCGAAATTTATGGAAACAAAAAAGAGTTTCTAAAAGAAAGTTTTAGTTATGATCCAAGTTCCCCATATGCGGTTTCTCATGCAGCAATGGATATGAATTTAAAGATACTAAATCAAAAATTCAATTTTCCAGTTATTTTTTTAAGACCTTCAAATTTTTATGGTCCAGGTCAAAAACTCTATCGTATTATACCAAAAACTATATTTTGTGTTTTAAAGAAAAAAAAGCTAACACTAGATGGTGGGGGCCGTGCTGTAAGATCATTCTTGTATGCAGATGATTTTTCAAGAGCGGTTTATATGTGCTTAAAGTCTGGTAAAATCGGAAACGTTTATCATATTGCTTCAGATGAATATGTGTCTATCAAAAACCTGGTGAGAAAAATTTGTTATAAGCTTTCAGTTAATTTCAATAAAGTAGTTAAAATTGGACCTGAAAGAATAAGTCAAGATCGAAAGTATATTCTTGATACAAAAAAAATTAAAAATTCTTTAAGATGGAAGCCACAAGTATCTCTAGATAAAGGTTTAGATTTAACGATAAGTTGGCTTATTAAAAATATTCATAAATATAATCAAAAGGATTTAAATTATATACATAAAGAATAATAATTAAATTCAATATGTCGATAAATCTTTACAGTAATATAAAAGAGTTATAGAAATAATAACATGACAACACAAAAAGAATTAATATTAGATGGCACAAAATTAGCTTGGCACTTAGATAGAGTTGAGAAATGGCAAAAAGGAGAAAGAATTGCTCCTGTAACTATTGATATGGCCTTGACAAGAGCTTGCAATTATTCATGTGGATTTTGTTATGCCATGTTTCAAGAAAACAACAGAGCGGTTATCAACAAAAAAGTTATTTTAAATTTTATGGAAGATTGTGCAGAGATGGGTGTTAAAGGTATAAGTTTTATGTCTGATGGAGAAAGTCCAATATCACCAGTTTTCCTTGATGCTATAAAAAAAGGGAGTGAACTAGGCCTATCTCTAGGACTATCATCCAATGGATTTGTTTTAACAAAAAGTAGAGCTGAGCAAATATTACCATATCTTACATGGTTAAAAGTAAATTTCTCAGCTGGAGAAAAGAAGCGCTATTCACAGATTATGGGTGTAAAGGAAAATGCTTTTGAAAGGGTAACAAAAAATATCTCTGACATGGTTGAAATTAAAAAACAAAATAATCTTGATGTTACTCTTGGTATGCAGATGGTGCTTATGCCTCAAGATGGTGATCAAATAATTCCATTCGCAAAACTTGGAAAAGAACTTAGACCAGATTACGCTATAATAAAACATTGTACAGATAACGAGGATGGAGGCTTAGGAGTTGATTATAATGCATATGAAAAATTATACCCTTCTTTAGAGGAAGCTGAGAAATTTTCTGACGATGATTATAAAGTAGTAATTAAATGGTCTAAGATAAAAGATAAAGGTAACGCAAATAGAGTTTATCAAAGATGTTATGGCGCACCATTTATGATACAAATTTCAGGATCTGGTCTAGTAGCACCTTGTGGTGGGTTATTTAATGAAAAATATAAAAAATTTCATATCGGAAATATATGCGACACTAGGTTTAAAGATATATGGCAAAGTGAAAAATACTGGGAAGTAATGAATTATTTGGCATCTCCAAAATTTAATGCACAAACAATGTGTGCATCTTTGTGTATTCAGCATAAAGTAAATGAAACCCTAGACTCATACGTAAAGGGAAATTTAACTTTAGAGACTCCAGAGGGAGAACACCCCCCTCATATAAATTTTTTATAATTTTTTTTAATGAAAATCGTAATTACCGGCGGTGCAGGTTTTATAGGTAGTCATTTAGTTGAATATTATGCAAAGCAAAAAAAACACAAAATAGTAGTTTTAGATAATTTTTCTACAGGTAGGCGAGCAAATTTAAATCACATAAAACAAAAAATTAAAATTATTAGATGTGATATATCTAAAAATGGAAATTGGAATAGATATTTTAAAAAAGCAGATCTCGTATTTCATCTTGCTGCTTTAGCAGACATTGTTCCAAGTATTCAAAAACCAGAGGATTATTTTCGTTCTAATGTAATTGCCACAAGCAATGTGATAAATGAGTGTAGAAAAAACAAAATTAAAAAATTTATATATACCGCATCATCCTCGTGTTATGGAATTCCAAAGAAATATCCAACAAAAGAAACAGAACAAATTAATCCATTATATCCATATGCTTTAACAAAAAGGCTCGGAGAGGAAATAATTTTACATTATTCAAAAATATATAATTTAAATGTAGTTTCGCTAAGACTTTTTAATGTGTATGGAACTAGATCTAGGACTTCTGGAACTTACGGTGCAATGTTCGGAGTATTTTTAGCACAAAAAATTGCGAATAAACCATTTACTATAGTTGGTGATGGTAGCCAAACAAGAGATTTTACATATGTAAGTGATATTATTCGTGCATTGATCACTGTTGCAAAGAAAAAGTGTGAAAAAAAGGTATACAATGTTGGGAGTGGTAAAACAGTTTCTGTAAATAGAATAGTAGAACTTTTAAAAGGAGAAAAAGTATTTATACCAAAAAGACCATCGGAACCAGATACGACTTTTGCTGATATATCTTTGATTAAAAAAGAAATCGGATGGTCTCCTAAAATTGGTATTAAGCAAGGCTTAAAAAAAATATTAAATGATATTCAATATTGGAAAAACGCTCCTGTATGGACTCCTCTCTCAATTAAAAAAGAAACTAAAGATTGGTTTAAATATTTAAAAAAGAAAATATAAATGAAAAAAATTATTTTAATAGGTGGTGGAGGGTATGTGGGATCAGTATTGACAGAGGTTTTATTAAAGAAAAATTATTTAGTTACAGTCTATGATCTTTTTATTTATGGTGAGAATGTATTTAAAAATCACAAAAACCTAAAAATTATTAAGGGAGATATAAGAAACTTAAAGTTACTAGAATCAAGCATAAAAGGGAATGATATTTTAATTCATCTAGCTTGTATATCGAATGATCCAAGCTTTGAACTTGATCCAAAATTAGGTAAATCTATAAATTATGACTCCTTTTTTCCATTAGTCAAAATATCAAAAAAAAATGGAGTCCATAGATTTGTTTATGCATCATCATCATCAGTATATGGAATTAAAGACAAGATAGATGTAAATGAAAATGACGAGTGCAACCCAATTACCGATTATTCGAAGTTTAAGCTCGAATGTGAAAAAATTTTATTGGACAACAATTCAAACGATTTTACATGCTCAATTATAAGACCTGCTACAGTATGTGGATATTCACCAAGACAAAGATTAGATCTGGTTGTAAATATTCTGACTAATTTGGCTTACCACAAAAGAAAAATTAAAGTTTTCGGTGGAGAACAGTTAAGGCCAAATATACATATTCAAGACATGGTAAATTCATATATATTATTGATTGAAAGTGATATTAAAAAAGTAAGTAACGAAATTTTTAACGTTGGTTTTGAAAATTTAAAAGTTAAGGAAATAGCTCAAATGGTTAAAAAAGTAGTAGGAGATGATGTCACATTAGAGACGACACCAACAGATGATAATAGATCTTATCATATTTCTGCTAAAAAAATTATGAACCATTTAAACTTTAAACCAAGCTTTACAATTGAAGATGGAGTATTGGAATTAGTAAATAAATTTAAAAGCAAAAAATTAACCGATACTTTAAATAATGAATTCTATTTTAATATAAAAAGAATGCAGAACATTAAATTAACTTAATAATGAACGTTAGATATTCATATTTAAAAGAACAATTCGCTAATTGTGATGATTTATGGATCAAGCTTAGGAAATTTGTATCAACTGGAGATTTCACATTAGGAAAACCATTAGTTGAGTTTGAAAAAAAATTTGCAAAACTGATTGGATCTAAATATGCAATAGGAGTGAACTCAGGTACTGATGCAATAAAACTATCCTTAAAATCACTTGGAGTTGGATATGGAGATGAGGTAATAACAGCCGCAAATACTTTTGTTGCAACAGTTGGCGCTATTATAGAATTAGGCGCTAAACCTGTTTTTGTAGATTGTGATGACACCTTTTGCATGAATGTTGACGATGTTAAAAAAAATATTTCAAAAAAAACCAAAGCTATTCTTCCCGTACATTTTACTGGCTACATGACAAATATGAAAAAAGTAATGAAAATATCAAAGAAATTTAAAATTCCAGTGGTTGAAGATGCTTGCCAATCTATACTTGGTTCTTACGATGGAAAAAATGCTGGATGTTGGGGTGAGTTTGGAGCATTTTCACTTCATCCTCTGAAAAATTTAAATGTTTGGTCAGATGGGGGAATTATCACTACTAACAAAAAAAAAAATTATGAAAAATTGTTGCTATTAAGAAATCATGGGTTGTCAGATAGAGATACTGTTAAAATAGCTGGATATAATTCAAGATTAGATACAATTCAGGCAGTAGTAGGCAACTGGTTAATTCCTAAAGCTAAACAGATAGCTAATAAAAGAATAAAAAACGCTAAATATTTAGATAGAAATTTGTCGAATATTAAAGAGATCACAATACCACCTAGAATTAAAAATAATAAAAATGTGTTTCATCTTTACATGGTTTTTGCCAAAAAAAGAGACAGGTTATACGATTATTGTAAAAAAAAAGGTGTTGAAGTAAAAATTCATTATCCAAAGCCTATGTATCTGCAGGAGGCCCTTAAATATCTTAATTATAAAAAAGGAGATTTTCCAATTACAGAAAATCATACAAAAAAAATTATTACTTTTCCTTGTGATCAACATCTAGATAAAAAAAAACTTGATTACGTCATTAACACAGTAAAAAGTTTTTATAATCAAGATTAACCTTAGATGAATCAAACAGTTGTAATATTTTTGGACTGCTCAGATATAGCAGTTTACCTAATTAAAAAGATCTTAGCTAACAAAAAATTTGATATTCTATTTGCCGTATTTAGTAAATCCTTTAAAAAAGGAGATGAAAAAAAATTTAACTTTTTAGATAAAAAAAAAATTTTTTTTTATTCAGAGAAAAAAAAGCAATTACTGATAAATAAAATAAAAAAAATAAAACCAGATTTACTTTTTTCTTATTATGATTTTAAAATCTCAAAAAAGATTTTGATGAATATTAAAAACGCTGCAGTAAATTTTCATCCAAGTTATCTACCTTATAATAAAGGGAGACATAGCACATTTTGGGGGATAGTAAACTCAACTCCTCTAGGGGCGTCCTCTCATTGGATGGATGATAAATTTGACAGCGGAGATATTTTTTTTCAAAAAAGATTAAAACTAAGTGGTTTGAGCTCTGCCACTAAAGTTTTTAACAAACAAATGTTATTATTAAAAGAAGTAATCGATAAAGTTTTAAAGCTATGCGAAAAAAAAAAATTTTTAAGAAAAAAACAATTTAAATTAAAGAAAAGCTATAATTATAAAGAGGATATAATAAAAATGACAAGGTTTAATTATAATGATCAAGTAAACAGAATAAAATTTTTAAGGATTCTTCATGGAACTTCCATTGGTCAAAATGGTATATATATTTTTAAAAATAGAAAAGAACACAAATTGATATCAAAAATCCAGCCTTTTAGTATAAACAATTACCCAAATTTTATTGATAAATTTCCAATTTACTCGAACAAAGAAATTAGAATTAATGATATTTTTTCAAACTTATTTAATTATAAAAAAAAATTTTTTACCATCAAATTTAAAAATAAATTATACTTAGTCAAATCACAGATAAAAAATTAATTATTTATGAAAAAAAAAATAAAATTTATTAATTTAGTTGGACAATACCAAAGTATTTCGGGGGATATGAAAAAACAATTTGGAAAAATATTTTCAAATTCAAGTTTTGTGCTTAGAGAACATGTTTCAAGATTTGAAAAACAAATATCAAAAAAATTAAAAGTGAAATATGTTGTAGGGTTAAATAGTGGAACAGATGCACTGCTGATGGCTTTAGCTCAATTAAATATTAAAAAAGGAGATGAGATTATTACTCCCTCACATACTTATGTTGCTACTGTTTCCGCAATTACTCATGTTGGGGCAAAACCTGTATTTGTTGATATTACTAATGATTTCAACATAGATACAAAAAAAATTGAAAAAAAAATTAATAAAAAAACTAAAGCTATAGTTCCTGTTCACTTAAATGGTCGTTCTTGTGACATGAAAACACTTATGAGTATTTCAAAAAAACATAAAATTCCAGTGATTGAAGATGCAGCTCAGTCTTTTGGGACAAAATTTAACGATAAGTTTACAGGTACATTTGGTCAATCAGGCGCGTTCAGTCTTCATCCTATGAAAAACTTGAGTGTGCCAGGTGATGGAGGCTTTTTGGTTACTAATAATAAAAAAATTTTTCAAAATGTTTGCCTTCTTAGAGATCATGGAAGATCAAGAATAAAGAGAAATTATAAACTCAAGAGTGAATTTCTTAAATGTTTTGGTTTTAATAGCAGGCTTGACAATATTCATGCTAGCGTTGCATTACTTAAATTAAAAAAAATTGATAGTTGGATCAACAAAAGGAGATCAATCGCAAACTATTATCACAAATTTTTAATAAATAATAAAAATCTAGTTATCCCAAAATTTGATAATTACAAAAAAAATGTTTTTTTTGATACCTATAACTCTTACGTTATAAGAGTTTTAAAAAAAAGAGATCAACTAAAAAGATATTTAGAGGAAAATGGAATTGAAGTTTTTATTCACATGGAGAGGGGCGTACACTTAGAAAAGTTTTTGAAGGTTGGAAAATGGAAACTCCCAATAACAGAAAAATTAGAAAAACAGATCTTGTCTTTACCTATTTACCCAGAATTAAAAATTTCAGATCAAAAATATATTATTTCAAAAGTAAATAATTTCTTTAGAAAATAAAATGAAAATTATTGTAACAGGGAGTGAAGGCTTTATTGGAAGTAATTTATGCATGTACTTAAAATCAAAAGGGGTTTCAGTCATAGAACATGATTTAAAAAAAAAGAAAAAAAAATTTTTTGCTGAAAAAAATCTCAATAAAGTAAATGGTATTATTCATTTAGCTGGAGTAAGTAGAGTTTCACATAGTATCAGATATCCTTTAAAGACAATTAAAAGTAACATATTGCTTACAACAAAAATATTAGACCGCTTGAAAAATTTAAAAAAAAAACCTTGGTTTATTTTTGCCAGCACACAACAAATTCAAAAAGATAAATTTTTAAATCAAAAAAGCCCCTACTCAATATCAAAACAAACTTGTGAGGAACTCGTTAAATTCTATGCGAGAAATTTTAAAATCAAATCTTATATTATCAGGCTTAGTGATGTTTTTGGTTACAAGAATTACGACGATAAGAAATCTCTAGGCAGAATGATTGATAGATTAAAAAAAAACAAGAACTTTGAGATAAATAATGGTAATCATCTTTTCAATTTTATAGATATAGATCAATTCTCAAAAATAATTTGGGGTATAATGAATAACAAAAATAAATTTTTATGTACAATACTTAATATTGAAGGCTCAAATAAGATTAATTTACCGAATTTAGCTAAAGCAATTAAGAAAAAGGTAAAATCGAATTCAAAAATTATTTTTAAAACTAAAAAAAAATTTTTAAATAATCAAGATAAGATTAATGAAATTAAATTGAAGTTAAATTTTAACATATTAAAAAAAATCTAATTTTATGAAAAAAATTGTATTTGTATCAGGAAGATTTAATGTAATTCATCCAGGCCATCTTAGACTTCTAAGGTTTGCAAAAAAACTAGGAGATTATCTTATTGTTGGACTAGAAAGTGATAAGATAGCAAAAGGTGAGGCTTATGTTTCGGAGACTTTAAGAGCAGAAGGCCTTAAAAGTAACATTTGGGTAGATGAGGTAATTTTGATTAAAGAGTCTGTTTCAAAAATAATAAACAAAATTAAACCAGATATAATTGTTAAAGGAAAAGAACATGAAAAAAAATTTAATGTTGAAAAAAAAATTGTTGAAAAATATGGAGGGAAATTATTTTTTAGTTCTGGAGAAAATATATTTTCATCTTTAGATATAATTAAGAAAGAAATAGACAAAAAAAATATTAAAACTATTGATATTCCAAAAAAATATATCAAGAGACATAATATAAGATCAGATTCTTTAAAAAAAATTCTTAAAAAGTTTTCTAAACTTAAAGTTTGTGTTATAGGAGATATAATTGTTGATGAATATATAACTTGTGAACCTGTTGGAATGTCACAAGAGGATCCAACAATAGTTGTAACTCCCATAGATAAATCAAAATTTTTAGGTGGTGCTGGTATAGTAGCTGCTCACGTTGCAGGATTAGGAGGAAGTGTAGATCTCTATTCAGTCGTTGGAAATGATAAACTGTCAACTTTCGTAACCCAAAAGATGAAAAATTACAACGTAAATTCCTTTCTTTTTAAAGATGAAACGCGTCAAACTACACTAAAGCAAAAATTTAGAAG
>MDTG01251962.1_pt1 | contig 12311 bp, 19 predicted proteins | sample 811421 | NCBI WGS metagenome assembly MDTG01 (sample SAMN05326645, study PRJNA326480) | marine metagenome | isolation source: seawater | place: Pacific Ocean: South East | collected 2011
ACAGTAAAACTAAGCAGGGCAAAAAGCCACATCAAACGTGCCTTTTCTAAAAAACGTCCTGTATTTATTTGGGGTCCTCCAGGAGTTGGTAAATCCGATATCTTGGCTCAGATCGCTGAAGAAGGTAACAACCTTTTAATTGATTTGAGAATGGCTTTGCTAGACCCAACAGATATTAAAGGGTATCCTTATAGAGATGAGGACACTAACAAAATGATGTGGGCGGCACCTGCCGAACTACCATCAGAAGAACTTGCTAGCCAGTATGAAACTGTCTTCTTGTTCTTAGATGAACTTAACTCTGCACCTCCAAGTGTGCAGGCAACTGCTTACCAGTTGATCCTTAACCGTAGGGTTGGGCAATATGTATTACCTGATAACGTGGTAATTGCGGCGGCTGGTAATAGAGACACTGATAAAGGTGTTACTTACAGGATGCCAAGTCCTTTAGCAAACAGATTCCTTCACTTAGAAGTTGAAGTTAATCACGATGATTGGCAGTCATGGGCAGTTGATAATGACATCAATCCAGATGTTGTTGGTTACTTGGCTTTTGCTAAACAAGACCTTTTTGATTTTGATCCAAAGAGTTCAAGTAGGAGTTTTGCTACTCCAAGGTCTTGGGCATTCGTTAGCCAAATGCTAGAAGACAGTGACATGACTCATGAAGAGGAAATGGACATTGTTACTGGTTTGGTTGGTGAAGGTATGGCAATCAAGTTTATGAACCACAAGAAGAATGCTTCTAAACTTCCTAAGCCTTCTGAAATCCTTTCAGGTAAGGTTAAAGAGTTGAAGAAACTTGAGATATCTTCTAAGTATGCTCTTACAGTTGGTATGAGTTACGAGTTGAAAGGTATCCAAGACCAAGGTGATGAGAAAGAACTTACTGCTTCTTTCAATAACTTCATTAACTTCTTAATGGATAACTTTGAACCAGAAATGTGTGTACTTGGGTGCAAGATTGCACTTAGTGAGTATGACATTGATGTCGACTTTGCAGATGTTGATCGTATCGATGAGTGGGTTGAAAGATACGGCAAGTATATGAACATCGACTAGTTAGTTCCTGTGTCGCCAGTTACTCCTACAACCTACACTAAGCGGCACAGACTAAGGGGGGATCTAAACAGGTCCCCCCACCTTTTTCCCCAAAATAATAGGTTGACCACACCCAGTTTTTTTAGTATAATATAAGTATAGTTTGTAGGAGAACACAATGAACAATTTAGCACAGACAACAGATACCCAAGTAAAAGATCGTCTTATTACAGCAAGAGTTCAGTTGCTACTTAAGAATGGTTTCTTTGGTAACTTGGCTACAAGGTTGCAACTTCAAGAAGCATCTAGTTGGTGCCCAACTGCCGCAACTGATGGCAGACACTTTTACTACAATACAGAATTTATTCAGTCATTAGATGATGATGAACTTATCTTCTTAATGGGGCATGAAGTTTTACATTGTGTTTATGATCATATGGATAGACGTGGTAATAGAGATCCTCGTCTTTGGAACATAGCAAATGACTATGTTGTGAACATGGACTTGGTAGAAAACAATATTGGTAAGAGAATTACTAGTGTTAATATTTGTTTTGATTACAAATATCAAAACTGGATTTCAGACGAAGTATATGATGACTTGTTTGAAAACGCAGAACAAATTACAGATGAAACTTTAGACATGCACTTAGACTTCAGTGATGAAGAAGGTGATGGTCAAGGTGCACAAGGTAACGCAGAAGGTGGCGACGAGCAAAAAGGTCCTCCACAATATTCCGAAGAAGAAAGAAACGAAATTCGTAATGAGATGAAAGAAGCAATTATGAATGCGGCCAAAGGTGCAGGTAACAAAGATGTGCCTAAAGGTGTTAGAAAGATGATTAAAGATCTTACTAATCCTGAACTTGATTGGAGAGAATTACTTTCTACTAACATTCAAAGTGTTGTAAAGAATGACTTTACATTTATGAGACCTGCTAAGAAAGGTATTGCTGAAAGAGTATATTTGCCTGGTATGGACTACGACACAGACTTAGATGTGTTCTGCTTTATAGACAGTTCCGGTTCTATGTCAGATGAAATGCTTAGAGACCTTCTAAGCGAAGTTAAAGGTTGCATGGAGCAATACACTAACTTTAAACTTAGACTTTGTTTCTTTGATACAGACACTTATACCATACACGAATTTGATTCTACTAACCTAGAAGACATTCACGAAATTGAAGTTGAAGGCGGTGGCGGTACTGAATTCGATTGTATGTTTGATAGACTTAAAGAGGAAGACATTGTACCGCAGAAGTTGATCGTATTTACAGATGGTTACCCTTGGGGTAGTTGGGGAGACGAGGACTACTGCGATACTTTGTTTATTGTTCATGGTTCAGGATACGGTGGCAGAACACCAGAAGCACCATACGGTGTTACAGTTAAGTATAAAGCATGAAGGTCCACGTAAGTAAAAGGCTATCTATGGTAGAACTAGAAGGTTTAAAAGGTACAGTTACTTTTGAAAACCTAATGAAAAACAAACTTTGTGTGTATTCTAATACAACCGAGGACGATACATTATGGGATCTACTTGGTCACTTTGATGAACATGCACAAGGTTTACTTCACATGGGTACATTGGGTGCTGATAATATTTGGAGAATATACTTTGAATATACAGGCGACATGGTATCCTTTTTAGAATTATTAAACGCAACCAACAAAACACCAGTTCAAACCGGTCATATTGAGTCAATTGTAGTAAATACTACACATGACACAGAATGAAAATTTATGGGCCTGCAATGAGTGGGACCCCCTTAAAGAAGTTATAATTGGCACGGCAAAAGATGCCAATATCCCACGTAACGATCTAAGCCATCATGCAACTAACTATGCTAATCTAAGTGCAGAAGAATACGATAATATGCCTAAGGGTAGATATCCAGAGTATGTATATGAAGAAGCAGAAGAGGATTTAGACGCATTGTGCTCTATTCTAAGCAACGATTTCGGTGTAAAGGTACATAGGCCTAACCTAGATCGTGTAGACTTTACAGCAGACGTTAGCAACGGGCATTGGGTAAGCGATCAATACGAAGCATACTGTCCACGTGATAGTGTTACTGTAATAGGTGATAAGATCATAGAAGGTGCTATGAGTTTGAGAGCAAGGTATCATGAAACCTTTCTTTTCAGAGACCTTTTTATGGAGAAGATGGAACAAGGTGCTAATTGGTTACAAATGCCAAAACCAATGTTATTAGATGACCTTTTTAGAATACAACCAGGTAGAGACCCAAGTTGTAATAATAACGAACCTATACTAGATCCTGCAAACTTAATTAGATGTGGTTACGATATATTGTATCTAATATCTAATACAGGAAATCAAAAAGGTGCTAAATGGTTACAGAATGCATTAGGTCCTGACTTTAGGGTTACTGAATTATATGATCTGTATAGTTGGGCACACATAGATAGTACCATTATGCCATTAAGACCAGGATTAGTTGTTCTTAATGCTAGTAGAGTAGACAGAGATAAAGTTCCAGAAGTATTTAAAAATTGGGATAAGATTTGGTTTACAGATGAAATGTGTATAGGCGGACCAGCACTAGATGATTTTGCACCAGCAAGTAAATGGATAAGCATGAATGTATTAAGTATTGATCCTGAGCATGTTGTAGTTCCTTCGCTTGAATTACCCTTTATGAAAGAGTTAGAAAAGCATGGCATTACCCCTGTACCTTGGCAAGTTAGGCATGGAAGAACCTTAGCAGGAGGTCCACATTGTGTGAGTTGCGATCTTGTAAGGGACGGTAAAATGGAAGATTACCGTTAATACCAGTTGACTATCCCCCTTATTTTTAGTATAATACATAGTATATAAAGTAGTTGAGTAGGAGTTATGGAACTTAATTTAGAAGGTTACAAAGGTTTACTAGTTGTGGGCGATGTCCATTCAGTATTCTCTGACTTTGCTACTTCATATTCATATGCTCGTAAACACAATTTATATTACTTGCAATTAGGTGATATATTGGATTACGGTCCTAAGCCTTTAGAGACCATGCTGTTAGCAAAAGAAATACTTGATAGCGGACACGGTACTATTATACAAGGCAACCACGATAACAAAATGTTTCGTTGGGCAAAAGGCAATGATGTTAAATTAGGTAAAGCACAAAGAGATACTCTTGCAAGAGTTGACTTTAGCATTGACTTATTTAAAGATCTTGTACTTGAAATTGCTCCACAGCAACCTTTCTATGCTACTTACAAAAACTTCTTTTTTACACATGGCGGTGTACACCCCGACTTTTGGGTAACAAAGAAGATTACTAAGAAGTCTATAGAAAGTGTTTTCTTATATGGTCAAGTAGATAACTCTAAAACAGTTATGTACAATGGCCAACCTTATGCTCACAGAGTATATGACTGGGCAGAAGCAATACCTAAAGGGCAAATAGTATTTGTTGGTCACGACAGATCACCATTATCTCCAGAGCCAAACTTTGAAGATAACTTACAAATGCCTTTAGTGTATTACACCAAGAAAGAAGAAAGAGTAATATTCTTAGATACAGGTAGTGGTAAAGGCGGCACACTTAGTGGTGCCAAAATGACCTTTAATAACTACAACCAACTAGGAATTGAGACCTTTTTATCGTTCACTTAAAAACATCAGTTAATAAATAATACTTGTAAATTACCATTGGAGGAAAAAATGGCAGATACAGATAACACAGAGATTGTAAACGAAGAAGTTGAACAATCAGTAGAAGGCGGTGCACCTGAGGAACAACAGGCTTCTTTAAGTCTAGAGGAACTCAATGCATTATTACAAATCGTTGATTTAGCAGTAAGCAGAGGAGCATTCAGGGGTGCAGAAGCATCACAAGTGGGTGCTGTTTTTGACAGGTTAAGTAATTTCTTAAACATTGTTGCACAAAGTCAACAAGCAGAGGCTGAAGCGGCTGAGGCTCAAGAAGCACCAGCAGAGGATGTAGCACCTGCAGAAGGAGAATAAAATGGCAAAAGTAATGAAACACGTTGCTAAGTGGAATGACCGTAAGTGTCTAGTTTTATTTAGAGAAGTTCCAGGTGAACCTGAAAATGCTCTATTAATTATGACTGGAGAGTTAGGCGCCACGCAACACGACGAATTAATTTCAGTTGTGGATAGTGACGAGGCTCAAGCAAATAGTGATTTAGCACAGGTACTAAACGGCAGAAACTTTAGTGATGGTCGTATTATGTTACAAGCAATTCACAGTGATGGAATGATTACAAAAGCACCAGTAGGTGAAGTAACTATGACTCCAACACCAAATGATAATGTTCCATTAAAAGACCTAAATGAATCAATTGCTCAAATTGAAGCAGGTAAAGAGGCAGAGAAACCTCAAATTGCTGATACTACAGAAATTGATGCACAAAGAGATGCAGTAAGACCAAATGCACTAACTGAAAGAGAACAGGAAGAGCAAATAGGTATTGCAAGAGGTTTATTGGAACAAGCAGACATGATTGAGTCGGACATTGAAAGAGTCCAACAACAAATGATGGCGGATGCTAATAGCAAAAGAGAAGAAGCATACGCAAGGGCACCTGAGTTAAAGCCTAAACCAAAACCAGGCAGACCAAAAAAATCAGCAATATAGTAGGGAGTTATGAGTAAAAGGAAAATTATCCTTACTCACAATTCCCAACTTAGCAACTTCGACAAATTGTTGAAAGACATCTTTACGACAGAAATACCCAGTAGTTTTGTCGACAAGATAGTTGTGACTGATAAGAATGGTAATATAGGTGAGAAACAAGGTTCAAACATAAAAGGAGCAATACCATTAAATCCTAATGTCGATACGCCCCTATCAAAGTTATGGAACCAAGAGACAGAATCAGTAGAAATTTTTCTAAACATTGAAAAAGTAGAAAAATTTGTTACTGATGAAACCAAGAAACTTTTAGACAAATACGAAGATTAATGTTTTACTTACCTGAACAAGACTACCTATTTGTACACATACCAAGAACTGGTGGCCAATCATTTAAAACTTTCCTAGAGAACTATGGTACAAATACTGACATAGAAATATTTGATGAGCATAGTCCTGTGCAAACAGCATGTTACTTTTTAAATAATCCTGATGCAAATACAAAGTTATCAATTATTAGAAATCCGTATGCTAGAGAAGTAAGTCTATGGAGATGGGGCAAAGCAGGTCCATTACAGGCCTCTGATATGGATTTTGAATATTGGTGTAAATGGAGATTCACAGGCACACCAAAAGATGCATCTAATGTTCTTACATATTTAGATCCTGTAACAGTTACAAGTTTATGGGGTATGCACAAAACACCTCAAATACTTTACTTAGTGGACGAAGATGCAAATCTAAGAGTTGACTATATAGGCTGTTACGAAAGACTAGAAGAAATATTTACTTACACAAGAAAAAGGTTCCATGAGGACTTTGGTTATGTTAAACATGTAGCCATGCAAAATGAAACACCATGGGTAAGAAAATTAAATCAAAGCGAAATGGACTGGCGTCTAATATATGAGCAATGTGAAAATACAAACGAAATACTAGATTTAGTTTACAATTTTTATGATTGGGACTTTGAAACATTTGGTTACAATAAAGATTGGCAAGATGAGGACGATAGTCCACAACGAAATGTAGGCTTACTACCAAAGCCAAGTTCAGATGAATATGAAGAAATGATGAAAGATTGGCCTCTTAAAAAGTTTTATGGTGACAGAAAGATACTATTAGCAGACGCACTAAGTTATAGATTTATGCCAGAAGGTAAAAACAGAGGTGTATTCTTACAGAACACAATTGGTTTAAAAGTAGGCGACGTAATTATGCGAGAAGACTAATGCCGTTAGATCAGGGTGCTCATGACCCAACAAAGCCAAGATACACAAGATGGCGTAAAGTATTTGCATGGAAACCTCGTAAACTAACAAATGGCAAGACAGTTTGGCTTAAATTCATATATAAAAGAGACATAATTATAGATTGGATGCCCCCGGCCTTTCCTGCTAAAAGATACTTCAACACACAATATGCAGATATCAATGCTGTAATTAGAGAAAAATTAGGCCAAAAAAACCGGTAAAAGAGGTTGACCACACCCCCATATTTTAGTATAATAGTTGTATAAATTAAAAAGGTAGGAGATTTTAATTATGCAAACATTAGTAATCCAGACACAACACAGAGAAAACTATGCCGCTCATAACGAGTGTTATAGACATGGTGTTGATGAAGCACATTGGAAATTCAAGGGTGGTAGCACTTATTTTGTTACTGACCTAACTTCCAAGCAAATCAATAAGATTGCTAATGGTGGCATTCCTACTCTTTCTAAACTAATAGAAAGCAGTAACGAGGCTTTCGAAGAGTACATCATCGACTGGGAGATACGTGACCTTGGTAAAAATGGCGACGGTAAAGGCCCAATTTGTGAAAGTTGGGAGGTTCCTGTTCAGTTCTATTTTGAGAACGGTTGGAAGTGTCGTACCCATCACACACCAGCCGATGGTGAATCTTATTGGAACTCTGCTATTGTTAGTAGAGCGGAGCAATGGGTACCTGGTCCAGAAGGTAGACGAGACAACTATGCTTGTCAATACAAAACTAAAAATGGGTGGTTCAATGCTAACGACCCGCAACTTAAAAGAGAATGCGAGGAGGCGGCGTAATGATTAAAGGAAGAAATACAACTGTACTTGCTACTGACTACCAAAGCACAGAGCAACTTAAAAAGTTTTTTAAACATTGTACTGGTGCTAAACTAACACCAGTTGCTAGAACTGATAACGCATTTTGGATATCGGGTGATAAAAGAGGCGACTACTACGAGCAAAAATATTACAAAGTAGTATTTGGTCCAGTCACCCAAGTTTCTTACAGACCAAACAGAGATGAAAAATCAGGCTACGGCTTTGATATTCAATCTTCAGGTGATTACATGGGTTGGTCATTAATGGGCGAATACAGAACAATGATCAAAGAAGCAATGGCTGAATATAAAAAGAAAAAGGAGACAGCATGAACCCTTGGAATGTAATACAAAAATTAGAGAGTGATAACAGTTCACTATTCAAGCAAGACGTTATCAAGCAAAATATTGATAACGGAGAATTTGTAAATGGTGTTCAGTATGCTTTAGATCCACTAGTAACTTTTGGTGTGCAACAAGTACCATTCAGTGAAACAGATGGTGAGGGCATACTTATTGAGCAGTTTTTTGAAATTGCTGATATGCTAGTTGCCAGAGAACTAACTGGACATGCGGCCAGAGATGCCATACAAAATTTGTGCGATCAAGCAACAAATGAGCAATGGAACGATTGGTACAGACGTATCTTAATTAAAGACCTACGTTGTGGTACTGGTGCTAAACTAATTAACAAAGTCAAAAAGGATACTATTCCACTATTTGGTTGTATGTTAGCACACGATGGTGCTAAACACCCTAAGAAGATTACAGGCGAATGTATGGTTGAATACAAGTATGATGGCGTAAGAGTTATTGCTATTGTGCAAAACGGCTCTGCTACATTATACTCTCGTAATGGTAAACTACTTGCTAACTTTCCACACATTGAAGAAGCATTGAGTAAGCCAGAGTTTGAAGGCTTAGTGTTTGATGGCGAAGTAATGAGTGAAGACTTCCAAAGTTTAATGAAGCAAGTTCACAGGAAAGAAGGTGCTCAAACTGAAGATGCCTACTTGGCTGTATTTGACATGCTTACACTTGCAGAGTTTAATGCAGGTGGTACAAGCAAAAATGCCGAAGTAAGACGAGGCAGACTTATAGATTTAGACCATGCTAACTTACTTCCTGACAGTATTAGAATAGTTGATGCATATAGTGTAAACTTTGATACTGACGAGGGTAAAGCAGAGTTTGATAAACTAAACAAAACTGCATTAGCAGAAGGCTATGAAGGACTTATGATTAAGCCAATACACGAAGGCTACAAATGTAAACGTAGTCATGCTTGGTTAAAAGTAAAACCTTTTATTGAAGTAACCTTAAGTGTTGTTGCACTCGAAGAAGGCACAGGCAAGAATGAAGGCTTACTTGGTGCTCTTGTTGTAGAAGGTGAAGACGATGGTAAGTTTTTTAGGCTTAACGTTGGTAGCGGACTAACTGATGAAAACAGAGAACAAATTTGGGCAAACCAAGATGCTGTTATTGGACAGTTAGTTGAAATTAGAGCCGATGCGGCAACGCAAAGCCAAGACGCAGAAGATACATGGAGCCTTAGGTTCCCAAGGTTTAAGACCTTTAGAGGATTTGAATTAGGAGAGAAACTATAATGGCTGAACTAGTGTTTGGGATAATCTATTTTGGTTACCTTGCTATGTTAAGCATTGGTGCTCACTATATTATAAAGGAGAATTTATAGTGTTTAAAAAAGTAAAGCAATGGGCAGATGTATGTAAAGTACATTGGAAAGAAATTATATCCCTTGCTATTGCTTTGCATTGGCTTATGGATTTATTAATTATTATACCATTATCATTAGCAATAGGCTATTTCTTTGGTGTACATATTGGAGATCATTAATGCCAAATTGGTGTAGTAATCATATTAAGATTGAAGGCCCTAAAGATAAAGTAGAGGCTATTTGGAGTAAAGCAACTGACGATTCAGAAGATGGATTATTAGGTGCCTTGCACCCAATCGGTGAATGGGATTACCATACAGCAATTGATCAATGGGGAACTAAGTGGGACGTCAATATGACTGATGCTAACTTAGAAATATCCGAAGACGGTACTACTATAGAAGGCTATTTTGAAAGTGCCTGGTCACCACCTATATTGGCGATAGATAATTACTTAGAGAATAATGACGATGTAACTATTCACTGTAAATATTATGAACCTGCTAACGACTTTATAGGTTCTAATTATTATGGTGATTTTAGTGTATATGGAGAAACTAGAACATTCTGGGAGTTGGATTCAGTTGGCAAAGATTTAGACGAAACATTTTATGTTACAGAAATGCTAGATGAACATAATGATGAAATAGAAGAAGAGCATTTAGACGATGACACATTAGTTGATCCGGAGAAGTTACCAAATGGCTAGTTGGCCTGCATTTGACAAATACTTAGAGTCTGATACTCCACATCATGACGGTGCTTGGGGCGGTAGACAACGCATATTTAAGTTTCCTAATGGTTATGGTGCAAGTGTAATACCAGAATATGTTGAACGCGAATTTGATCAATATGAAGATCATGAGAATCCTGAAAGACCTGTTATAGGTGATATGAAACCTGTTAAAGGTCGTTGGGAAGTTGCAGTATTTTGGAATGACGAATTATGCTACGATACAGAAATTACAAACGATGTGTTAAGAAACTTAGCAGATCCAGATGTAGATAATATACTAGGACAAATTAAAAACTTGATGGAGTAAACTATGAAAAAAGTAAAAATCAAAAGGCCGGTGAGTACTTTAACACACACCACAAGGGAAGTTGCAGAACACTTTTTAAAGTGGAGAGAGCAACAAAAGAAAAATTCTTTAATAGGGCATAACGGAGGACCCTCTATATAAATAATTATTATGACGCAATACGACGAAACAGTAGATAGGCAAAGGCTTTTACTTGCCGCAGAAGAATGGGCAGAAGGATGTAAAGGTTTACATTCACATAGACTTAAATCTATGTGGTACGATGACAAACCAGAGCATACTGACAATGGCCAATTTGTAATGGACAAGCAATTTAATGGTGGCGAAATAGAACGTACCATTTATGATGCTGACGGTAAGAAGATTGGAATTCACATGTTTGGTGAAAGAAAAACAGGCGAAGACTTAATCCAAGAGTTTAGAAAGAATACAGCATAGTATGAAAGATCTTCTCGTAATTCCTTACTGGGAAGACTTTGATGATATACTAGGAAAATCTCGTCCTGCTAGGCTTTGCAATAAAGCACTAGAATACCCAATGTCAGAAGATGTCACTAAGAACATGGTTTTTATGACATCAATCGAGATGTTAGAAGAACTCATTGAATCAGGAAATGACAATCTAACTATGTCATTTGGTCTTCACATGAGACCACAATTAGATTATGAAACAGGCGATAAATTATTTGGCATTGTAGAGCGACTATCTAAATGTAAAAACTTTCATAATCTCAAATGGAGGTTTGCTAATGGCTGGGATATTTATAATTTAGATGAAGAAGAAAGGCGTAATTGGTTAATAGATCAAACCAGATTAATTAAGCAAGAAAATATTAGTATTCATATTAACAATTTTTTAACTGTTAAAGATTATAAAAAAGCATTACCAAAAGCAGATGTGCAATTTTATAATATATATCATACTAGACTATTTTTTAATAATGAAAAGTTTGAATTCACACCATCTGTAGAAAAAAGAAATAAACATTTTGTTGCATTTAACGGCAGGATATGTTGGCATAGAGATTACATTGTTAATCACATTGAAAGCAAATATAAAGAGAAATGTTATTACAGTTATATAGAAAAAAATAAAACACTAGGAATACAGCAAAGCAAAGACAGTGATACTGGTGAAACTTTAACTTACGAAATGTATAATAGGCAACACGAAGACTGGATGGCTAAAACTCCTTACAAAGTAATAAATGATTCTTATGCAACGGTTGTAACTGAATCTTTCTTTGAACCTAATTCAATTGCTGTAGCATTTAATGGTATAGATGATCAAGGCAATGATGATATTAATATCAAACCTGTAGGAATAGCAAACGGTTTAATAACTGAAAAAACGTATAAATCATTTTTATTCGAACAGCCAATGCTGTTAATAGCATTTCCAGGAATACTTGCACAGGTAAAAGAAATGGGTTACAAAACATTTCCTGAATTCTTTGATGAGGATTACGATACTGAACTGCATCATCATACTAGAATGCATAAAATTATTGCAAGTTTAGATAAGTTTATGCAAATGGATATCAATGAAGTTGATAAACTTTATTACAGTGATTCTGTCCAAGAAAAACTAAAACACAATAAAAAATTGTTTTTGAAAAACACCTTTGAATGCCCAATAAACAAATGGTTTGTGCCTAACAAACAATACCAACTATCATAAAAAGCAAAACAAATCTCTGATAAATATGAGTGTACTAGAAATTAGTACAGAGACATAAACAGGAGAACATAATGGCCTCAATCGGATTCATTGGGGTAGGCAAGTTAGGACAAGCCTGCGCCGAGATGGTCGCCGAGGTCCATGATGTTGTTGGTTATGATGTCAATCCAGTAGA
>MDTG01265879.1_pt1 | contig 12311 bp, 9 predicted proteins | sample 811421 | NCBI WGS metagenome assembly MDTG01 (sample SAMN05326645, study PRJNA326480) | marine metagenome | isolation source: seawater | place: Pacific Ocean: South East | collected 2011
GGCGTTTTTTAATTAAAATTTGCCGAAGGCTAATACCTAAACTAGTGAGAGTTATGCATCCCATTATAGAAACCAGAGCAATTGCGTTTGGATAAATATCTAAAATTAGTCCTGTGATCGCCGTAATCAAAGCTCCAATTAAAACGATGGAGGCCCCAGCCAGCCCGGAAGCACTTGCAGATAAGTCTTTTCGAATTGAAATAATCGCTAAATTTGCGCTCGGTGAGGTCAATCCATTACCTATACCTACAAATATAATTCCACACAAAAGGTTTCTGAGTGAAATAAATCCACATGCAAATAGAGCGATGGTTATTATTAGACCAAGACATGCTACACAGCGTCCAGAAAGTATCATAGTGTCAAGGCTATATTTTGATGCATATCGACCAGATAAAAAACTTCCAAAAAGAAATCCGCATGTTATAGATCCAATACAAAGCCCAATCTGTCCTTGCTCAATATCAAACTGATTATTGGCTACAATGGGTATGCCAGTGATAAAGCAAAAAAATCCGCCAATTCCTAACGACAATATAAGCGTATAAGCCCAGAATTCATAAATGGAAATTAACGTGATGAAGGAATTTAAAAATTCTTTAGGAGTTGAATAGTTTTTTGTTCCTGTCTCAGGAAGATGATTCCAAATAAGCCACAAAAGCACAGATCCAAAACCAGAATAGAGCCAAAAATTAGATCGCCATCCAGCGAACTCCGCAAGTAAACCGCCAATCGTTGGTCCAAGAATAGGAGCAAGACTCATCGCCATTGAAATATAGCCTAGCATGCTTGCAGCTTCTTTAGGAGAAACAATATCGCTTACTATCACACGTGATAATGCTAATCCTGCTGCAATAGAGCCCTGAAGAATTCGAAAGATTAAAAATGATATATAATTTTCGGCTGTTGCGGCACCAGTTGATGCTAAAATAAATATTATACAACTTATTAAAAAAACAGGTTTGCGGCCAAATTGATCAGCAATAGGTCCTACGATAATCTGCACAATAGCCGCAAATATGAGATAGGCTGACAAGGCCAAGGCTATCGTATCGTAGCCGGTATCGAACTCTTTAGCGATGTCTCCGATTGACGCCAAAAACATGTTTGTAGAAAGCAAAGGAAGTGCCGCCATAAAAATCAGTGCTAAAAGCAGAGTTTTGCTGATGCTTGGCATCGAGTATCATTACCTTTATTTTTTTTGATAAAACTTTTTTCTGTTCGTTAGTTTTAGTGATTAGTAGTGTCTGCCTCGGGGCGTATTGACATATTCGGGCCATTTGAAATCTAAGGGCGGCGCGTAATCACAGAGTGGTGCCATCCAGGTCTTGCCGCCAATGCCGCCGCCGGTGCGTTTCCGGAACTCCGTCATGGCACTTTCTCTTGCAGACTTATCCTCAAATAATCGCATCGCCGCGACTGCAAGAATTTTGGCCGCTGTGCAGACCATAGGATCAATAGTGGCTGGAATGCCGCCTAAAGCGTTCATTACCCAAGCTGGGTAGGGGCGGTCTGTGGCCGCTTTCAAGGCGGGTCGTGCAACGTAGAAACGGGCTGTCGGTGTATGCCACGTCATCTCGGTATAATCATCCGACGTTGAGTTTATCTGGCTTGGTGGCAGCTCTTGGCGTAAAATGGCCTCGGCGTCGCGTGGTGCGCATAACTGGCTGCACGCGTCTAAGAACGGTGCGCTCATGGGGGGGATACCTAGCGAGCGCTGAATATTTTGTGCCACCTCTACGGCCTCCTTTCCCCAGATCGGGGCCCCAACAGTTTGCATCGCAGACCATACAATATTGGACATAGCATGGTTTGCCAAACCGGGGCGTGATTTACACACCCAGTGTTTTTCCCAGCGGCAGCCTGTCATCGTTGCGGCGGCTTCTGCGTTTCGTTCCAATGCAGCGGTAACTTGTTTGGCCATCTCTACCGTTGGCACGCGGATCATATATTGCAGGTCGCTCAATTGCGCAGGAAGATTATCGGCGGTGGCTTGCCCTGCTGACAAGATTGCCTCAGAGATTGACCAGCCGCCGCTATGTGGTAACATGGCATCGCGCAAAGTTTTTGAGGCTTGGTACATCATCATCAAAGCCTCATTGGCTCCCGGTGCGCGGATGGCACTATGTGATTGCGGGATCGGTGCACCTTCGCTTTGCCCCCAAGCCTCTGGGGCGTCGCAAATAAAGCGAAAGATCATAGAGTAGGCGGCGCCACAATGGGTATTCCACCGGACCGAATTGCACAGGGGCATCATATAAAATGGGTGAAACGAGAGCATCGCTGCTAACCCGTCATAGTAGCCCTTAGCCGCGTGAATGGGTTTTGAGCCGCGTGTCTTTTCAGCTGGCTCGCCCATAAACCGTAGTCTACCGTTGATGCCATGGGCCTGCATTGCGGCTTTAGTAGCTAAAACGCCACCTAAGGCACCAATGCCGAGGCCAGAATGCGGGTCGGTATGTCCAGCAGCTTGAAAATCAAAGCCTTCTCGCGGTTGGCGGCGGGTGCTGGCGGCCTGACAGTTGCCCGGGACGGCGTCGTATTCTGCGTACATGCCTATGGTTGGTCCGTCGCCGTTTGACCACTCAGCGGCAAAGGCTGTTGGCATCCCACCGGAACCTTGCTCTACCGTGAAACCTTCGGTGCGCAGACGGTTTACATACCAGTCGGATGATTGATATTCGCGCCACGCTGGCTCGGCGAAATCAAAAATTGTACTGCACCAGTTGGACAGGTCCGGCGATAGCGCGTCAACCTGCGACATAGCGGTTTTTTGAGCATTGGTATGTGCCATTTTTGCTCCTTTCTGTAGGGGCAGTGTAGCCGGTCTAAATTCGTTATTGCATGCATATCGTATCTGATTTATCGGTATACGCAACTAGAAGAAAACTTTAAAATCTAAAGGTAGTATGAGTTGGGATGGCTTGTTAGGTGGTTGAGTAGACGATCTAAATGTCGGTAAATCCTATCGTATATACTGAGGCAAGGTTTTTGCTGGGGGTGGTAGTTAGTAATCTTAGAAAACTAGAGTCTTCTAAAATCTACTGAATTAGTTAAACCAATATCTCTTATATTTCAACGTCGCTAGATTGCATAATATAAGGGTTTTAGATTGAAAGTTGTCTGGCTGAGGAGAAACGTGATGGTATCTGTTGATATATGAAAGGCTTTAGTCTCGGGTATTGCTGTGAAAAGTATCATTTATTAGGTATTTTTTTAAAAGGTCTATAAATGCTCTAACTTTCATCGGAAGAAATCTTCTATCAGGGTAGATCGCGTATATCCCTCGCTCAGGAAGGTCTTTATATTCAGATAAAAGCTTAATTATTCTTCCATCATTAATATATTCATTACAAAAATAAGTTGGTAATCTGGAGAAGCCAATTCCTTTGAGTGTACTCTGAATTAGCATTTCCATGCTATTTGCATGTATTGCGGGTTCTAGTTCAATTGACTGTGACACATCGTTTAAATCCTTAAAATGTAACAATAAACCTGTTGATGAATTTTTATAATGTATTGCTGGCAAAGCTTTTAAATCGATTGGTGTCTTTGGCAGACCATATTTTTTGACGAAGGCTGGGCTTGCACATACACAAGATTCAAAATCACATAGCTTTTGAGCTATGAGGCCTGAGTCTTCTAACTTACCAATTCTAATAACAAGATCATAACCATCTTCCACTAAGTTTACTCTGCGATCATTAAACTCTATATCCAAAACAACTTCTGGATAGGAAATCGCATAATCTGTTATTGGCTCAACCAGAAACTTTTCACCGAATGCCATTGGAGCATTTATTTTTAATATCCCTGATGGCTTTTTTAAACCCTCAGCTAAAGTATCTAGGACTTCGGATATCTCATCACCGGCTCTCGTAAGCGTATCAAATAGCTTTCTTCCTGATTCAGTAAGCGTTACTACACGGGTTGTACGGTTAAATAAAACAATTCCCAACTTTTCCTCTAAGGACTTAACTTGCTTACTAACTGCGGCAGCAGAGATCCCAAGTTCATTTGCAGCCGCCGTGAAACTTCCCTTTTGAGAAACTTTTGTTAAAACCTCAAATCGATTATCAAACATTATTATAAACCTTTTGTTAAAGGACTATTTCTTTATATCTATATTGTCAAATTTCAGTTATCAATGTACTTGTTCCGCAGAAAAAAGAATATCGAAAAAGTGAGTGATGAAGAAAGCAATGAAATGCGGTTGTGGCGTTCCCTACTGGGTCTAGTATTGGATGGCACGGTCTGAGTGAAGAGTAGCACTTACAAAAAGGTTTATGGGAAGAAGCTAAAATAAAAATTAATGTAGAGAAATTATCATTGATAATGAATCCAAATAAATAAATCACAAGGGTTACCTGAAAACTAGCATGCTTATCAACCTTCAAATAACGGAGAACAAAAATGTCGATCCGACCAGTGACTTCAACTAGCAAAGCTATCCCGACCATGGAGGGCGCTGGAGTGCATTTGCATCGAGCTTTTGGTTTTAACGCCCCAGAAACTCATGACCCTTTTCTTCTGTTTGATGACTTTCGGAATGAAACACCGGACGCTTACAAAAATGGTTTCCCTTGGCATCCTCATCGAGGTATAGAAACAATTACTTATGTTCTTAACGGGTCGGTTACACACAATGACAGTCTTGGCAATAGTGGAATTTTATCAAATGGTGATGTACAGTGGATGACGGCAGGATCAGGTATTATGCATCAAGAAATGCCGGCTGGAAATGCACGCGGACAAATGCACGGTTTCCAACTTTGGGCTAACCTTCCTGGTAGCCTGAAAATGACAAACCCACGGTATCAGGATGTGAAAGGACAGGAAATTTCTGAAATCATTGATGACGATGGAACAAAGGTGAAAGTTATCACTGGGGAGTTTTGGGGAAAGAAAGGACCGGTAGATGGTATTGCAGCAGACCCACTATATCTAGATATCACTGTTCCGGGGGAACTTCGAAAATCGTTTAAAGTCGATACATATAGAAACACGTTCGCTTATATTTTTGAAGGCGCCGGAAAATTTTCAGATGCTTCTCCACCAAAAGGAATTCTATTAGAAAAAGAGGTTTTGGGACAGGAACTAAATATTCGAGATATGTCTGGAAATCGAACTTTAGTCCAATTTGGAACAGGCGATGAAATTGTTGTGCGGGCCGGGCCTGAAGGTATACGATTTCTACTTGTGGCAGGTACTCCAATAAAAGAACCTGTTGCTTGGCATGGTCCCATTGTCATGAATACCAGAGAAGAACTTCAAATAGCTTTTAATGACTTACGAAACGATAAGTTCATAAAACCCCTAAATCATCAATAAGGAGAATAAAACTTGGGACTCTTGCAAAATGGTAAGTGGGTTGATCAATGGTATGAAACCAAATCAACAGGTGGTAGGTTTCAACGAACAGAAGCTCAATTTCGAAATTGGGTTACAAAAGACGGGTCTCCTGGCCCGACTGGGATTGGTGGATTTACTGCGGAACCTAATCGCTATCATTTATATGTTTCTTTAGCTTGCCCTTGGGCACATCGAACTATGATTTTTCGAACGCTAAAAGGATTGGAAAATATTATCTCTGTATCGATTGTGCATTGGTATATGGTGGAGCATGGATGGACATTTGATCCTGCAGACGGAGTAATACCTGACATGGTAAACCATGCACAATTTCTTCATCAAATTTATACCAAAGCTAAAAACGACTATTCTGGACGGGTAACGGTACCAATACTTTGGGATAAAGCGACTGAGACGATTGTGTCTAATGAGTCCTCAGAAATTATACGCATGCTTAACAAGGCCTTTGATGGTTATGGTGGAGTGTCGGATGATTATTACCCGAAACATTTGCGAGAAGAAATCGATATGTTAAATGATCGCATTTACACTACTGTCAATAACGGGGTTTATCGTTGTGGGTTTGCTACTACTCAAGAAGCTTATGATGAGGTAGTCGTACCTTTATTTGATACCCTCGATTGGCTTGAAGATAGACTTTCTTCGAATAGGTACCTAACTGGGAACAAAATTACAGAGGCAGATTGGCGATTATTTACTACCATTGTTCGTTTTGATCCCGTTTATGTTGGGCATTTTAAGTGTAATATTCGCCGGCTAGCAGACTACCCTAATTTGTCAAATTATCTTCGCGACCTTTACCAAGAGCCAGGCATCGCCGAAACCGTAAATATGGAGCACATCAAAAATCATTATTATTCAAGTCATGAGACAATTAATCCCTCCAGGATTGTACCAAATGGTCCTCAGTTCAATTACAACGAAGACCACAACCGCAAAAAATTAGGGTAATGTATGACTGTTGTTAAAATTGTAGGATTATGCGGTTCATTGCGAAAAAATTCATTTAATCGAAAATTGCTTTTTGAAGCAGTGCGGTTATATGGAAATTGTGATTTTACTGAAGCAAACCTAAACTTACCATTATATAATGGGGATGAGGAGAATATTCGGAAATCCAAATCTGTTTTAAAATTACACCAAGATATTAAACTTGCGGATGGAATAATTATAACTTGTCCTGAATATAATAAAGGAATTTCGGGTGTTTTAAAGAATGCGTTGGATTGGGTAAGTAGGATTCCTGGATCAGTTTGGAAAGGAAAGCCAGTTGTCATTATGTCTGCCGCGGCAGGTCGTAGTGGTGGAGAAACTGCTCAATACATGGTTCGTGCATGTTTGACTCCTTTTGGACCACGGATAATAACTTTCCCAATAGTATGTGTGGCTCAAGCATCTCAACAGTTTGATGAAACTGGTCAGATTAATTCGGAGCGTTACCTCATCTCGGTAAGTGAAGCGATGCAAAATTTAAGAAATCAAATAAATTAAGAATTTGTCTGGATCAATATGATGGATATGGCTTGTTAGTCGAATATTCCTATTATGAAATTAAACACTTAGGAAATCAATTTGAAAAGATTCACTAAATTGAATGCATTAAGTGGGTCATTATTTTTCGTCATCTTCTTGTTACTATTTAACTTCAACTTACAATTTGTAAGGTAAATTATTTTAAATCGCCGATTGTTAACAATTCTTTTATTGTGGTTCCGATCCATCATATGTTTCGCCTAGTGAATATGGCGCATGCAGGCGCAGTCTCGCTTTATCGGAAGATATTATCGCCAAAACAACTATGGTAACTATGAACGGCATCGCCGATAATAACTGAGATGGCACGGCTATCCCAAAAGACTGAACTACTAATTCTCCTAGCGATACCATTCCGAATAGATAAGCCCCTAAAAAGATACGACCAGCTTTCCATGTTCCAAATACGACGAGTGCGACTGCAATCCATCCACGGCCAGCTATCATGCCATCAGCCCAAAGTGGGGTATATATAGTAGAAGCATATGCTCCAGCAAATCCTGCCATCAACCCCCCAAAAGCTACAGCACCGTACCTAATCTTCAACACTGAATAACTTAATGCCTCGGCCGCTTTAGGATTTTCTCCACACGCGCGTATTGCCAAGCCCAGTCGGGTTTTATTCAAGCAAAAGCTTATTAAAAAAGCCATAACAATGGTAAGGTAAACAACAATATTTTGCTGGAACAAAACTGGCCCGATTAATGGAATATCACTTAAAAGTGGAATTTGAATAGGATCTGGGGCAGTTACAGTAAGACTTTCATGTTTTTTCCCAATTAATGCAGAAAGACCTAGGCCCAAAATACCAACAGCCAACCCAGTAGCAACTTGATTTGCCAAAAATGTAATTGAAACCAGTGCAAAAATCATAGATACGCCTATGCCAGCTGCTCCAGCCACAGCAAATCCTATAAAATGATTGCCAGTTTGATAAGTTACCACAAACCCAACCGCCGCAGAGATTGCCATCATGCCCTCAATGCCTAAATTTAACATACCTGACTTTTCAGCTACTAATTCGCCTAAAGCAGCAAGTAGAAAAACAGTAGCGGCGCTCATTGTGCCTGCGAGAAAAAACTCAAGAGGCGTCATGATAAAGAACTTTCAATTTCTTCTATTCTAGCTTTGCGAGGTTTAAACCGATAATTTACCAAGGTATAACTTCCTAAGTATGTTACTAATAGTAATCCCTGAAAAATGTGAACAGAGCTTATCGGGAGGTCAGCGGTAACTAGGGCATAATCTCCACCGATGTGAATAACTGACAAAAAGAATGCGGCAAATACGATACCTATAGGATGCAAAGCCCCCAAATAAGCTACGATGATTGCCGAATAACCATAGCCTGATGTCACGGAACGTTGTAACTGTCCAATTGGTCCTGCGACCTCACTCATGCCAGCAATCCCAGCCGCCATTCCAGCGATTAATAAACTTTTCCAAACTGCGCCATTTGAGCTGTAACCAGCATACGTTGCCGCACGAGGCGCAAGTCCACCCACTGTGAGCTGGAATCCACCAAAACGTTTCTCCATATAAATCCAAACAATAATTGTAAAAATTAATGGAAAAATTAAAGAATAATTCAAACGAAATCCAAAAATAATGGGTGGAAATAATGCAGCGTCTTGAAACATAACAGTTTGTGGAAAATTAAAACCCATAGGGTCTTTCCACGGACCCAAAAGTAAATAGTAAAGGATTTGCAACGCTATCGAAGAGAGCATCAGCGTCACCAAAATTTCATTTGCATTGTAGCGTGTTTTCAAAAACGCCGCAATTGCGGCCCAAAGTAGTCCTCCAAATGCACCTAATAAAACCATGGCTGGAAGAAGAAACACCGACTCACTATCTGTAAAATATACGGGAACCGACGAGGCAAGTATTGCGCCCATAATCATTTGACCTTCGGCTCCTATATTCCAAACTTTCGCTCTAAAACCGATGGCTAATGCTTGTGCAATAAAGAGTAGGGGACCGAATTTGAGGAAAACTTCTGATATGGCATAAGTAGATTCGAACGGTTCTATAAAAAAAGCAAAAAAGGTTGTTTGTAAAGATTTGCCCTGAATTAGAAGCATAATGCTGCTACAAATTATCGTTATAGCAATAGCGATGAATGGGGTGGCGAATATTAGAGGCTTTGAGGCTGTATCTCGCCGTTCAAACTGCAACAGCATTACTAGTATCCTCTCGCTCTTCACCAATCATATACTCTCCAATTTCATCAGGAGTAATTTCGCTTGTTTGCATGGAGGCCGATATACTCCCACTTCTTAACACGTACATACGGTCTGTGATTTCAAACAATTCTTCTAGTTCTTCCGAAATAACTAAAATGCCCACTCCGTTATTCCTTAGACTTATTATTTTTTGTCTGATTTCGTTAGCTGACCCTACATCTACACCCCAAGTAGGTTGTGACAAAAATAATAGCTTGGGTTTTAATAGTAATTCACGTCCTACTAGGAATTTTTGCAAGTTTCCACCGGATAAGGAGTTGGCCGTAGCACTCTTACCAGACGATTTCACAGAAAACTCATTGATGCATTTGTTTGTAAATTCGTGAACAACATCATCTTGGATAAATCCATTTTTGAGCATGCCTTTCTTGAAGGCTGTAAGAAGCGAGTTTTGCGACAACGTCATCGAAGGTACAGCTCCGCGGCCTAATCTTTCTTCCGGAACAAATGAAAACCCGAGATCTCGACGCTCTATTACACCCTTTTTAGTTGCTGGTTGACCAAACATCTCGATGGTAGAAAGGTCTAAGTCACTTCTTAAGTCCTCGCCAGAAATGATACGACCAAGTTCCTGTTGGCCATTTCCAGAAACTCCAGCAATACCAACAATTTCTCCACTAAATACGGACAAACTCAAATTTCTTAGGTCTGTTCCAAATGGATCCGGATTTTTGACGTTCAAATTAGTTATATTTAAGATTGCTTTTTTTGACTTATGCTCACTTTCTTTGCGCTCAATCTTCGGAATGCTTCGACCAATCATAAGTGTTGCTAATTCTTGCGTACTTTTCTCATTAGGGTCAACCTTACCCGTTACCTTACCATCTCGTAAAATTGTAGCGACATCACATAACTCACGAATCTCTTCAAGTTTGTGAGAGATATAGAGTATTGCAACTCCATCATTTTGTAGCTTTCTTAGAGCATCAAAAAGAGCATGGACGTGCTGCGGAGGCAAGACAGAAGTAGGTTCATCCAAAATTAACAGCTTTAAATCCTGCATTAAACAACGAATGATTTCCACACGTTGACGTTGTCCAACGGAGAGTGAATTAACCTTTGCTGTTGGATCTATTTCTAGCTGATAGTCAGCTCCAATCATTCGGATATGATCAATTAAATCTTTTTGAGAGCCCTTTATTGTAAGGGCAATATTTTCAACTACTGACAAAGTTTCAAAAAGTGAAAAGTGTTGGAAAACCATACCAATACCCAGTTTCCGAGCTACGGCAGTGTTCCAATAATCAATCTTTTGACCTGTCCATAAAATTTCTCCGGCATCAGGCTTTATGACCCCATAAGCAAGTTTCATCAAAGTTGATTTGCCCGCGCCATTTTCACCTAAAATCGCATGAATCGAACCAGGGAAGACATCCAAATCAATTGAGTCGTTTGCAATTAATGAACCATAAACCTTAGTCAGCTTACTTAACTTTAGCAGGGGCTTCTGGTTGCCATTCATTTCTTTATTATACCTTGATTTAGAGCCTTGTCCGCCCCAATGAAAAATCATTGGGGCAAGAAAGAAATTCTATTTTGGCAACGGCGTATTCACACCTTGAACATGCCAGGTAATTCCGAGTATACCACCATCATCAAGGCGTGTACCAGCAGCTACCATTTGCTCACCGTCTTGATTTAAGATTGGACCATCGTAAACATGCCGTGCTCCGGATGAAATTTCCGCCTCGACAGCTTTAATTTTTTGAGTCATCTCAGAACTAATATCAGAGTTCCACTCTTCAGTTACGACTACGCCAGAATCAACACCGAGCCATTCATTGCGGCCCTCAAAGTTACCATTTAGATGGGCTTCAACCGAAGCAGAAAAGAAAGGTCCCCAATCGGTTTTTACCACACCAAGGTATTTCGTGGGGGCATATTTACTCATCGAACTATTCAAATTAAATACATATACACCTTCTTCTTCACCTACGCTAACAACGGAAGGGGTATCTTGTGCATTAGAAAACAAAATGTCTGCACCATTTGCTATCAGTGCTTTTGCTGAAGCTTGAGCTTTAGCTGGATCGAACCAAGAATTCAGCCATATGACATCAACAGTGATCTCTGGATCAACTGCTCGTGCGCCGAGAGTGAAACCATTGATTGACGAGATCAATTCCGGAATAGCGTATGCTCCGACAACACCAAGTTTCTTGGTTTTAGTCAGATCCGCAGCAGCCATACCCATAAGGTACAATCCCTCATAATACTTGGCAGTAAACGGAGAAAAGTTATTGGCCACTTTATAACCTGATGCATGAATGAACGACATATCCGGATTACGTTTGGCTAATTTCAAACCACTGTTCATATAGCCGAATGAACCAAGCAGTACAAATTTATTACCATCACCAACCATTTTGTTCATTATGCGGTCAGCATCTGGACCCTCTTGAATGTTTTCAACAATGTTTAATTTAACATCATCACCATGTTTCTCTTTAATGCCGTTAAAACCTTCGACAAGCGCATGTGACCAGCCTACATCCGAGATCGGAGATGGTAGTAATACTCCAATATTCAACGTGTCAGCACTAACTGCGGTATTCATTACCCCAAGTGTAAACAAAGCTGAGAAAACTGTTTTCTTAAATTTTGTCAGGTAAGATTTCATTGTTCGTTTCTCCTAATAAAAGATTAATTATCGCAAATGATATGGTTTCAATGAATAACTGCCTCAGAACGCTACTCTAGTTCGATTTTCCCTTAACAACAACATTAAGTTTATAAATTTTTAACCTTTGAGACTTTTGGACTTTAAGAGTTTTTACGGTCTGTTAGGGTAAACTATAATTGTTATATATTTTGGGGGGTTCAATGTTCACGGTAACCGCAATCATTAAAGCAAAAAAAGGGGCATGATGGCACGATGAAACAGGCAGTGCTTGATGTCGCTACGCATGGAAGTTTAAATGAATCCGAAACGATTAGTTTCTACATCTCACAAGATTTAAGTAATCCTTGTCTGTTTACGACCTATGAATCGATTTGAAGAGGTTATGAAATAAGCAAGTATTGTCGTTTCGTTTCCAACATTAAACTATCAACTATATTAATACCTTTCAAAATGTAATTTAAATTATATGAAAAATGATGATTATATTTTGGATAAATTGTAGTAATATTTGACAAACACTTAAGTTACTAAATTGA
>MDTG01351322.1_pt1 | contig 12311 bp, 12 predicted proteins | sample 811421 | NCBI WGS metagenome assembly MDTG01 (sample SAMN05326645, study PRJNA326480) | marine metagenome | isolation source: seawater | place: Pacific Ocean: South East | collected 2011
ACTTTGCCTTCCTGAGGTTTTTCTTGAGCTGAGTCTGGGATTATAATACCACCAGCGGTTTTTTCGCTGCTATCTAATACTTCAATTAAAACTCTATCGTGTAACGGTTTAAATTTCATATAAAAACTCCTTTAAATTAGCATTCATATAGAGACCAGATATAGGTATTTCAAGACGTCGCAGAAAATAATACTTTGTAAAAAACCAAGGAATAATTGAGATTTTTAAGCTATACCATCAATATGGTTAAAAACTTAGATCAAAATGGCTTAAAATCAATAATTGATCAATATGATTTATTTTTTATTGATATTTGGGGGGTCATACACAATGGTATCAAATTGAATATGGGATCTATCGAGGTTTTAGATCAAATTACAAAATATGATAAAGAGTTTGTGCTTCTGACAAATGCCCCAAGACCTAACAAAACTGTTAAAAGTTTTTTATTAAAAATGGGTTTAAAAAATTACCTTGATAACGTTTATACTTCAGGAGAGGCAGCATTAAATTATTTATTGAATGATTTTATTGATAAAAAATTTTTCCATATTGGTCCGCCAAGAGATTTTGATTTATTTATCAAATTAAATGACCAAAAAGTTTCAAACATTGAGGAAGCAGATTATATATTGTGTACTGGTTTATTTGAGAATTATGAAAATAATCTAAGTTACTACGAAACAATAATGAAAAATAACACTCAAAAAAAAATGATTTGTACTAATCCTGATTTAGTAGTTGACAGAGGTCAGAAACGCGAATTTTGTGCTGGAGCTGTAGCAAATATATTTCAAAAAATGAATGGCGAGGTCATTTTTTTTGGAAAACCTTATGCTCCAGTTTATAGTCTTTCAATAAATATAGGTTCAAAAAAAGTTCTTTGTATTGGAGATAATTTAAATACAGATATTAAAGGTGCAAATAAACAAGGATTTGACTCATTATTAATAACCAGTGGAATCCATAGAAAAGAAATCGTTGATCAAGATCTAATTTCTCTATCAAATAAGTATAAAGTTGAAATTAATTATTCACAAACTAATTTGCAATGGTAAATAAAGTAAAAATTTATAAAAATTTTAATATTTCATTAAGTCATAAAAATTCTATAATTTTAATAGGTAACTTCGATGGACTTCATTTAGGTCACCAAAAATTATTTAAGCAAGCACTAAATTTAAAAAAGAAGCTCAATTTAAAAATTGGGGTTGTTACTTTTGATCCTTTACCTAAAATGTACTTTAACAAAGAAATTTATAATTACAGAATTTCAAATTTTGAACAAAAAATAGAATATTTTTCAAAATTTAAAGTTGATTTTTTGATAAACAAAAAATTTGATAAAACTTTCTCGAAAATAACATCTAATATGTTTATAAAAAATATTTTATATAAAAAACTAAATTCATCTTATATTTTTGTAAGTAACAATTTTAGGTTTGGCTATAAGAGAGAAGGTGATGTTGAGCTATTAAAAAAAAATCAAACAAAATATAATTATAAGCTTGTAAATCCAAAGCCTTTTCTAAAAAATAAAAAAATTATTTCATCAACCTTTATTAGAAAACTACTTGAAAACGGAGATCTTAAAAAAGCTAATCATTTATTATCTAGAAACTGGTGTATTGAAGGAAAAGTTCAAAGGGGAAGAATGCTCGGAAAAACAATTGGTTTTCCGACATGTAATATTGACATTGGTAATTATGTTGTAGCAAAACCTGGCGTTTATTCAGTTCAAGTAAAATATAAAAAAAAAGATATAAAAGGTATTGCAAACCTAGGATATAGGCCTACTTTTAATCAAAACAAAATTTTATTAGAAGTAAATTTGTTTAATTTTTCTGGAAATCTTTATAATAAAAAACTATCAGTAAACTTTATAAAATTTATAAGAGGGGAAAAAAAATTTAGATCTATTAAGCAGCTTAAAAAACAAATAATAAAAGATATCAAAATAGCTAAAAAATCTTAAAATGAGTAAAGAACATTTAAATCTTCCTAAGACAGCTTTTTCTATGAAAGCAAATTTGCCTGTAAAAGAGCCTGGCATAATCGAACATTGGCAAAAGATAAATTTATACAATAAGATTAGAAGCAAGAGCAAGGGTCAGGAAAAGTTTGTCTTACATGATGGCCCTCCATATGCAAATGGCAACATACATATGGGAACAGCTCTAAATAAAATTTTAAAAGATATTATTGTAAAATTTCACCAAATGGATGGAAAAGACTCTGTATATGTACCTGGCTGGGATTGTCATGGTTTGCCTATCGAATGGAAAATTGAAGAACAATACAAAAAGAAGAAAAAAAACAAAAATGATGTTCCAGTAATTGAATTCAGAAAAGAATGTAGAGAATTTGCAAACAAATGGATAGATATCCATAAAGATCAATTTCAAAGATTGGGAGTTATAGGAGATTGGGAAAATTATTATTCTACAATGAGTTACGATGCTGAAGCACAAATTGTAAGAGAGCTAGGTAAATTTTTAAAAGAAGGAAGTTTGTATAGAGGTTACAAACCAGTTTTGTGGTCAACTGTTGAAAAAACTGCTTTAGCTGATGCTGAAGTTGAATACATGGATCATGTCTCAGATACAATTTATACTGCTTTTCCAGTAAAATCATCTAGTATTAAAGAGTTAGAAAAATCAAATATTATTATTTGGACCACAACCCCATGGACAATACCAGCAAATCGTGCATTAGCTTATAATCAAAGTTTAGATTATCTTTTAATTGAACTTGAGGAAAATTTTAATTTAAATACAAATAAAATTGTAGTTGCTAAAGATTTATTGGAGTCATTTAAAAAAGATACAGGTGTTACTAGATTAAAAATTTTAAAAGAGTTTAAGGGTAAAGACTTAGTTGGAACCATTTGTAATCATCCATTTTATAAACTTGGTTATGAGTACGATGTTCCAATGTTAGATGCTAGGTTTGTGACAACAGAACAAGGAACTGGAATAGTTCATTGTGCCCCAAGTCATGGACCAGATGATTTTAATTTATGTATTAATAACAATATTAAAGCAGTTGAAACAGTCGATGATGACGGCAAGTACACTAAACATATTCCTATATTTGAGGGTACACATATTTTTAAGGCAAACCAAATAATCATAGATAAACTTAAGGATTCCAAAAACCTTATTGCTAATGGCAAGTTAAGCCACTCATACCCTCATTCTTGGAGATCTAAAGCTCCTTTAGTTCATAGAGCAACTCCACAATGGTTTATATCGATGGAAAGTCATGAACTAAGATCAAAAGCTCTCAAAGCTATTGAGGATACCACTTTTTATCCAAGTAAGGGTAAAGAGAGGATAAAATCAATGATAGAGACTAGACCAGATTGGTGTGTTTCTAGACAAAGGGTGTGGGGAGTACCTCTTCCAATATTTATAAATAAAAAAAATAGAGAAGTATTAGTTGATGAAGATATTTTTGAAAATATAGCAAAAATTTACGAAAAAGAGGGATCAGATTGCTGGTTTTCAGAGGATTACCAAAAATTCCTTGGTGAAAAATACAATGCCGAGGATTTTGAAAAGCTAAGTGATATCGTCGAGGTGTGGTTTGACAGTGGATCCACTCACTCATTTGTTCTTGAAAAAAGAGAGGATTTGCAATGGCCTGCATCAATGTATCTAGAAGGTTCTGACCAGCATAGGGGCTGGTTTCATTCTTCACTTTTAGAATCCTGCGGAACAAGAGGTAGGGCACCATTTGAAAATATTTTATCTCATGGATTTGTTGTAGATGGCAAAGGTCTAAAAATGTCAAAATCATTAGGAAATGTGATTGCTCCAGAAGATATTTTAAAAAAATATGGTGCAGATATTTTGAGAATTTGGGTTGCAGCTTCAAATTATGCAGAAGACTTGAGAATTGATCATGCAATTCTAGAGCAACATGCTGAAGCTTATAGGAAAATTAGAAATACATTTAGATTTTTATTGGGAAATATTAATGATGATTTTAAAAATTTAGACTTTAAAAATTTAGATATATCAAATTTCCCAGAACTAGAAAAATATATTCTTCATAGGTTATATATAATTAATAAAAACTTCCATGAAAATTTTAAAAAATACAATTTTCATAATTTGTATAAAGAACTTTTAAACTTTTGTACTGTGGAACTATCATCATTTTATTTTGATATAAGAAAAGATCTTCTTTACTGTGATCCTAAAACTTCTAAAAAAAGAGTATATTGCATAACAGTTTTAAATATTATTTTAGATTGTTTGCTTAAGTGGTTTGCTCCAATTCTCTCATTTACAACAGAAGAAATATTTAGAATGATTAATAAAGATGATCAATCAAGCATTCATTTAAAAAATTTTGTTTCTATACCAAATAATTGGATGAATAATGATTTGGATTTAAAATGGAACAAAATTAAAAGTATTAGAGAAATTGCAAATATAAGTATTGAAAGTAAGAGAGCTGAAAAAATAATTGGTTCAAGTTTAGAATCTGAAATAGTAATTAATTTAAAAAATGAAGATTATAATTTAGTAAAAGAATTAGATTTTTCAGAAATTTGTATTACATCGGCTGCCTTATTAAAAAGAAATAATGATAATGAAGCAGAAATTGAAGTTTTAACAATTAAGGCGGAGGGAAAAAAATGTCCTATATGTTGGAAAATAAGTAGAAATAGCTGTGAAAGACATGGTCATTTAAATATTTCATGAAAAATAAAATCATAAAGTGTCTTATAATTTTCACTTTAATTTTCATATTAGATAGAGTTTCTAAATTTCTTATATTAAACTATGTAAGCACCTATGGTGAGATCGACATTCATGTAAACAATTTCTTAAATTTATATTTAGTATGGAATACAGGTATAGGATTTGGCTTATTTTCCTCAAATAGCATTCTGGTCTATAATTTGATTACAGCCTTAATTTTCATAATAAATTGTATCATTATTTATATTATTTACTCAGAAAAAAACGTAAAATCTTACCTTTTTGCTTTAATTTTAGGAGGTTCAGTAGGCAATATGTTTGACCGCTTATACTACAGTGCTGTACCTGATTTTATTGATTTTAATTTTAAAGGTTATCATTGGTTTATTTTTAATGTTGCAGATATATTTATAACATTAGGTATTATTTGTCTTATTCTTGCTGAATTGATAAATTATAAAAAGGTATGAAAAGAATTCTAAATTTAAAAGTATTATATTTATTTACTATAATTATTTTGCTGAGTGGTTGTCAATCAGTTGTAGAAAATCTGTCAGAAAAGAAAAGATCAGATCAGGGGGATGAATTCTTAGTAAAAAAAAAAAATTCTTTAGAAATGCCTCCTGATTTTAATGAACTTCCCAAACCAATTAAAGAAGAAGAAATATCAAGCTCTGATACAAATGATGAAATTAAGGTTTTATTAGAAGTTAGTAATGAAGATATAGTTGAAGATGGAGAATCTACTGATTTAGAGATTTTAATTATAAAAAAGATTCAATAAATAATGCTATCAAAAAATTTAAAATTTAAAAATTTTAAAAAAATAAGTAGTAAATTTAAAAAAGATAAATTAATTAAAATTTTAAAAAATAAAAAAATAACAAATTCTTATCCTTTTTTAAAATCCCTATTATCAAATTATAAATATTCATATTCTGTTGAATTTTTAAAAAGATATAAAAAATATAATAAAATTAATATTATTGGTATGGGTGGATCAATCTTGGGAACAGAGGCTATTTTTGATTTTTGTGAAAAAAAGAATAAAAAAAAAATTAATTTTTTTAATAATTTGAAAATAAAAAGTTTGGCAAAATATAAAAATAAAAGTTTGAATATTATTATTTCTAAATCTGGTAATACACTAGAGACTATTGTAAATTCAAACTTGCTTTTAAATAAAAACAAAAACCTTATCATTACAGAAAAGAAAAACAGTTTTCTCACACAACTAGCATCAAAACTTAAGTCAGAAGTTATAGAGCATAAAAATTTTATAGGAGGAAGATATTCAGTTTTGTCAGAGGTTGGAATGCTGCCAGCTGAATTAATGGGATTAAGAGAAAAAAAATTTAAAAGATTTAATTACCTTATATCAAATAAAAATTATGTTAATAATTTAATAGATAATGTTTACTCAATTTATTTTTTTTACAAATTAGGAAAAAAAAATTCTGTTATGTTAAATTATGATGAACAATCTAAAAATCTATTGAAATGGTACCAACAACTTACTGCTGAAAGTTTGGGAAAAAATGGTAAAGGCATTTTTCCCATAATCTGCACAATGCCAAAAGATAATCATAGCTTAACTCAATTATTTTTAGATGGTCCAAAAAATTGTTTTTTCACTTTTTTTGGAGCAAAAAAAAAATTCAAACAACAATTAAATAAAAAATATTTATTTGGAAGGTTTAATTCACTTAAAAAAAAGAGTTTTATTCAAATTCTAAATTCTCAAAGACTAGCAACTGAAAATATATTTAGACAAAAAAAGATACCTTTTAGGTCATTTGAAATAAATAATAGAAATGAGGAGGCAATAGGCGAACTGTTCACTTTTTTTATGTTGGAGACAATTTTATTAGGAAAATTGTTTAAAATAAATACTTTCGATCAACCTGCTGTCGAAGCAATAAAGTTTGAAACTTCAAAAATTTTAACCTGACAATTTTCCAAAAATTATTTTAGATAGGCCATAATTTTTCTCTTTAAGCACAACTAAATTATCAGTCAACTTTTCTTTAGTTTTTATATTTCTATGAAGAATAACAATTGATTTTATATTTAATATATTAGAATTTTTTAAAATATCTAAAAGTTCATTTATTCTTGTATCTTTGTATGGAGGATCTAAAAATATAATATCAATTTTTTCGTTATCTATATCGCTTGTTTTAAATTTATAAGAATTTTTTTTAATTATTTTGAAATTGTTATTAACATTAAAATTGTTTAAATTTTTTTCTAAAATTTTAATCGAATTAATATAATTTTCAAAAAAAAAAACTTTCCTAGAACCTCTTGATAAACATTCAATTCCAAAAGATCCAGTACCAGAGAAAAAATCTATTACATTTGAGTCATTCAGTTTTACATTTTGAATATTCGAATGTTCAATAATATTAAAAATAGATTCTCTGACCATATCTTTTAAAGGCCGCGTTGACTTATCTGTAGGATCTAAAATTTTTTTCCCTCTAAAATTACCCCCTATTATTCTCATAAATCAATTACTTTATATCCAATATCAGATCTGAAAAAACCATCTTTCCATTTAAGCTTATAGATTAAATTTAAAAGTTCTTTCCTAGATGTTCCATATTCATCGGATATATTTACAAAATTAAGAACTCTCCCACCCATTGCATAAATTTTTGAATTTTTCATAATTGTTCCAGCATGATAAATAAAGCTATTTTCATTAATTTTTAACTCTAGAAGATCTTGTATTTCTAAATTTTTTTCATAATTTTCAGGATAACCTTTAGAGCATAAGACAATGCATAGACTTTTCTTATTTTTCCATTCAATCTTAATTTGATTTAATTTACCAACTGTGGCTGCATAAATAATATCTATAAGATCTGTTTTTAATAAAGGTAAAATTGTCTGACACTCTGGGTCACCCATTCTCACATTGTATTCAATTAAAAAAGGTTCATTATTTTTTATCATTAATCCTGCATAAAGAAATCCTACATATTTTTCACCAATCTCATCTAATGCTAACAATGTTGGATTAATGATTTTATCGATAATTTTATTTTTTAAATTTTTATTGATTAATCCGGATGGAGAATAAGCCCCCATTCCACCTGTATTTTTTCCAGTATCTCCTTCGCCAACTCTTTTATGGTCTTGAGCGGTATTAAAGAATTTATAAGTTTTTCCGTCAGATACAACAAAGAAACTCATCTCATCACCTTCCAAAAACTCTTCAACAAGTATTTGTTCAGCCTTGCCGAATTTACCTCCAAATATTTCTTCAGAAGCTGTTTGTGACTCCTTTAAATTATTACATATATAAACCCCTTTTCCTGCCGCTAAACCATCAGCCTTGATAACAATTGGAAATTTAACATTTTCTAAGTATTCAAAAGTATCTTTTTTATTTTTAAAAATACCAAAATTAGCTGTCGGTATATTGTATTTTTGACAAATTTTTTTTGTAAATATTTTTGAACCTTCAAGCTGAGCTACTTTACGGTTTGGACCAAATACTAATATATTACGTTCAGTCAGATAATCTACAATACCGTCAACAAGAGGCTGTTCTGGCCCAACAATAACTAGTCCAATTTTATTCTCTTCTACAAATTTATAAATTTCCTCAAAATTTTTGATATCAATATTAATATTTTTAGAAATTAACTGCGTACCAGCATTTCCAGGGATACAGTATATCTTTTTGACTTTTTCCGACTTTGCAATTTGACTTGCTAAGGCATGTTCTCTGCCACCATTTCCAATAATTGCAATTTTCATATTCTCACTTATATATAATATTAATGAAAAATAAATTAGCTAAATTAAAATATTTGCCAAATAATTTTGAAGTAATTGAAAATGGAGATCATGTTATTTGTGCAATTTCAGGAAAAAAAATTTTTCTCGAAGACCTTGCTTATTGGAATGTGAGTGAACAAGAAGCATATTTTTCTTACAAAGAGGCTTCAATTAAGAGAGACAAGTCCTATTAATTTACTTTTTCCACCTATCGTGAGTCCATATCCACTGCAATGGATTTTTTAAAATCATTTTCTCTAGCACAGAATTAAGAAATAAAGTTATATCATCAATCGATTTATTTTTTCCGACTTTAATTGGTTTTGAAATATACATTTTAAAATAATACTTATTAATTCTCTCAATAAATATTGGGACTAATTCACAATTATATTTCTTTACAAGTTGAGCGGGAATAGTTGTAGTACTTGCTGCATCTCCAAAAAAGTTAACTTTGATACCTTCTCTTACTCTTTGGTCAATCATCAAAGCAATTGATGAACCTTTTTTTAAATTTTCAATAATTTGTCTTGTGCCACTCCTTCCTTTTTTTATTTGTTTTTTGCAAATATATTTAATTCTAATGTCTTCCATAGTTTTATTAATATAAGGATTATTAAGAGGCCTATATATTGCTGATAAATCGATACCAGATTTTTCAATTTGCATTGCCATAAGTTCAAAATTATTAAAATGACCTGATATAAATACTACTTGTTTATTTTTATTTTTAATTTCTTGCAAATATTTAGTTCCTTCTATTTCGATAAACTTGTCTAAATTACCGCTGTGGAAACTTTTTATAAAAGGATATTCAGCAAAAATTCTCCCATAATTTCCAAGAACTTCTAATGCGCTAGCTTCAAGATTTTGGTTAAGATCAATACCTGCTTTTTTTAAATTATCTATTATGAGTTTTTTTGATCTGAATATAGGACCTAAGTACTTTCCAATTATAAAGCCTAAATTAGAAGAAATTTTATATCCAAATATTAGAAAAATAAAAAAAAATAATTTAATAATTAAATACTCAATTAAATAAAAAAAAGTTTTCATAGGTTCTGATTTAGAAATTTTAAAAAATTACCATAATTCTTAATTTTTAACTCTATTTTTATAAATTTTATTCCTTTTTTATTTGATTTACTTAGTCGTAAATAATCTTTCTCAGATGTAATTATCTCTAAATTTTTATTTTTAGCTATGTTTTTTAGTTTACTAATATCTTTATTTAAATATTTGTAATGATCTGGATAAATAAATTTTTCTTTAATTCTAAATTTATTTTTTTTTAATGTTTTTTCAAATTCATCTGGATTCCCTAAGCCACAAAAAAATAGATATTTCTTTTTTAAATTAAAATTTTTAATATTTTTTACAACATATTTAGCATTAAATATTTTTATGTTTTTATTTATATTTTTAAATATTTTTTTTAATTTTATATTTTCTTTTTCACCGTTCAAAAATACTGCATCATAATTTTTAATTTCACTGATACTTTCTCTCAAAGGCCCAGATGGGATCAGAAAACCATTTCCTATACCTGCTGAACTATTAAAACATACAATTGAAATACTATAATTCATATTTTTCTGTTGTAATCCATCATCAACTATAGCCAAATTATATTTATTTTTCTCTGCAATTTTAATAGCATTTTCTCTATAATCAGTTGAGATAAGTTTTCCGTTTTGCTTTAATAATTTTTGTTCATCAATTTGATCTGGATAATATTTTTTAATAAAAACAGTATTGTATTTTTTTCTTAAGATTTTATTTATTTTAATTACCAATGGCGTTTTACCAGTTCCTCCAATATATATATTGCCAACACAAATTGTTTTAATTTTAAAATTTTTCTTTGAAGAAATTTTTTTTATTTTTGAAATTACAAGAACTAAAAAACTAAAAGGTAAAAGTAAGCAAGATATGATGTTTATATTATCAAAAAATTTTGGTTTTATAATTTTCATTTAATATATTTTACAATTTCATTAAGATTATTTTTTAATATACTTCTTCCCTTAAATTCTAAACGATTGGTTAATATTCTAGATTTTTTGTAATTGATTTTTTTCAAAATTACTTTTTTCATTTCTTTAACATTTTTAACTTTAGTCGAAAAACCTAGTTTATTTAAAAAATCATAAACTTCTGTGAAATTATCTATATATGGTCCGTGAAGTATATGATTCTTTAATCTTGCTGGTTCCAGAGGATTTTGACCTCCATGTTGTATAAATGAACCTCCAAGAAAGGTTAAATTTGATAAACTATAAAATTGGCTTGCTTCACCATAAGTATCAACAATGTACACATCTGTTGTATTAAGTATATTTTTCTTTGACGATCTGCTAACTACTTCAAGACCTATGTTCTCCAAGTCATTTTGAATTGATTTAGCTCTATTAATGTGTCTAGGTATTATAATTGTCAAAAAACTTGGAAATTTAATTTTAACCTGTTTATGCAAGTTTCCAATTAAAATTTCCTCATCATAATGAGTACTCGAAGCACAAAATACAATTCGATTTTTAGTCTTAATGCCTAGTTTTAGTTTCTTTTGTTTACTTATTTCTTCTATATATTTTAGATTTCCAGCGGTTCTAATATTTTTTGCACCTAGATTTTTTAAGTGTATATGTGTCTCTTTGTTTTGTGGCAATGTTAAAGAAATTTTATTAAAAATATTTTTAGAAAAATTAGGAAATTTTTTCCATCTCAGGTAACTTTTTTCAGTAATTCTTGCATTTATTAAAATGATTGGAACTTTTTTTTTGTCTAAATTATATATCATGTTAGGCCATATTTCAGAATCAACAAAAATTGCAAGTTTAGGTTTCCAAAAGTTAATAAATAATTTTGTAATAAAATCTATATCTAAAGGGAAATATACATGAGATGTTATTTTGAATTTATAATTGTTAAATATAATCGCTGAACTTGTGGTAGTCGAAGTTAGCAATATTCTTTTTATTTTCTTGTTTTTTTCTAGCTCTCTTATTAAAGGTAATACACTTTTAATTTCACCTACACTTGCACCGTGAAACCAAATTGTTTCTGAATTATTATATTTTTTTTTATATAAAAAAAATTTTTCTTTAAATCTCTTAATATCTTCTTTGCCAATTAGTATCCTAAAGATAAATACCAAAGGAGAAAAAACTAAGAATATAAATCCAAATAAATCATATATTAAGAACATTAATTATTTTTAATTTGCTTATCGTAATAATTTTTATAAACACTCGAATTATTTAATAAATCTTCGTGTTTCCCTTTCGCCAAAATTATACCTTTATCTAAAACATAAATTGTGTCTGATTTTAAAATAGTAGATAGTCTATGTGCAATTACTACTGTCGTTTTATTTGAAGTTAATATTTCAATGCCCTTTTGTATTTTCTCTTCAGTCTCAGAATCTAGTGAGGATGTTGCCTCATCTAAAAGAATTATTTTACTATTTTTTAGAAAAGCACGCGCAATCGAAATTCGTTGTTTCTCTCCACCAGAAAGTTTCACACCATTCTCACCAATTATCGTATTGTATTTATTTTCTAATTTATTAATAAATTCACTGCACATAGAAATTTCAGCAGCATGAAATATTTCTTCGTCTGTTGCGTCTGGTTTTGCATATTTCATATTATTGAGCACAGTGTCATCAAACAAGGTGGTATTTTGATCAACTATTGAGATTTCATTTCTTAGCGATTTCAGATTAACTTCTTTTATATTTTGATTGTCGATTAAAACTTGGCCTAATACTGGGTCATAAATTCTTGGAATTAGACTTAAAAG
>MDTG01442546.1_pt1 | contig 12311 bp, 11 predicted proteins | sample 811421 | NCBI WGS metagenome assembly MDTG01 (sample SAMN05326645, study PRJNA326480) | marine metagenome | isolation source: seawater | place: Pacific Ocean: South East | collected 2011
AGTCCTTTGTTGAATGAAGGCCAGGAAAAGTCTAGTTCTACGATGAAAAATTAGCAGAGGCTCAACAAAATATAAGGAGAAATTATGCCTAGGCTAATTATATATATACTTTTTAATTTAATATTTTCAAATCTAGTATTTGCTGCGGATAAAAATTCTAATTACACATGTAGATGGGATAACAAAAATAAAATTCCATGTATAGAGGTTATTAGTTTAACTCCAAATTCATCAAACTTTTCAAAGTCTGGAATTAACAAAACTATAATTACAAAAAAACAAATCGAAGAAAGTGGTGCAGTAGATTTAATTGACGTCTTAGAATCTGTGCCTGATATTAACATCACTCAATCTGGACCAAAAGGTCAACAAGCCTCTATGTTTATGAGAGGAACTGGATCAAATCATACCTTGGTAATGATAAATGGGATACCAATTAATGACCAATCTACTACTCAAGGATTACATGATTTTGGAGTAGATTTTATTCAAACAGTTCAACAAATTGAAATTTATCCTGGTTCAAGCGCCACTCATTTTGGAACTAATGCAATCGGAGGAGCGGTAAATATTATCTTAACAGGTGATTATAAAGATACTTTTTTTGTAACAACTGATAATAGTGCAAATTATGAATTATCTGGAAACAAAACATATGTTTACGATGAGTCTTCACTGAATATTAAAGTAGGCAGTGTAAAAAATTCAACTGTAAGTGCTAGAGGAAATTCAAAAGATGAAAAAGATGCTCTTGAGAATTATTCTACAAATATAAACTATGAAAAATTTTTAAATGAAAATTTAAGAATATATAAAACAACATATATAAGACAAACAAAAGCGGAATACGACAATAGTAATTCAAATCAAATTGGTTATGAAGGTGATAATAAGATGGGTTCTATACAATTTGGTTTAGAGAATTTAACTGAGACTAAAAAAAATAACTATAAATTTTATTACAATATTTACGATAGAGAATATGACGAATTAGGAACCATAGATACATATAAAAGTGAAGTCTTTGGTTTTAAATATGATTTATCAAAAATAATCAATAGCAAATTATCTTATGGATTAGGCTCAGAATATAAGTACGATTGGGGGTATTTTAACAACAGAGGATCATATACAGCATCAACAAAAGGTCATTCAGATAATTTAGCTATACACGGTAATTTAGGTTGGAATATCTTTGAAAATTTAAATATTTCATTATTTGGAAGAAGTGATGCTCATAAACAAACAAAAAGAAATAATACATATAAAGTAAATTTAGAACAAAAATTTAATAAATTTAATTTAGGATTTTCTTATATGAATGGTTTAAGAAATCCCACTCTTTACGAAATGTTTGGAACAGATAATTTTGGTTATTCCGGTAATAGAGATTTAAAGCCTGAAAAAAGTAATACTTATGAAATTTATTCGAAAATATCATTTAATGAAAATTTAAATTTATCTCTTAGAGCTTTTAGAGCAAACATACAAAATAATATTGAATATTTAAATAATAAATATCAAAATGACAGTGATAATATAGATTTAAATCAATCAGGTTTTAGTAATCAGCTAAATTTAAAATTTAAAAATTCTAATATAAATTTTTTCTCATCATTTTTATCATCAGAAAAAGAGAATGGTGCTGACCAATTAAGAAGACCAGAAAAAAATTATGGTATAAACTTTTCAAAAATAATTAATAGTAATTTTTTCGGTAATTTGAATTTAAATTTAAAATATAATCATTATGGAAAACATTTTGATACTCACTCCTCAAATTTTAGTACTATAGAAATGGATAGTACTGACTTAGTAGACCTTAAAATTTCAAAGAAATTAAATAACGGTGATTTTTTTATTAAAATTACTAATGCTTTAAATGAGTCATATCAAAGACCCCACGGGTATAATCATGAGGGAAGAATTTTTAAATTTGGAATTAACTATTAAATAGTTGTCTTGCGAGTTTTATGTGGTACTATAAATTTATGAACTACCTTAAAGTTGCCTTTGGAGTGTTAATAGCATTATCTGCTAGTAGATTTATTCCTCACCCACCAAATTTCACAAGTCTTTTAGCTTTAAGTTTTTATATTCCTGCAGTTTTTGGGATTAAATTTATTCCTATCGTTGTTTTGGCTTTATTCTTTACAGACTTAGTTATTGGATTTCACTTAACTATGTTTTTTACAATGGGTAGCGTGGTATTGATAGGAATACTGTCAAAATATTTTAACAAATCAATATTATTCAGAATATTTGGGGCACTTGGTGGTGCATTAATATTTTATATTCTAACAAATTTTGGAGTATGGTTGAACGGGTCCTATGGTTATACCTTAGCTGGTTTAACAAATTGTTATGTTCTAGCATTACCGTTTTTTGGTTATACTTTAATTTCTACTTTATTGTTTTCAGTTGTTATAGAGACACTAATATATTATTTTACATCAAAATCTAAAATTTATTTTAATTAATATCAAACCAATCTTCTTTTTTTTCTTTTAAAAAAGTATCAGCTATAAGTGCTGAAGGATGTTTAAATCCCATAAATCTTTTTTGTATTTTTTTTTGAGGATAATTTTTTTCTGAATTAATGTCCCATTGTAAAAAAGATGACCAATATTTCTCCTGCTTTTTTAATAATTCTGGAGAAAAGCTATATTTACCTTCATAAATTTGAAATGTTTGATTTATTACATCGAAGATTTGCTCATCAGAATTTTTGATAAACTCAATGTTTTTTAATTTCAATTCATCTATGTAATTTTCATTCGAATGAAACTCACACATTTCCCTCAAATTTAAATTTTTTTTACTATCTAACCATCGTGCATCAGCTGGAAGAGTGATACATTTAAAAAAACTTCTTGAATAATATAGTGGCCACATGCCCAATATACACATCAAATTATTAAAGTTACCAACAATTGTGTCAGGTCCACTATCTGTACCTATAGAAAATGAACAATTTTTAGGAAGCCAAACATCTAAAATATGAGGAATCGTTTCATCTAATGAAAAATCATAAAAATTTATTGTACTTGGTACATGAATCTTCTTTCTAAATCTTCCCCATCTTATAATTTTAAAACCTTTACTTGATAGGTATTCTAAGGGTTTAATACAATTTTCAATTCTAATTTGGTTTCTGGTAATATTAAGATTATCTGCCTTATAATTAAAAATTTGATTATAAAAATAATTATCTCTCAAGTTTAAAAGTATGAATTTATCATTTTTTTTAATTCCCTTATTTTCTAAAAAATTTGAACAATATTGATCCTCATTATCATTAAATTTAAAAATTAAACTAGGATTGGAAAACACCAACCCATCTAAATCAAAAGAACTTTCTTTTCTAAAACTAGGTATGGTTACAAACTTAGCCCAAGGCATCTTTCTATTTATAAAATCTAAATACTTAAATAAAAATGATGTAACAAATTCTTTTCTAACAACCGATAGAATATATTTATTATGATAATGTTTTAATCCAACAATAGATCCTATAACTTTTATCTTATTCATTTTTGAATAAATATTAGTTAAATTAAAATCATTAAAAAAATGACCAAAAGTTGCAACATCAACTTCGTAAGTTTTTACTCTATAAAACAAATTAATTATTAATAAAAAAAAGCTTAAAAAAATACAAAAAATATAAATTGGTAATTTTATAATAAAAATCAATATTCTGATTATTTTAAACATTGGTGAAATAATTTTTATTTAAAAAAACTCTTATATTTTTTTTCATTTTTAATTTTTTTAAAAAATTTAAAGAAAAACGCAAAAAAATTATAAATTTTAATAAATATTTTTATTTTTTTAAAAAAATAGGTTTTTCTTTTTATATATGATACAAATCCTCCATAATTTCCAATTCCTTCTTGTCTTAAATCCTCTATATTTAATGTTTTGCCATTATTATCTACTTCAATATTTGGAAGTATTTTACTTCTATTAATCTCAAAAATAACAATTCCTTCAAAAAACTTAATTGCATGAATATATTGATTTAAGGAAAATTTAAATTTTCCAAGAGAAGGGTCATTAAAATTTATATCATCTACAAGTTTTTTTGAAAAATTAATAAATGAAAACTTACTTGGGTTATCAAAACTTGAAATATAACTACTCATAACATCTTCGATTAACAATATGCCTCCGTCTTTGATATTAGGGATGCATTCAGTAGTTGTTATAATTTGTTGTAAATTTGTATGCCCTCCATCATCAATAATAACATCAACTTTTCCTATTTTTTGAAAGAAATTTTTCCAGAATTTTGGATCTGCTTGATCTCCAATTACTACTTCTATCCCCTCTTCTTCAAATATTTTGCATTTATCGTTAAGATCAATGCCTATTATTCTAGCGTTTTTAAAATAATTTTTCCAAACTTTTAGAGAGCCGCCGTTAGCTATACCTATCTCAACAAATGTAATGTTTTTATCAACATATTTGTGTAAATATTCATCATAAACTTGAAAATAATTTTGATGTTTTACAGTTTTTCTTTTCTCTGATCTAAATAAATTAATTAATTTTGACATTTAAATATGGATATTATCATCTATTTATAATATTAAATTTTCAAAATCAAATTTACAATGAATTTTAAATCAAATATTTTAATAACGGGAAACTTAGGCTACATTGGAACTGTACTTACAGATTATCTTAAAAATAATAATTATCATATAACAGGAATGGACTCAGGATTATTTAAAGATTGCTTGTTATGTGAAGAAACTTTACCACATAAACAGATTTTAAAAGATATTAGAGATATAAATTGTAATGATTTAAAAAATTATGAAATAATAGTTTATTTATCTGCCATATCTAATGACCCACTTGGCGAATTTGATAAAAAAATTACAAACGATATTAATTATATAGGTGCTGTTAATTTTGCAAAAAAAGCCAAGGAGAGCGGTGTTAAAAAATTTATATTTATTTCATCTCAAAGTATGTATGGAATTTCAGAAACAACAAAAGAACTAGATGAAGACAATAGCAAAAAAAACCCGATAACAGAGTATGCAAAAACAAAATGGAATGCGGAAAAAGAGATATTAAAATTAAATAATGAAAATTTTACCACTATTTCGTTAAGACCTTCAACAGTGTTTGGTTCAAGTCCAAGATTAAGGTGTGATATAGTTTTTAATAATCTTCTTGCATGTGCATATACAACAAACGAAATTGTTATCAAAAGTGATGGATCTCCATGGAGACCTGTAATACACATTAAAGATGTTTGTAATGCCATCGAAGCTACAATTAAAGCACCCATTAATTTAGTTGCTGCTAAATCCTTTAACATTGGAATACCTGATGGAAATTTTACAGTAAAAGAAATTGCTGAAACAGTTAAAGATCTTTTGCCAAATAGTAATTTAAAATTTACTGGCGAACATACAGATAGTAGAACTTATAAAGTTAGCTTTAATAGGATACTTATTGGTTTAAAAGATTATTATAAACCTGAATTTGATTTAAAAAGTGGTGGAAAAGAATTATTAAGTTTTTTTGAAAAAGTTAATTTAACTTATGAAGATTTTATAGGATATAAAACTAATAGATTGGTTTGTTTAAAAGAAAATTATAAAAAAAAATTTGATGAAAATTTAAAGAAAATTAAATGATGTTAACCTAGCCATTTAAATAAAGTACTTAAAGGTATCTCCAACTTAAATCTTTTTTTGAAACTATACTAGGCTTTAACCTTAATTTTATCTTAAGACTGGGGTCAAAAAAGCTTAATCCTCTCTCGTACTTAGGATTGTAATAATTTGACACAAAATATATGATTTCTGTGTTGTCTTCAAGAGTCTGTATACCATTCGCGCAATCTACAGGGACCATTACCATATTTCTTTTTTTTGAGTCTAGAGTAAATCTCTGATATTTATGAAATGATTTACTTTTTTTATTTAAATCTACAACATAAAGATCACATCTTCCTTTTATGCATCTCATTATTTTAGTTTCTTTAAATTTTCCAACCTGGTAATGCAGGCCTCTAGTTGTTCCTTTAAATTTGCTAAATGAATTGTTTATATTTACTACAATATCATTTAATTTTTTTTCTTTGAAAGTTTTGCTACAAAAAATTCTTTGAAAGAAACCTCTGCTATCTTTTAACTTACTTGGAAAAATTTCAACACAATTCTTAATTTTTGTTTTTTTAAATTTCATAAATCTACTTTAAATTAAATTGTTTTTTAATATTCCTGTACCATAATAAATAATTTGTTAAACCATTTTTTATTGGAGTAAATTTAAATCTACCAATATTTTTTGTTAATTTTTTATTATTTGAAATAAAAAAATTATTTTTATCTATTTTATACTTATTTTGTTTTTTCTTTAAAATTTTAAAGAGCAAATAATTATAAATTTCAACTACTGAAGTTTTTTTTCCAGATCCAACATTATAGACACCTGAGGGTATTTTTTTTTTTATAAATAATTTTATTATTTTAGAAACATCAATAACATTTATAAAATCAAGTGTCATCTTTGGATTGTTTAAAATTAATTCAGAATTACTGATGATACTTTTGGCAATATAAGGTATTAGTGATCCTGATCTTTGATTTGGACCATAAACATAAAAAAATCTAAGCCAATAAAAAGTCTTATCATAACTTAAACAAATTTTTCTTGTGAATTCTTCAAGTTTTATTTTAGAATTTGGGAAAAAATTTTTTCTATCCAGTTCATCTTTTTCTTTAACTTCTCCTGATTTATGTAAATACTCAAAACAAGAACCAGAAATTATTATTTTTTCTATACTTTGTATTTTTACCATATCATTTAAAAATTTTTTTGATTTGTTTAAATTATCTGTACAAACTTTTTTACTAAAATTTGGAATGTCTTGCCAACCTAAATGAATTAATATTGAAGGTTTAAAATCTAAAATTAATTTCATAGTTTTTTTATTTAAACTTCCAAAATCTCCTCTTATCCATTTTAATTCTTTACTGTTATATTGTTTTGTTCTGGAAAGAGACAATATTTTATAATCTGGATTTAATTTTAGTAATTTAAGAACATTATTTCCTATAAAACCTGTGCCACCTGTTAATAAAATTTTTTGCATATACTACAAAGACTGAAGATTATTTTTTTTAATTTGATTAAATATTTTATTTTTAAGATTTTCGACATCATTTTTTTCTAACTTTCTTAGAGTTTCAATCTTCTTGATCATATCTTCTAAATTATTAAAGCAAACCTCTTTGGTAAGATCTCCAAATAATTGTGATGACATAGACGTCATGGTTTGAAATAAACAACTCGAATTTAAAACTATCTCATATGTTCTTAAATAAATTGGATATTCACCACTGGTTGAGCCACAATCTAGGGAGAATATTGAACTTGAATATTTGTTTCTATTATCAAAATAATCGTAATTATTTCTTAATGTTTCAAATCCTAATTTTTTCCAACTTTTTCCTATAAGGCAAAAATCTTGTTTTAAATGTTTATTTAAACTTTTTACACAACTATAACGTAATCTATTTTTTATGAGCCTATAAATTTCATTATTTATATTTATTTTTTCATAATGTGAAAGATTATTAAATAATTCAGAAGTAAAATCATAACAAAATTCAAATTTAGAAATTATATCAAAATTATTTTCTTTCAAAATTTTATAAACAAAGTTATCAATTTTATTTATTATACTGCTGTTATATGAATTTATGAGACTATAAGATGGATCACTAATCTCTATGCTTACTTCCGAAATATAAGAAATAAAAATATCTTTATTAGTATTAGATAATCTAATTTTTTTTGGAAAAGGTAAAATAGACTTCGAACTTTTATTTAAAAATTTTCTTTGCTCTGGAAAAAAATTATAATGATCAAAATCAATAAGTTTACTATTATTTATTTCATTTAAAGAGTTGAACCATAAAATAGATTTTTTAATATTTCTAAAAAAAAAATTGATTATTTTAAAATTCAAGGTCTTTACATTGCCATCACAAAAAATAATTTCTATATTTTTTTTTTTATTGAATAAACAGAAAAATACACATTTTATTAGTGAAAAAATATAATCATCAAAAATATATAAATCATTATTCATTTCTAAAAAGGGCGAAAGAGTAATTTTTCTATATTTTGCTCTTTTCAAAGATATTACTTTTAAATACATGCATGGTGAACTATACATTAATGATTTTAAAATATTAGTTATAATTGTTAAAAGATGTTTAATTTTTCAAAAAATAAAATAATAACAACCGTAACACCTTTAAGGATTAGTATTTTTGGAGGAGGTACTGATTTACCATATTTTATAAATAAAAATGGTTATGGCAAAGTCTTAAATTTTAGTATTGATAAATACATTTATACTTTTGCAAAAATTCAATCAGAAATCTTTAATAAAAAATACAGATTTAATTATCACCAAACAGAAAACGTTAATAAAATTGATAAAATTAAAAATAATATTATTCGTAATTCTATAAAATACTATAAGTACAATGAACCTCTATATATAGCAACTATATCAGACATTCCTGCTGGAACTGGAATGGGTTCATCAGGAGCGTTTCAAGTAAGTGTATGCAAAATTCTAAATATATTAATGCGAAATAAAAGAAAAAATAATCTTCAATTAGCTCAAGATGCATCAAAAATTGAGATGAGTTTAACAAAATCCGAAGCAGGATTCCAAGATCAATATTCAGCAGCTTGTGGTGGCTTTAATGAATATACCTTCTATGATAATTCAAAAATATCTGTTAAAAAACTAAATCAAAAATTTCAATTAAGATTTTTAAAAAATCTTTCAAATAATTCTATTTTAATTTATACAAACAAAAACAGAAAAGCTCAAAATATTTTAAAAGAACAAAAAAATAATTACAAAAAGAAAGATATATTTAATTATACAAAGAGAATTTTGCAACTGGAGGAAGATTTTTTCAAAAAATTAAACAATAAATCATCTGACATTATTGATTATTATAACGATTTAATGAATGAAAGCTGGAACCTAAAAAAAAGTTTATCAAAAAAAATTAGTAATAATCATATTGAAAATATTTTTGATTTTTTAAAAAAAAATGGAATGATTTCTGGAAAAATTTTAGGTGCAGGAGGTGGAGGATTTGTTTTATGTACATTTAAAAATCCATTAAATAAAAAAAAATTTATTAAAAATAATAATAAAAAATTTAAAATGTTAAATTTTAACTATTCTCATTCAGGTATTATAACTACTCATGATTGATGTTCTCATTTTATGCGGTGGGTTCGGAACTAGATTTAATATTAGTAATAAAAAAATAAATAAACCATTAGTAATTATAAATCAAAAAACTATTTTAGAGAGAATAATTGAAATCTATCAAAAAGATGAAAAGAATTGTCGATTTATAATTTTAGGTGGATACAGATATAAAAACTTAAAAAAATATATTGATAAAAATTTTAAAGTTAAAAATTTAATTGTTTTAAATACAGGTTCAAATACTCCAACTGCAGGTAGAATATTGTTAGCTAAAAATTATATTAAATCTAATAATTTTTGTTTAACTTATGGAGATTCACTTACAAATTTTTCATTAAAAAAAGCTTTAAGACTTAAAAATAAAAATAATTTCATAATTTCTTCATATAAAAAAAAGTCTTCATTTGGACAATTGAGTGTGAAAAAAAGTTTAATTAAAAATTTTAACGAAAAAAAAACATTTGAAAAAGTAAACGCGGGATTTTATATATTTGATAAAAAAATATTCGAATTTATTAAATCAGAGAAAGAAAATCTTGAAACAACTGTTTTTAAAAGGATTTTAAAAGCAAAATATAAAATACTTGAATTTGAGGTATCTAAATGGTTTCCAATGGATACAGTAGGAAATAAATTAGACTTAGAAAACATCCTAAAAAAAAATAAAAATTATTTTAAATAATTTTAATTCCTTGGTAATTATATCTTTTAGATGTAACTTTTTTATAAAAATTATTTGTACAATCTCTTTTTTTTATACTTGGAATATTATATTTATTACCGAATAAGCTACTTGTAAATTCAATTTGAAACATTAAGCGATTTTTAGAAGTTACTTTTTTTCCTTTATGTAATCCTCTAGAATCTTCAAACAATAAATCTCCCTCATTAAAATTAAATTCTTTTATTTTTGTTTTATAAAATCTATTAACTATTTTATCTTGTATTCTCACATATCCTAAATTTAATATTTCACGAGAAATAGAACCGTTTAGGTGAGTTCCTTGAACAAAACAATGTGGACCATTATTTATGTTACAATCACTGAGATAAATGAATATTTTAAGCCACTTTGGACGATCCATATCAAAATGCCATAATTGTGCAGCCTCTTTATCTGGTAATTTAGTTGGAAAATTATACCAGCAATTGATGTTATACAATATTGGCTCTGCATCTAAATATTTTGATGCAATATTAAACAAATAATCATTAGATAAAATTTCTTGAACAGGTTTTAATTTAAGTAAATCATCGTCGGTATAAAAAAATTTTGCAGCCTTAACTTTTTTGTAAAGTTTTTCTTTGCTTTTGCTCTTGTATTTATCTCCAATCCAATATCCATCAATTTTTTTTAAAGATTTTTTAAGATCTAAAACCAATTTTTTTGTAAAAAAATTTTTTTTTATTAAATATCCATTTTTTTTTAATTTATTTATTTGAAAATCAAATTTATTTTTTTTAAGTAAATTTTTTTTCAAAAAGAAATGAATTATCGCGTTAGACCATCCTCTAGTAATAATAAAATAATTTATCATAGATTGATACGAAACACTTGAATTTTTAATTGTAAATAATTTAAAAATAATTAACTCAAATATAAATATAGGTAAATATATGATAAATAAAAATACTTTAAATTTTCTCATAAGATTTTATTTTTTTAATAAATTTTAAGAGTGAAGTTGAGTTTTCAAATTTTATGTTATGTAATTGTATTTGTCTAGCTAGAGATTTAAACGCATCATTCTTATTAATATAATACATATAACAATATTCATAAATTTTATTTTTATTTACTTTAAATTTACTTAATTTTGACGCAGATAATAAAATCTCTTTGTATTCTTTTTTTGATCTTGGATTAAAACCAAAATTATATTTAATAGCGGGATGATCTCCTGTAGAAATTGCGTTTACTCCAAAATAGGCCATTACCCATAATACAGTTCCCCATGGTGAAATTCCAAACTTTACTGATTTAAATATTTCATGGTTTGATATAAAAGGCGATATCCAACTTATATTTTTATATCTTTGTTTTAATTGCTCAACAACTTCAACTGACTCTTTATTAATGTTGTAAATATTTGGATGTGGTTTTAGAGCTACGTTTAAATTATTATTTGAAATTAATTTGCATGTAAAGTTTATCCATTCATAAAAATCTATAAAAATCAACTTTCCCCATTCCCTTTGAGATTCAAAAAAATTTGGTAAAAATATAATCCCATCATATTTTAATTTAGTCTTTTTAATATTTTTTTTATATGGATTAATATTCATGTAATCTTTAAAAGTTAAATTAGATCTATTTTTGAAAAAAATATTTCTAATAAATTTTTTTCCTTCAATAAGTTTTTTTTCTTTATTTTTTGATTTTTTAAATGTTTCTTTAAATTGTCTGTAATTATCAACATGGTAAAAATCTTTTTTAGATAAAGATTTATTGTATTGAGACAAGGTGCTGCCTGAATAAACTTTAACACCACAATTTAAAAAAACTCGTACTAATAGACCATATTGAATATAAGTCGCAAAAGATGTGTACAAATATTTAAAGCAATAATCTCTTTGTATTTTTTTATAACACCTTATTGCAAGTAATGATAAGTAAATAACCTCTTTTAAAAATTTATCATTAATATCTACAGTGGGTTGATTTCTAAATCTTATATAGCTGTCATAAATTAAATCTCCACAATAAATATTTTCTATTTTTAAATTTAATATTTCCTCTTTGTTGCGAATATTGCTGTAAATATTATTTGATATTTTTATAATTTTATTATTTTCACTTGGAGAGATATATTTTTTCTTTAATTCATCTAAATCCCATATTCTTAAAAAATTAAATGATTTATATATTTTAAAAAATTTTTTTTTTACAAATTTATAATAAAATTTAGTTTTTAAATTATGAAATTTTTCAAAATTTCTTTTTCTATTTAAATTTATAAAGTAGGGCCAAAAACCATAAATATTAAAATTTTTTAACCTTTCATTAGATAATATGTAATTATAACATACA
>MDTG01023414.1_pt1 | contig 12310 bp, 10 predicted proteins | sample 811421 | NCBI WGS metagenome assembly MDTG01 (sample SAMN05326645, study PRJNA326480) | marine metagenome | isolation source: seawater | place: Pacific Ocean: South East | collected 2011
CACCGTCGGGGGTGGACAGTCCGGACAGGTCCCGAGCACCGGATGGCTTCACCAGTTCCACCACGTCTCGGTGCGACCCGATGGGATCGCCCTCGCCTCCATACCGGTCGGCACCACTCTGGACGTCCGGGACATCACCGCCGATCTCTCCTCCGAAAGCGCCCGCCTCGCACGACATGTCCATCCGGTCCAGGGAAATGTCCGCGTCGCCGGCGACGGTTCAGCCCGCGGCGAGGTGACCTGGAACATCCACAACCCGACGAGTCTTCCGATCGAGATCGAGCTCGTACCGTCGGGACCGGATCTCCAGTGGACCTTCGAACCGGACCACCACCACGCGACCATCGAGCCCGGTGCGGTCGAGAATGCCAGGTTCCAGGCGATTCGGCCCTCCACGGAGGGCGGCCCCTGGCGTGAACCTCTGATGGTGCTTTCGGTGGACATGCTCGGAACCAGCCGTCGCTACCCCCTGCCACCGCGGTCCTTCGAATGGCCGATCGTCGCGGACCTCCAGCCGCCCCCGATCCCCGCGTCCGAGCGCGCGATGCGGTTCGACGGCCTCGACGATGCCATCCTGGTACCTGCCGAGGCGTGCGGTCTTCCCGACGGACCACTGACCGTCGAAGCCTGGCTCAATGCGGACGACCTTTCCGGTCGCACCGGTCTGGTGACTCGGACCGAGAGCAGTGAGTACGGGATCTTCGTGAGTGACGGAACCCCCGACTTCAGCATCCATCTGGACGGCGCCTATCGGGCCGTCCGCGGCACGCCGGGCCTGGTGCCGACCGGCGGGTGGCATCACCTCGCCGGGGTCTTCGACGGACGGGAGATCCGGCTCTACCTCGACGGCCGGCTGATCGGCTCGGATTCCGCCTCCGGATCCAGGACCATGAATCAACTCCCCTTCATGGTCGGGGCCGACGTGGACCGTGCTGGTCGACCCACCTCCCACTTCAAGGGACTGATCGACGGGGTCCGGATCTCGCAGGTCGCTCGCTACGCCGGGGAGCGGTTCGAACCCGTCCGCAGGCACCGACCCGATGCAGACACCGCACTCCTCCTGAACTTCGACGCCGAAGGATTCCGCTGGAGCTTCGACGAATCGCCACGGGCGGCCCACGGGCGATCCGCGGGGGATCCGAAGGTGGTCCCCGCTGGAAACTGATCGACGACGGGTGGAGACCCCCGGCATCTGCGACGATGTCCGGATGCCGTTCGATCCGACATCCTCCTCATCCGATCAGGCGGACATCGTGGTGATCGGGAACGGGGTCGTGGGACTGTCGATCGCCATCGAGGCGGTCCGAAGATTTCCCGCGGCTCGAATCAGCCTGATCGGCCCCGACTCCCGACCCCATGCCGCCACCCCGGCATCGGCTGCGATGCTCACCGCGATCTCCGAGATCATGCCCGGAACCGACCATGGACCGGAATCGGCGTGGTTTCGATTGGTCCGAAACTCCGTGACCACCTGGCCGAGCTGGCTGGATGACGTGACCGCCGCCGCGGGACTTCCGCAGGGAAGCGTCCCTGCAATCACCCGTGGCCTGATGGTGATCGGCGAGGAGAAGGACGAAGCCTTCGATGAGATCGAACGGGCGGCCCGGCGCATCGATGCCCCCCACCGGCGAATCGAGCATCGCGAAACGCCCGCCTTCGACATCCGGACCCCGGGACCCGATCAACGTCTTCTCCTGCTCGAGGACGAGGGGTCGATCGACCCGCGTACCCTGCTGGTCCACCTCGATGCCGTCGCCTCGAGGCTGGGAGTGACCTCGATCGACAGTGCGATCCTGGAACTCGAGCCCGGACTCCTGCGCTTCACCGACCACACCACGATGACCGCCGGCCGCATCGTGCTCGCCTGCGGTGCCGGCTGCGAACGACTCCTCCCGGACCGTGCGGAACTCACGAGCCTGGTGCCCGGGATTCGATTCGGCATCGGGGTGGGTCTGCGATGCCGCGTCCGCACCGGACTCCGCTTCCCGCGAATCCCGGTCAGGAAACCGAACCACGCCCAAGGATCCGGAACCTACTGCATCCCCCACGGACCGACGGACTTCTACATCGGAGCGACCACCGAGGTCGCGGCGGATCGACGATTCGAAGCCCACCAGCACGAGATCGAGACCCTCCGGTCGCGGGCGCGGGAACTCCTGGGATCGGATCTCGAGGGGGAGGAATTCAAGCCGGTCATCGGCCACCGCCCCGTGAGCACCGACGGTTTTCCCGTGCTCGGTCCGATCGGCGAGGGATTGTTCATCGCCAGCGGCACGAATCGCGACGGGATCAGTGCCGCTCCCGGGATCGCGGGATTGATCACCAGGGCGATCGATGGTGAAGTCGAATCGATTCCCGATCGCATGCGGGCATCGGTGAGACGGGGCGTCGGACGACCCGATCCCATTTGCTAGATTGGATCATCGCTCGCAAGCCCCGGGAGACCGTCGATCGATCATCCATCCGACTGCAAACGCATCTGGCTCTTCCGTCACGGAGCGACGGAATGGTCGCGCAACGGTCGCCATACCGGAGTGACCGATCTGCCCCTGCTTCCGGATGGCGAGGAGGCGGCCCGCCGACTGGCAGCCGTCCCTAGGGACCACGCCTTCTCGCTGGTGCTCTCCAGCCCCCTCTCCCGAGCCCTTCGGACCGCCGAGCTTCTGGGGTTCGAAGACGTGGAGACCGAACCCGACCTGCACGAATGGGATTACGGGGACTACGAAGGCATCACCACCGCCCAGATCCGGGAAGGCGTCCCGGATTGGACGATCTGGAACGGATCCTGCCCGCACGGCGAGACGGGCGAAGACGTCGCCGCCCGGTGTCGGCGCGTGATCGAGCGGGCCCTGCTCGCGGACGGCGACGTCGCCCTGATCGCCCATGGGCATCTCCTGAGGGTGCTGGCCGCGACCTGGCTCGGGCTCGGTCCGGCGGAGGGACGTCTCCTCCAGCTCGATACCGGCACGTACGGCACGCTTGGATTCGAACACGACCAGCGGACCATCCAATGCTGGAACGTTCCCGCCCCGGATGCGAGGGAGGCTGCCCGGTGAACCGCACCCTGGAGATACGAGCCCACCGCCGGGGCCTCCACGAGATCACCAACGAGGTCGCCGAAGTCGTCCGGGAAGCCGATGTGGATGAGGCCGTCTGCACGGTGTTCGTTCGCCACACCTCCGCGGGGGTCTGCATTCAGGAGAACGCCGATCCCTCCGCCCGCCGCGACATGGAAGCGTGGTTCGATCGGATCGTCCCCGAAGGTCAGCCCTGGTACACGCATGTCGACGAGGGGCCCGACGACATGCCGAGCCATCTGAAGGCGATCCTGACCGGAACCGCCCTCTCGATCCCGGTGATCGATGGCAGGCTCGCGCTCGGCACCTGGCAGGGAATCCACCTCTGCGAGTTCCGCGATCGGTCGTCCTGCCGGCGGGTGGTCGTGATGGTGCGGTGAGGACGCCCGACGCACGGTGAAGGGGGCACGCCTTACCATCCGGCCCGCGGCGCACCCGATCGTCCGCTCCACGTCCCCGTCTCCAGAGTCGATACATGTCAGACAAGGCGCACCTGCAGTCCACTCCACCGATCATGACCGTGACGTTGAACGATCCGGATCGCCGCAACGCCATGTCCCACCCGCTGTTCGACGATCTCGAACGATGCCTGGACGAGGCGGAACGATCCATCCTTGCCGGAACCGGACACGTGCTTCGGATTCGCGGCGAGGGATCGGCCTTCTGCGCCGGATTCGATCTGGACGCGATGGCCCATGAGGGTGCCCTTCCCTCGTTCCTCGAGAGACTCGGCGCGGTCTGTGTCCGCCTGCGAAGCATGACCGCGGTGGTCGTAGCGGAAGTGCACGGTCCCGCGGTCGCCGGCGGATGCGCCCTGGTGTCCGCCTGCGACATCGTGCTTGCCGGCCCCGAAGCCCGGTTCGGATATCCGGTCCATCGACTCGGCATCTCCCCTGCGGTGAGCATGCCGACCCTGATCCCCGCGGTCGAGAGCGGAGGCGCCCGCGAGATGATGCTCGGCGGCCGGCTCCTGGACGCCACCACCGCCCGCCGGCTTGGCCTGGTCCACCATCTCTTCGAGGACCGCGAGCAGCTCGCCTCCGGCACCGAGGCGATCCTCGGTCGCCTCGCAGCGATGGATTCCACCACGCTCGGAGAGACCAAGGCGTTCCTGAACGATCTCGACCGAACCTCGAGCGAGGACCTCTTCGGGGCGACCCTTCGGGCGAGCGTTCGCTGCGGAGAAAGCAGCGAGGCGGCGAGGATGATCGCCGCCGTGCACGCGCAAGCCTGAACGCGATCCACAAGCCGCCCCGGGATCAACCCATCCATGTCCAGACCCTCACGAGCATCCATTCCGCTGCTTCGCCCCTGGAAGACGCTCCGACGGTGGCTGAAGCGGATCGACCGACAGTCGGCGAGCCGCAGCGGTGGCCCCTGGGCCCGCGCGACGGAATATGCGCTGATCCTCTCTCTTCCGATCGCGATCATCCTCGCGTTCGTGATGGATGAACTCGGGGTCACCGTCTCGTCGCAGCCGGTCGCCCGGGTTCGACTCGGCCGCGAAAGCCCCGATGGTCCGCTGATCGGAAGGGCCATTCCGCTGCAGGCCGACCGGGTGCCGTGGCGATTCCCGCTTCCGGTGACCGAGGTCGTGATCGAGCGTCGAACGGTTCGCTACGGCTGGCCTTTCGCCGCCCGCACCGTGCAAGCCGCCCCCGCCGCCATCGCCAGCCCGCTGCTCGCTCCCGAAGAACGAATCGATCTATCGGATCGTGACGAGGTCGAATGGGTGGAGCGACTGGCCCAGATCGATCTCGAAGGGGCCTGGGAAGCAGTCGCCGACACCCTCGATGCGGAAGCCGACCGTGCGTACAACGCGACCCGAAAGGAGATCGCCGCCGACTTCCGATCCGAACGCAGCGTGGAGACCCGTTCCGGACCCTCGACCTTCGCCTTGTTCGGCGTCCTGTGGGTGCTGATCTTCGCGACCTCCGCCGGAATGATCCGGGTGGTCCAGTTCATCGGCTGGCTGGCCGGGAGTTTCCGCCGAAAGCGGGTCGTGAATCGACTTCGCAACGGGCAGTGCCCGGACTGCCGCTACGACCTGCGGGCGGAACGGTTTCCAAAGCGATGTCCGGAATGCGGCCGCCGCATCTGGGCGTGAGAACCAAGTCGCCGCCCGAACATTCCATCTAGGATCTCGTTTCCAACCTCTACCCTCCCCCGCACCAAAGAACGAAAACCACCATGCCAGACATCGACCTCGACACCGAACTCGTGACCCTCGCCACCGACGGCCCCGTCGCCACGCTGGTCCTCAATCGTCCCGACGCCCGCAACGCGCTTTCCCTCGAGATGATCGCCGCGATGGAGGTCGCGATCGAAAAGGTGGAGGCGGGCATCGCGGCCGAGGAGGATCCCATCCGCGTCATGATCCTCGCGGGAGCCGGAAAGTCGTTCTGCGCGGGGATGGACCTCAAGGCGGTTCAGGACGATCCGATCCTCATGGGCGACATGCTCCGGCGGCTTGCGGCGATCAGTCGACGCATTCGTCGACTCGAGGTCCCGACCATCTCCCGCGTCCAGGGCGCCGCGATCGGCGGTGGGTGTGGTCTCATGGTGGTCTGCGACTTCTCCTTCTCGCATGCGGAGGCGAAGCTCGGCTACCCCGAGGTCGATCTGGGCATCTGCCCCGCGGTGGTCGCGCCGTTTCTGGTGAAAAGGATCGGAGCCGGCCCGGCCCGGGCGATGCTCCTCGCCGGTGGCACCATGGGAGGTGAAGAGGGATTCGCCCGAGGCCTGGCCACCCATCTGGTGCCGATCGAGGAACTGGAGTCGGCGAGCGGCGAATTCGCCCGTCGCCTGGCCAAGGGGGGCCCGGATGCGATCGCAGCCACCAAGCGATGGCTGAATGAACTCGACGGTTCCTACGACGACGAACAGCTCTCCAAGGGGGCCGAGATCTCGGCCGAACTGATCCAGACCGAGGATGCCCAGGCCAGACTTCGAACCCTCTTCAAGCGATGACCAGGGTCCGGACCTTCATTCTGGGCGCCGGTCTGCTCACGATTCCAGTCTTGGGAATCGTCGTCGCCTGCACCACCGCGGCCCGACCCGCCCTTCGGGACGTGACCGCAGGCCCGGGTGCAACGCAGGTCGCGATCGATGAAGACGCCTTCACGATCGTGTTCGTCGGCGATCCCGAGGCCCGGATGCGCGGCAACACCGCCGCGGAGCTGGGCGGCTACATCGACAGACTGCTTTCGCTCAAGGACGACGCACTGAATCGCTGGCGGCTCGACGACGGTCGGACGCTTCCCATCGACCCGGAAGTCGTGATCGTCGGTGGCGACATCAGCAGCGATCGGAGCACCTCGATCGCCGCCGACATGCCCATCTGGGAACCGATCCTTCGGCGAGGTGTGCCGGTGCTCGCCGGCTTCGGCAACCACGACTGGGAACCGGAATCCTGGGGTGACTCGCCGAGCTACTCCTTCGCCGGACACCGGTCGAACGAATCGACGATCGCATTCACACGCGAGACCTACCGTCGATCGGCGGAGGTCTCACCCCACCTGACCTATCGCGAGGTCGGTCCCTCCGCGGACCACGGACCGGTGACGTTCCTCGCCACGTTCAAGGGCGTGGACATCGTCAACTTCAACACCTTCCTGTACCAGCCCTCGTACCGGTATCCGGACGGGTGGCCGATCAGCTGCAATCCGTTCGGGGGCGGCGCGGGCTGCCAGGAGTTCGTCGGAGCCGAAACCCAGATCGATGAGATGGAGCACCTGCTCGCCGGAAGCCAGGGGCGTCCCGCGATCTTCACCCAGCACTATCCCCTCAGCACCGGCGATGGCTGGTGGAGCGACTACGGGGCGACCGACACCACCCTTGACCAGCGAAAGAATCGCCTGCTCGAGCTCATGGCGCAGCGCGAGAACGTCGTCTTCCTCGCCGGGCACAACCATCGCGCGAATACGCGTGCTTGGTCGGTCGGCGATCGACGCATTCGCGAATTCATCGCTCCCTACTTCGGCGACGGTGGAGGATTCATCGCGGTCCTCGTGTCCCCGAAACGCGGAATCCTCGGGATCCGAACCATCACCTTCTGATGAATCGGGGCCTTCCGCCCCCGGGAAGGCCGGCAAGACCCGGGACGACGTTCCTACCTCTGGAGCGATTGCTGGGAAACCGGGACAAACGAGTCCGAGAACCTTTGTCCCCAATTCAACCTGACCTTGGCCTTGATTGGGAAAATCCAGCTCTTGCCTTGTATTATTCCTCCCGAGGCGCAGCGAGATCCAATCCGGATCCCACGCCAGCAGCCGAAGACACGCCTCCCCTGTGCTTGCTCGCCCCCTGCCCCGGGTCGATCACGGAATCGCTCTCGCCATGACCACTGCCGAATCACATGCCCTTCCGGTGGAACGATCCGAGGATGGCATCGCCACCCTCAGCCTGACGCCGAACCCTGGAAAGCCTCGCGGCGGAGTGGTGGTCCTGGACGAATGGCTTCTCGATGCGATCGATGAAGGTCTCGACCGCGTTGAAGCCCAGGGCACACCCAGCGGGTTCGTGCTGGCCTCCACCAGTGAGCGGGTGTTCGTGGCTGGCGCGGATCTGGCCGAGATCGACGGACTCGATGACGAGGGCCTGATCCGCTACCTGGAAAAGGGGGCTCGTGTCTATCAACGCATCGCCTCACTGGAGTGCCCATCCGTCGCGACCGTCAACGGGGCATGCCTGGGTGGCGGGCTCGAGATCGCCATGCACTGTGACGTTCTGATCGCCGCAGTCGTGGCTCCCGATGACAAGCCCTGGCGCATCGGCCTGCCGGAAGCCGGACTCGGCCTCTGCCCGGGCTGGGGAGGCACCCAGATGCTTCCAGCAAGGATGGATCCCGCTCTGGCGATCTCGGCGACCGCCTCCGGAGCCACGTTCAAGGCGAACCAGATCCCCGATGGACTCGTCGAGCTGCAGGTCCCGCGGCGGGACCTGCCTGACGCAGCCGGAGAGTGGATTCGTGATCACTCCGCCGCTCATGCCGATCGGATCGCCCGCGGGACCCCTGCATCGATCACCACGGACAACGCCGCCGCGATCTCGGCCGGTCTTGAATCCAGCCTCCCGGATCTCCCGGTCGCGGAATCCGCCCGTGCGGTCGTGGAGTGCGTCCAGACCGGCGCTCGCGAGGGATGGGCCGTAGCCATCGAAGCCGAGCGCCGCCTGCTGACCGGTCTTAGACACACTCCCGCAGCCCGTGAGAAACTGGAATCATTCCTCGCACGAGGTTGATACGACCCACCCCCATCCCTCCCCGAATTCGATCCCAAACGACCAGGAGCTCAGACGACATGGCAGCGACCGATCTCGCCAAGGACCTCAAGAACGTTTCCGAAAAGGATCGGAAGCAGATCGAACAGGCCCAGGAGATGATGGGGCCCGATCCTGAAGCCATGGGCTTCATGAAGAATCTGTTCTGGGGGAACTTCCGCAAGGAACTGGTCTTCCCCTATCCGGAAGTGGAGGCCGAGGAGACGGCGCGATGCGACCGGCTGCTCGCGGATCTCGACCACTACCTCGAGAACGAACATCCCGCCATCAAGATCGACCGCGATGAGGAGATCTCGGAAACGGTGATCAAGCGGCTCTTCGAGATCGGCGTGCTCGGCATGACCATCACCGAGGAATACGGCGGACTGGGCCTTGGAATCACCAGCTACAACCGCGTGCTCGAGAGGATCGGAAGAAGCTGCGGCTCCACCGCCGTCGTGGTGTCCGCCCACCAGTCGATCGGCTGCAAGGCGGTCATGCTCTTCGGCACCAAGGAGCAGAAGGACCGCTTCCTCCCGCGAATGGCGACCGACACCCTGAGCGCCTTCTGCCTCTCCGAGCCGAATGTCGGATGCGACGCCGGCGGACAGGAGACCCGCTGCGAAGTGAGCGAGGACGGCGAACACTTCATCCTCAACGGGGAGAAGAAGTGGGCGACCTCCGGCGCACTCTCCGGCATGTTCACGGTGATGGCGAAGCAGAGGATCAAGGACCCCAAGACCGGCGTCGAGAAGGACCAGGTCACGGCGCTGATCTGCACTCCCGACATGGAAGGGGTCGACATCTACAGCCGGAACCGGTCCAAGTGTGGCATCCGTGGGACCTGGCAGGCCAGGATCCGCCTCAAGGACGTGAAGGTCCCGAAGGCCAACCTGCTCCACAAGGAGGGGCGGGGCCTCAAGGTCGCGCTCACCTGCCTCAACTACGGTCGCTGCACGCTTTCCGCCGGCATGGTCGGAGCCGCGGGCTTCGCGCTCGAGCAGGGCGCGAAGTGGGCCAAGAACCGATTCCAGTTCGATCGGCCCCTCGGCGAGTTCGAGCTCGTGCAGGAGAAGCTCGCCGACATGGCGGCCTACGTCTACGCGATGGACGCGATGCTCTACATGACCACCGGTTTCCTCGATCGCCACGACGAGGACATCATGCTGGAGACTGCGGCCTGCAAGGTGTTCTGTTCGGACTTCGGTTACCACACCGTCAACGAGTGCATGCAGATCATGGGCGGCGAGTCGTACATGACCGAGAACCGGATCGAACGGATGTGGCGTGACAGTCGCATCAACACGATCGTGGAGGGTGCCAACGAGGTGATGCATTCCTTCGTGTTCGCATACGGTTCCAAGCAGCTCGGCGAATGGATGCTCTCGGTGAAGAACAATCCCTTCGGCAACATCGGTGCGGGCATCCAGATCGCCTCGCAGCTCTACCTCGGCCTGCGACCCGCCGCTCCGGTGATGAGCGGATGCGATCCCCGGATCCAGCCGCTGATCGACGAACTGATGCTCCGGATCCGCGAGTTCAGCCACCAGGTCAAGATGATGTTCAAGGAGCACGAGGAATCGCTGATCACCAACCAGCTGATCCAGAAGCGCATCTCGAACGCCGGACTCTGGATCCACGCCATGTCCTGCACGCTTTCACGACTCGACGCCAACATCAAGGGCGGCCTCGCAGGAGCATCGCTCGAGCACGAGATGACCGTGGTCGAACACCTCTGTGCGATCGGGAATGCAAAGATCAACGAAGAGATCCGAAGCCTGAGGTCCAACCACGATTCCACCAGCCGGAAGGCCGGCGAAGCGGTGCTCAAGTGGGTGGACGGACTCCCCAACGAGAAGTACGTGCTTCCGGAGAAGAGCCCCAACGCCGATGCCAGGGGTCGCGACGGCCATGGTTTCCATGCCGACCAGGATCAGATCCGTCAGTTCGGCGAGGGTACGAAGTTCAGTGGAAAGCTCGTCTGAAACGGGCGAGGACGATCCATCCACACCAAGGAATGATGCAATCATGAAGATCCTCCAGCAGATGTCGGTCATGGGTCACGAGCGGGTGGGCATCCACCAGGACCCGGAGAGCGGCCTTCGCGCCATCATCGCGGTCCACGACACCACTCTCGGCAACGCCCTCGGCGGCACCCGGAGATGGTGCTACGCGACCGAGTCCGACGCTCTCATGGACGTCCTTCGGCTCTCCGAAGGCATGACTTACAAGTCCGCGGCTGCCGGACTCGCCATGGGCGGGGCCAAGAGCGTCATCCTGCTCGATCACCCCGGCCAGGAACCGACCGAGGCACAGGCCCGGGCGATGGGTCGCTTCGTCGACACGTTCAATGGTGCGTACATCGCAGCCGAGGACGTCGGAGTGAGCCCCCAGTTCTGCGCCTGGATGCACGATGAGACCGATCACGTGATGGGGGACGTGGACCACGGCGGTGATCCTTCCCCATTCACCTCCTTGGGCTGCTTCAAGGCCATGAGATCCTGCCTGGCGTTCGCAGGGCGTCCCGTCGACTTCGCTGGAGTCACGGTCGCGATCCAGGGGCTCGGGGCCACGGGGTTCAAACTGGCGAAGCTGGTTCGAGAATCCGGCGGGGACGTGGTCGCCACCGACGTCAATCCACAGGCGATCAAGCGGGCCACCGAGGAACTCGGGGTCCGGGTACTTGCCGATGACGAGGATCTCTTCAGTCTGGATGGGGTCGACATCGTCGCACCCTGTGCCCTGGGGGCGGTTCTCGGCGGCGAGAACATCGACCGACTCAAGGCGCCGATCGTCTGCGGAACCGCGAACAACATCCTCGTGGATCCGGACTCCGACGGACAGCAACTCAAGGACAAGGGCGTGATCTACGCCCCGGACTTCATCTCCAATGCCGGTGGTGTGATCCGACTCGCGGGTCTCTACCTGGGGATGACGGAGCCCGAGGTGGATGCGAAGGTCGACGAGATCGAGGAGACCACGCTGCAGGTCCTCCAGGCCACCGCGCAGCACGCCAGCGCCTACGACGCAGGAGTCGCCTTCGCCAAGAGCCGCATCGAGGCCGGTCGCTTGACCCAGACCACCTGAAGCCCCATCCGAGCAGTATCCCGTTCGCCCGGTCCGCGAGGACCGGGCGATCTCCTTTCATGGCCGAGATCCTCCACCCTGGGCAGATCGTGCCGATCCACGGGATGCCTTCCCGGCGGGCGGCGGCGTGCTAGGCTCGATTCATGGACCACTTCGACCCGAGCCTTCCTTATCCATCGAGCCGCGAACCCGTGGTCGCCCGCAACATGGTCGCCACGAGCAATCCGGTGGCCGCCTCCGCGGGCCTCGAGATCCTGCGCCGCGGCGGCACCGCGATCGATGCCGCTATCGCGACCGCGGCATGCATGACCGTCGTCGAACCGACCACCAACGGCCTCGGCGGCGACGCCTTCGCTCTGGTCTGGGACGGAGACACTCCCACCATGCCCTCGGATCGATGGCGGGTGCACGGTTACAACGGATCGGGGCGGAGTCCCGCCGGGCTGGACATCGCGGCATTCGAAGGTGAGCGGCGGATCCCACGCTCCGGATGGCTGCCCGTGACGGTCCCCGGGGAGATCGCGCTTTGGGTGGAATTGTCGCGAAGGCACGGTCGTCTCCCCTTCGCCGACCTCCTCGAACCTGCGATCCACTTCGCCGAGGAGGGGTACCTCGTGGCACCCCAGACCGCCGCCCTCTGGACCCGGGCCGCAAGGGGCTACGCCGACCGACAGGAATGGCGAGAGACGTTCCTCTTCGACGGCGAGCCGCCACGGGTCGGGCAGCTCGTCCGTCTTCCGGGGCACGCCCGCACCCTGCGTGCGATCGCGGAGAGCGAAGGCGAGGCGTTCTATCGGGGAGAGATCGCCGCGGCGATCGAAGCCGCGGCCGCAGAGGAAGGCGGCCACATGCGCACCGAAGACCTCGAGAGACACGAGACGCTGACC
>MDTG01154184.1_pt1 | contig 12310 bp, 10 predicted proteins | sample 811421 | NCBI WGS metagenome assembly MDTG01 (sample SAMN05326645, study PRJNA326480) | marine metagenome | isolation source: seawater | place: Pacific Ocean: South East | collected 2011
CGCGAGACACTGGCGTCCGACTCCCAGCAATTCGCCAACGATGCTGGCAAGAGCGTTTCCGCGACTCGCGTCCAGCATGCTCTGAGCGAAAGCGTCTGAGCCAGATTGTCTGATTCAGGTTGTCTGAGCCCCGCTCTGATTCGTGACCACGCATAGAAGCAACTGATCCAAGCGTCCCCGTAGCAAGTGCCGTCATGAGCAGCAGTCAGGCCTGAACAGAAGTAGCAATAGCTCGAAGTCCTAAAAGCGTGAACAAGCCAGTCGTAAAGCAGTGTCACTGACACTGATCGCCAGGTGATACCTCGTCGCGAAGTGAAACGACGGTCTGACCCTTCCTGAATGGCCGGTATCTGTCGGGAGTCATCCCGCGCAGCGACGTGCCTCGTACGATGACGTAGAAGGGTCCCGCCATGGGCAAGCCTGAATATCGCGCCATCGTAAGCCGCATCCTTGTGGGTAGTGCTTGTTGATGGTCTTTATCAATAGGTCACGTGGGTGATGTCAGTTATCAACTCTGATAGATATCCCGCCTGGATATACGCAGTACATGAAGTGATAAATGATGTGTCACTCCATGGCAACTCGATAGTGAAAATGAACGGAGGATAGAAAGATGATCAAGTCATTCATGACTCACGGCCTGGCAGCGTTTGCCCTCGCCACCAGCGGTCTGGCCAGTGCCGATATCAGCACTGATGACAGCAGCAATGCGCGATTCAAAAGCGCTCAATCTCACGGCATTCACAGCGAAGTGCGTGATTATCAGAAGAGCGAAAAGCGCTACGCCGCAAATCCTGACATTCTGATCACCAGCCGTGGCAATGTGTTTGCCGATAGTGATGTGCATGGTGCAGTCGATATCGACGCCGATCATCGCTGAGTTTTCGATGCTGACGGTTCACACGACTCGGTTCAAATGACACGCTTCACATGACTTCATGCCGCAAGTTGTCATTGCGAAACAATTGAAGCGCTGTGATTTGATTGCCGCTGCTTGAATCACCGCGCAGCGACGATTGAAGGCGTAGGCACTGATGCGCAAGCCAGTGACTACCGAAATTCAGGGAGAGCGAAAGGAAATATTCCAGACGTAGAGACACTTGGATAGTGAGCAGAACGCTTGAGCAAGGGCTTTGGGACCCTCCACCATCCCCTCTAGAACGACCTGGTGGCAAAACCCTTTCTCAAACGCTTTCCTGTCCTGGGTGTCGCTGTCCCGACATTCATTGCCCGCCACCATGGCGGGTTTTTTTATGCCCGGATTCCACAAGGGCGCAGCAAGTGGTTGGTCGACTCTGTACACGGCACCTTACTTGATGCCCGCAATATGCTGAGGGTTTTCCAGGTAATTCGTAAGGATTAATCGGCAGTTCACTGTATGAGTGTCATGATGCATAACGGTGATTAAACGTTGTTGATTGCCGGCCTGCATGTCGGATATCCCGAGGCAGGATGCCATGATATCACTCAAGTGGAGGCCCATGATGATGCGCGGAAAACTCAAGAAAGTGGCAGGTTCATTGGTGTTGGGTGTTGGTCTGATGTCAGGGAGTGTGATGGCGGGTGATGTCGTCGAAAAGCCCAAGGTGCTGATCTTCGATGTCAATGAAACGCTGCTGGATCTTGCCTCGATGCGCAGTTCCGTCGGCGAGGCACTGGGGGGAAGAGAAGACCTGCTGCCCCTGTGGTTCTCGACCATGCTGCATTATTCTCTGGTGTCTACCGTGACTCGGGATTACCACGATTTCGGGCAGATCGGTGTCGCCTCGTTGCGGGTGGTCGCGCAGAACAACGGTGTCGAACTGACGGATGAGCAGGCGAAGAAGGCCATCATCACCCCGTTGCTGACACTCCCGCCTCACCCTGATGTCAAGGAAGGTCTGGCCAAGCTGAAGGCTGAAGGCTACAAGATCGTCAGCCTGACCAACTCGTCCAACAAGGGCGTCCAGGCGCAGTTCGAACACGCGGGATTGCTGCCGTATTTCGATGCGCGCTACAGCATTGAAGATATCCAGATCTACAAGCCGGACCTGCGTTCCTATGAATGGGTGCTGGACAAGCTTGATGTCGAACCCGAGGAAGCCATGATGGTCGCGGCACATGGCTGGGATGTCGCGGGCGCCAAGGAGGCGGGCTTGCAGACCACGTTCATCGCCCGCCCGGGCAAGGCCCTGTTCCCGCTGTCAAAGAAGCCGGATCATGTCGTGAAGGATGTGAACGAACTGGCCGACATTCTGCAATAGCACCAGAACCCTTGATTGACAGAACCCTTGATTGACGGGTGCTGAAGATATTCTGTCATCATGGCGTTTATGGCATCGGTGAGGCTGGCGGGCGTCGAGTGACAGGGCAATTTGCCTGTTCATCGTGAGATTGCCAGCCTCATCGCATGGCAGATGCCAGCGTCAATGGTAGGCTGGGCGGCATTCCCCTTCTTACCGACCGGAGCTGAACATGAGTGACGCATCACAGCAGCATGGCCACCGTGCCCCTCAGATCATCGAGCCGAGCGCCCAGGCGGATGCCTGCGTGATCTGGCTGCACGGCCTGGGTGCTGACGGCAGTGATTTCGTGCCCGTGGTGCCTGCATTGGGTCTGCCCGAGAATCACGGCGTGCGTTTCGTCTTCCCGCATGCACAGGAGCTGGCCGTGACCGTCAATGGCGGCATGCGCATGCCGGCCTGGTACGACATTCTCGAGATGAATCTCGGGCGGCGCGTCGATGAGGTGCAGCTGCGTGAATCCGCAGCCTACGTGCATGCCTTGATCGAGGAGCAGATCGCCCAGGGCATCGCCAGTGAGCGCATCATTCTGGCCGGCTTCTCCCAGGGCGGCGCGGTGGTCTATGAGGCGGCGTTGAGCTGCGAGCGTCCGCTGGGCGGCTTGCTGGCGCTCTCGACCTATTTCGCGACCAGCGCGACCATTGCGCCGAGCGCCGCCAATCAAGGCCTGGCCATCAGTGTCCATCACGGTACCCACGACGATATCGTGCCGCTGGCACTGGGGGAGGCGGGCGCCGAGAGTGCGCGTGCGCTGGGTCATCCGCTGGAATGGCAGACCTGGCCGATGGCGCACGCCGTGTGTCTCGAGGAAATCGAGGCGATCGGTGAGTGGTTCAAGGCGCGTCTGCTGGCCTGATCGGCTGCCAAGAACGACTGTCAGTATCGACTGCCAGAGCAAAAACGCCGCTGACGGATCACTCCGTCAGCGGCGTTTTCATGTGCTGCCAGCGGCCCCGTCATGCGCCATCAGCGCTCATGTCAGATGCTGGTCGCGCTCAGCAGCGATAGCGGTAGGCGAGGTGTTCATCCTTGCGCGGGCCGGTGATGCGCCAGTCGAGATCAAAGCCCAGGGCATTGCCCACCTCATCGCGCACGATGACCAGCGTGGCGGCGTAGAGATCATCGATGCACAGATGCGCTTCACGGCTGACGAAGTGGTCTGCGCCTCGAGCGCTGTCGGCCACCAGGTCGAACAGGAAGACGGCGGCATCGCGGCCACGACGCTCATGACTGAGCGACAGTGCCTCGCCATCCGCGGTCAGCTGCCAGCGATAGCGGTTGTGGAAGTTGACGCTGGATGACTGGCCCTCGAGCTGGAACTGGCCCTGCTCGAGAAATACCACGCTCTCCGCCACTTGCTGAGCCGCCTGTCGTGCCCCGTCCTGAGGGGGAACAGTGGCTTCTCGAGAGACCGTCACCTCGCCGCTTCCCTGGCCAGACCAGGCATTGCGCGAGGCCGGGCCGGAGCGTGACGAAAAATCCAGCCGGCGGATCTGCGCGAGCAGCGCATAGAGGGTTACAATTGGTGTCAACTTCTTCTGGCTACCGAGTTTACTCGTCATGTCCTACCTGATTGGTGTCACGGCCCTCTGGGCCTTCTCGTTTTCCCTGATCGGCGTCTATCTGTCCGGTCAGGTCGATAGCTATCTGGCCGTACTGACGCGTATCGTGCTGGCGTGCCTGATCTTTGCGCCGTTCATGCGCCCGCGGGCGATCAGCGGTCGTCTGCGCTTCCAGTTGATGGCCATCGGCGCGATCCAGCTCGGCCTGATGTACATCTTCTTCTATCGCTCCTTCCTGCTGCTGCCCGTGCCGGAAGTGCTGCTGTTCACCATCTTCACGCCTATCTACATCACCTTGCTCGATGACCTGATGAACAAGCGCCTGTCGCCATTCTACCTGCTGACCGCCGCGATTGCGGTGCTGGGTGCGGCGATCATTCGCTACAACGAGGTCAGTGACGGCTTCTGGCTCGGCTTTGCGGTCGTGCAGGGCGCCAATCTGTGCTTTGCCATCGGGCAGGTGGCCTATCGTCAGGTCGCTCCGCAGCTGCCGGCGGATGTCGCCCATCGCCATGTGTTCGGCTGGTTCTATCTCGGTGCGCTGGCGCTGGTGATCGTGATGTTCCTGCTGTTCGGCAGTACCGACAAGCTACCGTCGCAGCCGGTGCACTTCGTGGTGCTGGGCTGGCTGGGCATCGTGGCCTCGGGGCTGGGCTACTTCCTGTGGAACAAGGGCGCGACGCGGGTCGATGCCGGCACGCTGGCGATCATGAACAATGCGCTGGTGCCGGCGGGTCTGCTGGTCAATCTGCTGATCTGGAACCGCGACGCCGACCTGGCGCGTCTGGCGCTGGGTGGGGCGGTCATCGTGGCGGCACTGGTGATCAACCAGATGTGGGCGCGCCGCCGCGAGCAGGCGCTGCGCATGGCCTGAAAGTCTGTGCCATAAGCAAATCCAGACATCGCACCTCAATCAGCCCTCGCCCTGTGCGAGGGCTTTTTGCAGGTGAGCAGTGAGGCGCGCCAGTATCTCCTGCTGGCGGGGGATCTCGTCAGAGGGCCGTGCAGCGTTCTGCGTCACTTCCTCGCCGAGCTGGGCCGCATTGAGACGCAGGCCGGACTGTTCGGCATTGAACAGGCTGCCGGGCAGGGTGGCGATGCCTGCGTCCAGCAGATCCTGATGCAACTGCTCAAGCTGGCGCGCCTCAAGGCTGGGCAGGCCACACCATTGCAGATAGCCGCCGCTCGGTGGCGGCAGCCAGACGCTGTCACCCAGCGCTGCGCTCAGGTGCGCACGCAGACGCTCCAGGCGCCTCGCATAGCAGCGTCGCATGCGCTGCACGTGGCGGCCGTAATCCCCGCTGGTGATCAGTTCGCTCAGGGCAGCATGCATCCATGGCATGTCGCCCATGCCATTGGCCCAGCGCGCCCGAATCATCGCCTGCAGCCCCAGTGGTGACTCCTGCTCGGGCCGTGACAGCCACAGCCAGCCGCAGCGGGTGCGGGGGTCCAGCGTCTTGGAAAATGACCCGAGACTGATCAGCGCAGGCATCGGCCTGTCGGCATGGCGGTGGGCGAGGTCGGCCAGCCACGGCTGGCGGGTATCGAAGCTCAGCTCGGCAAAGGTGGTGTTCTCGACCAGCAGGATGGCGTGGCGGGCCGCCAGTGCCAGCAGGCGGTGGCGATCTGGCGTGCTCAGCTGTCCGCCCAGGGGATTGTGGCCATCCGCGGTCACGATCAGCGCATCCAGCGTCAGGGCGGGCGTCTTGTCATCATGATGTTCGAGCAGGCGCTCGAGCGCCGCGACATCCAGTCCCTGATGCGCGCGGGCAGGGATGGCGATCGCCTGATGGCCCTGGGCTTCAATGGCGGCCACGATGCCGAAATAGCCCGGCGCTTCGACGCCGACCCGACAGCGGCCCTTGGCGGCACGCAGCTGGCCGAGCAGCAGGGACATGCCATGCTGCGCCCCCTGACTGATCAACAGGGCGTCGCTGTCACAGGGATGGCCGTGGTGGCTGAGGTGCTGGGCGATGGCGGTGCGCAGCGCGCTCGAGCCCGGCGGCAGGGCATAGGCGCTGGGGTGCTGGGCATGCGCCCCGAGCTGAGTGCGCGCCAGACGATACAGGCGACGCACGGCGGGGGCGTCCAGCTCCAGGTGAGCGGCACCCAACGGCGCCAGGCGCGGATCACTGGCATTCGCCATCGCCTGCCAGGCCGGGTCACTGATGGTGAGTGTGGTGATGGCGCGCGGCCTGTGATGTGACTCTCGCTGCCCATGCTGCCCGTGCTGCGATTCGCCGGGGTGACGAGATGAAGTCGGGCTGGTCTGTGAGCCGCCATTCAGGTCATTCGTATCGTGAGCAGCCTGCGTCGCTGGCGCGACCCGATAGCCGGCACGCGGTTCGGCGATGATCAGGCCCGCCGCCTCCAGCTCGCCATAGGCACGAATCACGCTGTTGAGGCCGAGCCCCGACTGCGCCGCCTGCCGCCTGAGCGAAGGCAGGCGCTGGGCCGCGCTCAGTTTACCCGTCGCCATCTGGGCCTTGAGTCGCTCGACCAGCTGCTGATAGCGCGGCAGCGTCGCGGCAGTGGCACCTGAGCTGGCGCCTGAACTGGCGGTTGAGCTGGTGGTTGAGTTGCTGGCATCGCCGGCAAGCGAAGGGCGGCTGGCGGGCGAAGCGTGCTCGGCGGATGACATGCCTGTCTGTACCCCTTGAAATGGTGATTATCTGTATCTTGTGCCCCCTTGAGGGTTCGCGGCAAGCTGAAGGCTCATGTCGTGGTCCCGTCGGTGCATATCCTGCACCTGCCCCGGGCCGACCGCTTGTCATTTCTCTCGCTGGAGTCTGCGTGATGTGGATGCCACTTTGCTTCGTGTTTCTGTTCGCCAGCGGCTTCATCGCCGCGCGCTTCGGTACCCTGGACGCTGAGCCCTTCACCTTGCTGCTGGTGCGCAGCCTGCTGGTGCTGCCGGTACTGGGGTTGATTCTGTGGCTGCGCCGCAAGCCGCGTCAGTGGGGCCGGCGCAACGACCGTCTGGCGCAGATGGGCATCGGCATGCTGTTGCATGGCGCCTACCTGGGCGGCGTGTTCGCGGCGGTCAAGACGGGGCTGCCGGCGGGCCTGACGGCGCTGCTGGTCAGCCTGCATCCACTGGTGACGGCGGCCTTGTCACTGCCGTTGTTCGGCGTGCGGCTGGGTGCCAAGCAGTGGGCGGGGCTTGGCTGTGGCGCCATCGGCGTCAGTCTGGTGCTGGGGGCAGGGCTTGCCAAGGATGGCGCGGGCACCCTGGAGTGGCCGCTGATCGGGCTCGTCTGGTGCCTGGTGGCGCTGATCGGCGTGTCCAGCTCGACGCTGTGGCAGAAGCGGGTCTCCGGGCGCATGGGGCTGGTCGAGGGGCTGATGTTCCAGTATCTCGGTGCGGGCGCGGTGTTCGTCGTCGCCGCGACCAGTGTCGGCAGCTTTGCCTTTGACCCCACGCCGCGTCTGCTGCTGACCATGGCCTGGCTGGTGATCGCCATCTCGGTCGGTGCCATCTGGCTGCTGATGCTGATGCTGGAACGGGGCGAGGCCCATCAGGTCGCGCGCACCTTCTTCCTGGTGCCGCCGTGTGCCGCGCTGATGGCATGGTGGCTGTTCGATGAGCAGTGGACCGCGCTGATGGTAGCGGGCGCGGCACTGGTGGTGCTGGGACTGGTGCTGGACCGCCCGCGTCCTGGCAAGGTGAGCGAGGCGCCGGCCGACGACGCCACGCCGCCTTCGCCTTCAACTCCTTCAGCTCCCACAGCGCCCTCAACTTCAACAGCTTCAGCAACTTCCAAGGCCTCGGTAACGAACAGCGGGCAAGCCGCCTCGCGTTGAGACGTGCCGAGCGCACAACTCACACCGCACACAGTACCAAGCGCAACGCCCCGCCGGCCCGATATGGGCTGGCGGGGCGTTGTCGTTTCTGGCCAGTCAGAAGCGCTAGCCAGGAAGTGGCTGATCAGAAGCGATAGCTGATCCCGGCCATGGTCACGATGGGGTCGATCTCGACCTTGTCGTTGACGCTGCCCGCCACGGTGACATCGGAATCGATATCCAGATACCAGGCGGCGACGTTGGCCGCCCAGTGCTCGTTGATCACCAGATCGACGCCGATCTGTGCGGCCGCGCCCCAGCTGTCATCCATCTCGAGCTTGGTGCCATCGTCGAGGGTTTCATCGGAGAAGTGGGTGTAGTTGACGCCCGCACCGATGTACGGCTGGATGCGCGATTCACGTCCGCCAAGCGGGTAGTACTGCAGTGTCAGGGTCGGCGGCAGGTGATCGACGGAGCCGGCCTTCTGGCCATTGAGCGAGATGTCGTGGTCGAAGTCCTGCGCTGCCAGCAGCTCGATACCGAAGGTGTCGGTGAAGCGATAGCCGAGAGTGAAGGCAAAGGCGCTGTCATCATCGACATCCACGTCGGCACCGATGGCATCGATGCGACCGTTGTCACTCTTCGGCGAGACCTTGGCGACACCCGCACGCGTCCAGAACTGCCCGGCGCCGTAGTTGAGAGAGCTGAGCGAGCTGAGAGAGCTGTGAGAGCTGTGAGAGCTGTGAGAGCTGTGAGAGCTGTGAGAGCTGTGAGAGCTGGCATTCAGCGAGTCGGCGGCCATGGCCGGTGCGGCGCCGAGAGTCGCGAGGCCGGTGAGGCCTGCCAGCGCCAGAAGCTGCCACGGGCGTGCTGCAGAGCGCGGGCTGCGCGAAGTCAGGTGCGCGGGGAGGGAGGCTGAGCGAGTGACGACGTCGGACATGATGGCTCCTGAAGGATGGCGGGAAACAATGCCCTCATTCTAGGTAGCCGAATTTCGAGAAATTTGATCTGGGGCAAGAGTTTACGGGCGTTCTTGCTCGGTCAGGGGCGTGGTTGATCCAGGTCAATTTCTGCGCCGCGCCGACGAAGATTGGCCATGTGGCCGTTGGCTGCCCACAACGAAAACGCCGCAGACCCGAAGGTCTGCGGCGTTTGTGTGTGATGCCCATCTGGCGCCTGGACGGCTCGGCGTTGCCGAGCTCCATCGCTGACGTTTTCCTGACGTGGCATCACACGGCTTGCCAGGTACTCGCTGGAGGCATGTTCACGCCTCGTGCAAGAACTTAGAAGCGGTAGGTGACACCGGCACCGACAGTGACCGGGTCCAGCTCGGTGTCGTTCACGTCCTGACCGGCGATCTTGGTATCGGCCTTGACGTCGGCGTAACGAGCGAAGCCGTTGACGGCCCAGGCTTCGGTGATCTTGAGGTCAACACCCAGCTCGGCAGCGGCGCCGTAGCTGTCGTCGATGTCCATGCTCTGGCCACCGGCAGACTCACCGGAGAAGTGGGTGTAGTTCAGGCCGACACCAGCGTACGGCTGGACGCGGGCTTCAGTACCGCCCAGCGGGTAGTACTGCAGCATCAGGTTGATCGGCATCTGATCGAAACCACCGGCGCTGTTTTCCCAGTCAGTGCTGAATTCTTCAGTGGACTGCAGGGCGATGGCCAGGTTGTCGTGGAACATGTAGCCCACGGAACCGGCGAAGCCAGACTCGTCCTTGGCGATCAGACCGTTGCCGTTGTTGCTCTTGCCGTCGACCTTGGCAACGCCACCGCGCAGGAAGATGTCACCCTTGCCATATGCCATGGCGGATTGTGCGCCCATTGCCATGGTGCCGGCGATAACAGTAGCGGTCAGGATCTTGATAGCTTTCATGTGTAGTTCTCCTTGAAGCTTGGCTTCGTGAGCTGCCTGTCAGCAGTGCCTCGCTACCCTACGGCTTGGGCCGTGTGCTCTGCGTGGCTGCGTCGATCAGGGGACGCTGCGAACTATAAAAAACAGCGTTCTGTTTGGCAAGCATTTTTTTAGAACGTTGTTTGAAAACTTGTTAGGCGTCCTGTTAGCGGATGTTACCGATTATTTCAGGGAAGTTTAATGTCTCACGAGTGAGACTTGTGCTGACGCATTCGAGCGACATCCCCATTCATCCTCGCGCAAGGTGACCAAGACCTTGGTCGCATGCCGTGCGCGAGGTTAGTACTCACTACGCCAAAGATCGTCACCGGGCTCTGCAGACTCAGCGCCGCTTGCGTGCGGCGCGTGCTTCCAGCTCTTTCAGCCACTGACTGACCTCGGCGCTCTGCGCATCCGCATCGCGATAGACGGCAAGAAATTGTCGCCATTCATCGTGCTGCCAGCCCTTCAGGCGGCGCCACAGCACGTAGAGATCGCGCAGGCACTCGTGACGGCGCAGCACGAAGCGGCGCGTCTTCTCGAGGTCGATGATGACGGCGTCCATCTGCCAGGTGCTGTCCGGCGACTCACTCGGCGGGCGACTGAGGAAGAGGTGCTTGGGGAACAGACAGCCATGCATCAGGCCAGCCTGATGAATCTCGCGCACGAGGCGGGCGCTGGCGGTGATGACCTGAGAGCGCATGCCGGCATCGAGTTCCGCCCAGCGTTCATGCCAGTGGTCCAGATCATCGCGCCCGGCGAGATCGAAGGTGATCAGGATGGCGCGCCATTCCCGGCCAGCACGCCGCTCGCCGTACCAGCCGGCGTCCACTGCCGGTATTCCCAGCGCGTGATAGTGACGGATGGCACGCCATTCGCGAGAGAAGGTCGGTTCGCCCAGCGGGCGCGCCAGGCTGCGGCCCAGGTGGTTGGTCTGGCGCTTGAGATAGAGGCGATGGCTGTTGCCGTCCTCATCCTCGAGCGTCAGCAGTGAGACCGTCGAGACGCCGCCGCGTTCACGATTCGGCGCGTCGACGTCGTGGGCTGCCACTTGCCACAGGGCATCGAAGCTATTGAGGTCGTGCTGTTCCAGCAGGCGGGCGAGGCCGGCTTCACAGTAATCGCCGTGGCCGCGCGGCGCCGTGGCGCTGGGGCTGGTGGTGGCGGTGTGACCAGCAGAGGGATGAATGGGGGAGCGATGCGTCATGTCAGGTAGGAATCACGGTCTCGGGTGATAGGCGGTAAGCGTTCACTGGCAATCCTTGTCGGTGAGCGCTGCGATGACTGGCCATGATAGTTAGCCTGCTGGGGAAGTGACAGGCCTGCGGCACAAAACTCTCCTTCCCAGCGCGTCAATGGCGCGGGGCCGTGATGGCTTTCTGCGCGGCGACTGGCGGCGCTGGGGTGCGCCAGTCGGTCGCAGCGTGGTGCAACGTCGCAGTGTGGTCGATGGTCGCAGCGCGCGCAGGGGTGCGCAGAGTCAGCGTTGAGATGGCGCCAGGCCAGCGAGGCCCGTCGCTCCAGCATCCATGCGGTTTGCAGCGGAGTTGTCCAGTGACGACAGGCACTTGGCGGAGGTGGCGGGTGCGACATTCGCCCGATAAGTGCGACAACCTGACATCTGGAGACTGGCGCGGGAGGGTAGACAATGTCGACCAAGGTCTTGGTGCCACGGTGCCATTGCCTGTGTGCTTGCCGGCGAGAGTCGGCCTGATGCGTCCGCCCGACGTCGGTGGCAAGCGCATGCAGGGACGGCAGCCTGACCGTCCGCCTTATCGCAAAGGGGTTAAGACATGATCTCCGATACCGTCGTGGAGCTGTCGCGGTTCCAGTTCGGCATGACCGCGCTCTACCACTTCCTGTTCGTACCATTGACCATCGGCATGGCCTTCCTGCTGGCCATCATGGAATCCCTGTATGTCATGACCGGCAAGCAGGTCTACCAGGACATGACCAAATTCTGGGGCAAGCTGTTCGGCATCAACTTCGCCCTCGGCGTGGCCACTGGCCTGACGATGGAATTCCAGTTCGGCACCAACTGGGCCTACTACTCGCATTACGTCGGCGACATCTTCGGTGCGCCGCTGGCCATCGAGGGCCTGGTGGCCTTCTTCCTGGAGTCCACCTTCGTCGGCCTGTTCTTCTTCGGCTGGGACCGCCTGACCAAGCGTCAGCACCTGATGGTGACCTGGCTTGTGGCCTTCGGCTCCAACTTCTCGGCGCTGTGGATCCTGATCGCCAACGGCTGGATGCAGAATCCGGTCGGTGCGGCCTTCAATTTCGAGACCATGCGCATGGAGCTGACCAGCTTCGCGGATGTCATCTTCAACCCGGTCGCCCAGGCCAAGTTCGTGCATACCGTGTCGGCAGGCTATGTGACCGGCGCCATGTTCGTGCTCGGCATCAGCGCCTTCTACCTGCTCAAGGGGCGTGACCTGGGCTTTGCCAAGCGCAGCTTCGCCATCGCCGCCGCCTTCGGCCTGTTCTCGGTGGCCTCGGTGATCGTGCTGGGCGATGAGTCCGGTTATGAAGTCGGGGATGTCCAGAAGGCCAAGCTGGCCGCCATCGAGGCGATGTGGGAAACCGAGCCGGCACCGGCGTCCTTCACGCTGATCGGTCTGCCCAACGAGGAGACCCAGCACACCGATTACGGCATCCACATTCCCTATGTGATGGGCCTGATCGGCACGCGCTCGCTGGATACCGAGATTCCCGGCATCAAGGAGCTGACCGAGGAGCACCGCGGACGCATCCTCAATGGCATGCAGGCCTATGACCTGCTCCAGCA
>MDTG01282584.1_pt1 | contig 12310 bp, 11 predicted proteins | sample 811421 | NCBI WGS metagenome assembly MDTG01 (sample SAMN05326645, study PRJNA326480) | marine metagenome | isolation source: seawater | place: Pacific Ocean: South East | collected 2011
GCGGCGCGCTTTGAATCCGAATGGCTTGAACGCCTCACCACTCGAGTCATAGAACTGGCGCATCCATTCCACGAAGTGCAATCGCACTGCGTGGATGTTTGGACTGAATACACCAAGCCCCCATGCAAATAATTGGACCATGAGCCAACCGATGAGAATAACTGGGAATAGTGGACTTGAGAAATCAAGGCTACCATATAGCATATTGTTGCCTGTTTCAGCAATTTTCACGCCGACAACACCAACAGCGAATAGACGCACATAGGATAGAACTGTGGGCAACATACCGATGGCTTCGATGCCTGCGAGTCCGATATTAATCGGGAATGGAACACCATGGTATCTGAACAAAGTCCACATCAACATACCCAAACCGATCGCGAACTTGGCAACACCGACTGTCATCACAGTGCCCATCAAGTCGAGGTAATCTTGGTCGGGATTGACCCACTTTTCTTCATACGCGGGAACAGAAAGGAATGCGTAGGCTGCGAGGAACCCACCAATGAGGATTAGCATCCAACTACCCTTCTCAAACAGAGCACAGACGAAGCCTTGGTCTCCATGGCCATTTCCGTACAGCCAAATGTCTCGGAAGCCAACAGCCAATCCAATGAGAATGTGTGCGACACCCAGGTAGATGGTCAATAGAATGAGGTTCTCAAGATTGCCACCATCTTCAACACCAGTGACACGATGGAATGGGTAAGCGAGTTTGAGTCCGAATGGACCATCCATGACCCAGTGTACTTCGCCACCATTCGGGTACATTGCACTCATCCAGGATACCCAAGCGGGAAGTGATTGTTTGTCATCACCAAAATACGGATCTTTCCAGTGGTAGTGGCCGTGGGAGCCGTCGGGGAGATAGGCTGCTTCACATTGGGCGACACCAATGATACCTTCAATGTCACAATGTCCATGCGGCAGATACTCAAATCCAGCGAATTCACCGTAAATGTATCCAAAGATAATTGTGGCAATCCCAATGTACACGAGGAATTTACCACCCAAGTGCATTAGATCGTTGTTTCCTGCACGTCGCATGACGATGACACCCAGTCCGAGAGTAAACAGACCATAGGCCATATCACCCAACATCAATCCGAAGAAAATCGGGTAAGTGACGAACATGAATAGTGTCGGGTCAATGCGACCATACCCCGGGCGTCCTACAGCATCTGTCAGCAATTCCATCGGCTTGCTAGCTGTTCGATCTTGATATGCAATGGGCGGCATTTCCTGATGGTGGTGATGATCAGCGTGTCCATGGCCGCCTCCACCAGGTTCAATCTTGAATGGCTCAATGTCGACTACAGTGCATATGGACGACAATGCATCGCTGACTTCGTCAGCGCGAGCCATCTCGACCCACCCATCAACAATGAATGCATGATCAGTGGTGGCGATTCGAACGGGAGCTGTGGCCAACTCTTGATCTCGCTCCAACAATTCCAAACCAGAGTGTAGTGAATCCGCATTGGAATCAACCCAAGATTCAACGCTCGCAGCCAGAGATTCTTGTTCTGAAAGAAGTTCACTCTTCTCAGCATCAATCTCACCCATACGCATGACGAGGCTGCCATCATATTCTGGAATCGGTGTTGGAGAAAAGCCTGCGGCTTCCAAACTGGATTGTGCAGCGGCAGCATCATCGTTCAAGACGAATACGCCAATCACGGTTTGCTTTCCAGCAATGCCAGTGAACATCAGTCCCCCATTGGGCACCTCCACCGCTTTTGCATCTCGAACAGTGCCGACGAAGCAAGTTAGATTGTCATATCCTGATAGCAAATCAATTTCCAGTTTAAGTGGAGCGACCATTGAAAGCATCGATTGCTCATCTGAAAGGGTCTTCAAACCGGACTCAACTTCATCGAGACGATTTTGTGTTGAGACGAGGGTATCGACCTGTGAATACAAATCACCAGAAAGAGAGGTGCGGACATCTTCAATGGACTGGACGGCATTGGTTTTCGCCGCCACCAAACCAGCCGCATTGCGCAACTTGTTGACATCACGGCTCAACTGTTCGGCAGAGTCACGAGGGGCACCCATGCTAAGGTCGTCGTCTTCGCCGTCGTAGTCGACAAGATGTAGGGCGCGGAGTTGAGCGAGGATATCGATGGTTGCGTCCAATTTATCCAACGTCCCCGATGCGACCAAACGGCCCATTTGTCGAGTGAGGATTTGAGACATGATTTCCCCTCGAACTGAAATTATGCTCTAAACGCATCAAGTACGATGTCTACAGCAGTTGAACGGTTAGATTCACCATCGCTGTGAATGGATTCGATGGCTTTGTCTCCCTTCTTGGAGACCTTGTTCGCTTCCTTCTGAGCCGCTGCTCGAGCATCATCAACCATTTGTTGTGAGTCTGCTTGTGCTTGAGTTCGACCTTCGCTAACAGTTTCGGTTGCAGCTACACGTGCTTTTGTCACGATATTGTTGGCATCAGACTGTGCTTTAGCCAAAGTCGCAGCGGCATCCGCTTCGGCATCTTTGATGGTTCGTAATACATCTGCTCGACTCATGGAATCCACCTATGGTGGAGCGGCGACTGTTGAGGGGTTTATGATGATACCCTCAATCCAATGAGGAGAGTAATTTTCAGAATGTGAGAAAACGTCTGTAGGATTGAACCAAATATGCGATTGAAAGCCGTTGATACAATGGACACAGAACGGATGGGGTCCGAGGATTGGGCTGAGCTTCAGCGTAACCTAGAAGCAACCATCCCCGTCTATGATCGGATTAACCGATTTGCAACATTTGGACAAGACAAGCGTTGGCGTAAGATGGTGCGCAGTCGTCTCCCTAGCGAAGGTAGGATTCTAGAAGTCGGTTGTGGGCCAGGGACCTTTGCTGAAATGATTCCTGATCGTGAACTCACTTGTTTAGACCCAATTCCAGCCATGCTTTCTGTGGCTGAAAAAAGAGTGAATTCTCAAAGGGAAATACCCGCAGATTTTGTCGAAGCAACCGCGGAAGATATGCCATTTGACGACGCGAGTTTTGAGGGCGCATGTTCTCTGTTTTCATTTCGCGATTGGTATGACAAGCGAGCCGGTCTGCACGAGGTCAAACGGGTCCTAAAGCCAGGGGGGAAACTTGTCATTGTAGATCCGGCAAAAATGAACAGGGTACATGGTTGGCTTGGATACATGTGGATGCGAGTTTGGGTAGGTGCTTACGCGCGTTACATATGCAAGATGAGCGAACACCCTTGGAAATGGTTAACCAAAACCTACGTTCATTTTGGTACAACCAAGGATTATGTCAAGATGCTCAAAGAGTGTGGATTTACCGATGTGAAAGCCAAGGTTGTTTTTCCAGGAATGGCCACCATTTGGACAGCAAGAAAACCTGATTGATCAGAACACCCACAACATACGCCTGCAGGTCACTGCTCGCCAAATAATACCCTTTGTCAGCCGATTGAATAATGCGTTCAACATCCAATCTGGAAGTCGAAACAAGAGGCTGCCGAATCGGAAGGATCGCTTGGAATTACGCATGACTTTACCCATCTGCTTATTCCAACGATTTTCATATTCGGTTAGTGGTGTACCATCTTTGAAATGTTCAGCAATCACTTGACCCGCGATTCGACCTCCTACCATCGCGATAGTGATCCCTGCTCCATTCGATGGAAGGACCATCCCCGCCGAATCGCCAACCAGCATGTAATTCCCTTTGACGAATGTCTTGATGGTACCAGACATGGGCAAGGAACCAGCACCTTTGAACGTGATTTTTCCATCGTACTTTTGAATGAATTCATCTGCATACTGATTCATTGTTTTACCTTTCGAAAAATTTCGCTGTATCCCTAGGCCAATATTCGCCCCACTGGATTTGGGGAACATCCAAGCATAGCCCCCTGGGGCCATCGAACCGAAATGAAGCTCGACAGCCTCTCCGTAATCGCCATCCATCAGCACAAACTTAACTGGGATTTTAAGCGATTTTTCATCCCAATAATCTCTTCGAATTGGGTCACTGTGACCACCTGCTCCTACGATTACCTTTGCAGATTTTTTATCACCATTTCTGAGTAAAACTGTATTTCCCTCTACGGATTTTACATATTGGTCAACCAAGTATTTTGCCCCCGCTTTTTTTGCCAATTCAACCAGAGCTTCATCATGGGCCACCCGGTTCAAAACCAATCCCTCAAAAGCGTATTTTAGCGGCTTTCCCGAAGGTGGTAAAACGTGCATTTCAGTTGAAATCCTTGAGATGGCTTCTTTCGGAGTTTGAAACAAATCATCCATGTCTGGAACATCAGGGCATAAACGCCTCATCTCATCATTGCTCGGAACCAATTCACCACACTGCAATGGAGTGCCAATCGGATCTCGCCCATCAATGACCAGTACGTCTGCACCTCCTTCTGCGGCATATCTAGCGACAGTACTGCCTGCTGGACCACCTCCAATGATGATGACATCATGGCTGGAAGCATCAGTCATTTCGAGTCATCACCTGCCGTGTCATAGATTCCAGAACATCTCTGACCTCAGACTTCGGGAATTGATACAGATAGGTCAAGGCACGTTCCAAATGATTGTGAATCAAGACCTTACAGTATTCAAACGAATCTCCATTTTCCAGGAGTCCTTCCAATTCATTCCATCGTTCATCATGAAATTCACCCAAGACATCGGCAAGTCTTCTGCGAGCATCACCATGTAACAGAGTGAGTGCATGAATGATTGGCAGAGTCATTTTACCCTCGTGCACATCTGTACCACGTGGTTTACCCATGCGTTCGTCACCCGTCAAATCTAGTAAATCATCGACCAACTGGAAGGCGATTCCCAACTCCATTCCGAATTCCCGCATTGCTTCAATCTCAGATTCGGATGCACCAGCAATGATGGCTGCACATTCACATGCAGAAGAAAAAGGCCCAGCGGTTTTGCCACGGACAATTTCATAGTAATCTTCTGGGGTGGTCGATAGGTCGGATACATGCTGTAATTGTTTCAGTTCACCTGCTGCGATGGCGGCACACGTTGCAGCCATGGTTCGCACGATTTTCTCATCATAGCGACCACCGATACCGAAACCCATTACAAAGAGAAAATCCCCTCCGATGATGGCATGATCTAAACCATGTTTCTCATGCAGTGTTTGAACTCCACGACGCAACTTGGCGCCATCGTAAATATCGTCATGAATCAAAGTCGCGGTGTGGATTAACTCTGTGGCTACAGCAAAATCAATGACATCAGACCGATTTTCACCTCCCACCAAATCATATGCGAGTAACGTAAGAATTGGACGAATACGTTTGCCTCCAGCAAGCAAAATCTCTCTTGCCAATTCCATGGCGGGAGCATAAGGACCTTCCATCGAGGATTCAATGACTGAGTAGAGCGCCTTCTCCACCTCCATCCGACGCTCGATGAGAATCGTATTCTCCAACATAGATTCCGCCATTAAGCCGTCGACAGGGGGTGCCTATATCAACAGGCGTCTACCGCCCCGAGCCAGACACGATTCGTGTCTGCCATTGGCGGGAACAATATGGGAGCGGGAGCCGAATCCAATCATATTCGTCTCGTTTGTATTGGTGAAGATGACGATTATGCCCCCGCTCACATCCGGAAATGGATGGAAACACAACCACTGGAAGACATCGAAATCACGGTCGAATTTGAAAATGATTTATCGAATGGTTTGACGATGTTAGACAATGGAGATGTTGACTTAATCGGTATCTCAGCACAAACTTGGTACGCTTGTGATAAACCTGAACATTTGGTGGTTTCAACGGCAATTCCCCGTAGAGATGAAAATCATATTTTGGTAGCGGATGATCGTCCACATCACCTTCCGCACAAGTCAATCATTCTCGCTGAAAATAGGCTACAACGAAGACAACTTCGTAGATATAGAGCTGATTTCAGAGTACTTGACCCGATGGCATTTGCTGATATGGCAAGCCTCACACCGAATACAGATTCTAAACTTGCATTCCAGTCATGGATGGAAGATTTGCGTGCAACAAAAATCATTACAGGATATGTGACTGAACGGCACCTCTTTTCTCTTGCAAATGTGGATGCGAGACGTCACATGCTCCAAACAAATTCTCGTGAAGACGCTACGCGATTTATCCCCAGCCCCCTCCAAGGACTGACCCTTTTGATTTCCCGAGACGGATTTCCAAAACGTTTGTCCGATCAAATTGGGGATTCCGAATCGATGACTGCTTGGACTTGTGAACAAATCATCCTTGACCAAATCGAGCCTGAACATCAAGACCGTATTGGGATTCTTGTTCGCCATCGCCAAATTCCATCCTTGTTGAATCAAGCAGATGAGGAGAAAGATTTGCTTCGGTCCACCTCACTCCTAGATAGCGAAGGAGAAATCATTGACAAAGCTTCAATGGTCGAGATTTTGTTGGAAATTGTCGGCAAGACTGGTGAGAAAACTCTGTTGCTTGAGAGACTGGTTTCAATTGAAGATGCCACCACTCATGCTCGCTTAATGGTTGCAGAGTGGAAGAAGATGCTCAATGTTGTCACCATGGAACATGTGGAAGATATCCGTTTGGGGCCAGCAAGGCCCCCTTTCTTGGACCTTTGACGGCATTTTTTGTTGGGTCCGAAGACGGCCCTTAGGGCCGTGAATGAAGCGTAACATATACAGGGGCTTAGGAACGCAAACCCCGCCGAGGGCAAAAGATGGTCGATGAAAACCAACTTGCACAGTTGTATTCGGCACGTTTAGATGAACTCCGTGAAATGGCAATTTCACACGATCTTTCAAAGGCGGGCAATGTCGAACAATTGCGAGCCCGACTGATTAACGAAGTGGCCTTAGCCGAAATCGATTTATCTTGGGATTCTCTTCAAGAAATGCCCAACAAAGAATTGGGTGAAATGCTCGGAGTATTCGGCATCAAGCGCTCAGGCTCAATCAAAGAGAAACGCCAAAGATTGTGGCTACACCTAAATCATGACCCAAAGAAACTCAACCCAGAAACCATTGCAGAGGCTACTCGTGAACAATTACACGAACTATGCAAATTCCTTGAATTACCTCGTTCGGGAAGTAAACAACAGTTGTTCGCTAGAGTTGCTGGAGTTTTGGCTGCACATGACAATGGTTGGGGGAAGGTGAAAAAGAGCCTCCGCCGAGGGAAAGCAGCACCAGTGGTGCCCAGCCAGAAACCTGTCACATCTTCTAACATTGCTTCACCCCCTACTTCCACCCCTACCCCATCAATGCCTGATGATGAGGCGGCTGAACTTGCTGCAATGATTCAGGCATCCATCGATTCAGTGGATGTCGAAGAACTCACTGAAGTCCTCGATGAACCAGATGACCCACCCCCATTGGAACACGAGGGGATTGTTGAACCGGAAATCGTAGATTCGAATCCAGTTGAATTGACCATCGATGAAGGGACTGGTTCAGCCATCATCGATTTAGAGGCCCGAATCGCAGAACTGCACAGCCATATTCGTGAATTTTTGTTGATTAGTCGCGAGCATGATGCGAATGATGTTACCGCATTTGTAGAAGATTTAGGTGAGCAAGGATTCCAAGTTGGACACGCTGTAGTTCGCAATCGGGTCATGGATGAAATTACTGAAATGGCCAACAGGCGTGACGCAGAGACCGAAGCCAGTTCCCAGGCCCCAGGATCATGGAGAGAACGGAAGGCACTCCGCCGCTTGGAAGAGTGTCGACCAAGCCTACTCGATTCATTGGAAGCAATCCTCGATACTGACGAGAACGACATCGCATTGGCGAGAGTACGTTTTGAAGCCGAGGCTGCAGAAGCCGGACTTGACCTAGATCTTCCCGGCATCAGCGGGCGCGTCCATGGCCTGTTTGACCTGCAACTCAGTTTGCGAGAGGCAGAGGAGAATCTCGATCCAGTGACTGCTCGTCGACAGCGAGCAATGGAAGTCCTGTACCGTGGTTCTCAGGATTTATCTGTAGACGCTATGCGAACACTACAACGATTCGAAGAGCAAATCGAAAATTTTGAGCGTATTGTCGAAACATTGGTTCGACGAGCTGAAGGGGAATTTGGCCCTGTCGAACATGCTCTTTTGGTACGCTTCTTGGAGAGGCGTGGATGGGATGTTGGGCATCCAGAGGTTCGACCTAGAGCGATCTCGGCTGCAGGAGTCCTTGCAGCGGCCATGGGATACATCGACTCGGAAGATGTGCCTGGGCTCCCAACCTCCATTTCCCTAGACCCCGACAAGGTCTCAGATGTTGTCGATTCACTCCGTGGTTTGCTTGTAGACATGGGTCGCAGTGCTCCCACATTAGACAGTGTTGCACACGGGCTCGCTGCTGAAGATGCTGAGCAAGCTGAAGAAATCAGTAGCATTGGTCGTGTTCGAGGCAAGTTGGATCAGGCAGATGAGTTGTTGAGCCGCCTTTCTCGTGGGACAGATGCTGAAGCCGGAGAATAAGTTTCCAAAGGTGTGCAACAATGTTTGCAATCATCAGGGCATTATTGGCTCGATTCAAAGGAAAATGGGAGGAAGTCGGCCCTGAGCTTCGATTGTTACTTTATGTGGAAATCGGATTCTATTGTCTGTTAGGGTTTGTTGTATTGATTTGGCAACCAGATTTTCTCTGAATTAAAAATCAACGGTTTGACGAATAGTAGGACTGGAAAACCTTCGTGACCTGTTCAATACTACGAAGTCCTTGTGCTTGTAAATCGAGTAAGATTTGCTCTCGCTGCTCTACCTGTGTTTCAAAGTCAGAGGGACGGATACCTGCAGATGCACAAAGTGTTTCACGGAATTTACTGGGGACGCCCGTCTCGACAATTGCATCGTGGGCAGGTTCATACTTCCAGATTGGATTCAGACGAGGCTTGTTCCCTTCCATTCCTGAAATTTCTGCAACCTCAGTAATTCTTCGCAAGGTTTTGCCCCCACGGTGAACTCGACTCTGCATAATAATGAGATCTAAACCAGTCAACATAATCGGGGGGACATTCATTGGAGCGCTGGTCAGTCTTGTGACCGTCTCAGATGCGGTGTTGGAGTGAAGGCTACCACACGAACCATCGTGTCCTGTGTTCATCGCAGTGAGTAATGTTGCAGCTTCAGGACCACGAACTTCACCCACAATGATCCGGTCTGGTCGCATTCTGAGGCTAGACTTCAAACAATCATCCATTGATACTGTAGATGTCCCATCTGGACGTTCCTGACGTGTTTCCATGCGCAACCAGTGATCATGATATACTTGCAATTCAGCAGTATCTTCCACTGTCAACAAACGCTTGTCCCAAGGAATAAACATACCCAGACAATTCAGAGTCGTCGTTTTACCCGAACCTGTTCCACCAGCGATGACGAAATTTGCAGGACGAGCGTTCAGACCCTCGACCCAAACCCACATCATTGCGGCCAATCGGCTGTTGATTGTACCCCAATTCATCAAATCAATAATGGTGATTGGATCTTCGCGGAATTTGCGAATTGTAAGAGTGGGACCATCCGGAGAAATGGGTGGCAGTGTCCCATTGACGCGAGAACCATCCGGTAGACGGCCATCAAAAATCGGGACCAAACCCGGCCCATTCCCTAGAGGTACATTGGTAAAAGCTGCGATATTCTTGGCCACCTGAATGCCTTCGTCATCATTCATCCAAATATTGGTTCGGCAAATGCCAAAGTCTCGATGTGCAACTTTGACACATTGCTCACCTCCGTTGTACATGACTTCCTCAAGTTGGTCATCATCGAGTAACAAAGCCAACTCACCATATGCATTGTTTGGAGCTTGGCCATCATAGTGATACATTGGACTAGGGTGCCCAGGCTCCATGTAAATCGTCACCGGACCATATCGAGCAAGTACTTGTTCTGACATTTTTTCACCTCACGCCATCCCTACCTGAATGGCTTCAAACAAACCAATGTACAGTACGGCAGATAGTGTAGACCAGAATGGAATCCACCACATCGACTGCTTGGTCCGACCGAGCATTCTTCCAGAAACGACGACACTGAGGGCGGCTGAAGCCATGAGGTATGGAACCATCACTGCGTGGATATGGCCCCAATAAGCCCCGGCTGCTGCGAGGCCAAAAACTGCAAACATGAAGCCCATGACACCAGGAAGTAACAAACACATGAGCAGCAATAGAAGCATGGACTGACCTGACATCTCACTCTCGCGAGTATTGATCAGTTTGTTGAGGCGGTCATACTCAATTGACATCGAATTGGTAATTTCGCCCAGAGGTGCATCCTGCTCGACTGCAGTTGAAAGTAAATTCACCACTCGCTGGATTAAGATACTGCGGCTGTTAATTGCATACTCTGCCAAAGCGGCATCAAATGATGTGGAACGAGAACGTTCGATTGCCTGAGTCAGTAGTTTGCCTGTTTCGTCTGTACGTGTGCGCGACAACTCCGTCAATGCCTGTTGCAATCCAAGTCCGGCACCGATGCTTGATGAAATCGATTCCAAGACTTCTGGTAGTGCCTCTTCGAGTTGTCTTCTTCGACGGCGATCAAAGAACCCTGGGATGGCTCCAGCGAGACAAGGGAGTGTAATTGGAATCATCAATATGAGGAATATACTGACCCCCACTAATTCATAAAAATCCCAGAGTTGTTGCATCATATCACCCCTGGGTCACTCGAATGAGCACGATAGCCGATGAGAGACATCATCACCACTGTGAAAAACAATGCGGGACCAAAGCAACCTGCTGCAGCAGCAACGCTCGCCATTCCAGGAATACCACTGGTCATGAGGCCTGGTGCAATGACTGGAATCATCGCTGCGATACCGAAAATAATAGGCGACAACATGCCGAATGTCAGTAAAATCGTTGGTAAGCCCGAGAGTTTCTCAATGTAAGCTGCGAGTTTGTCATTTCTCTCTTCCTCTTCTCGCTCCGATTGTTGTTGAAGAGCCCGAAGCAAATCAGTGTCACTGGTCACATTTGTTCTCAATGTGTTTAGGAATCTGGAATAAGCCTTGGTCGACGCATCTCGGCTTAATTTAGAAAGTTCTTGTTCCAATTGAGAACCTTTCTGAAGATTCGCAATGACCCCTTTGAAATCTCTAGAAATGGCACCATAACCACCTCGCCCAATCATTTGTAATGCCGATTCAAGTCCAATCCCAGACCCTAACAGGACCATTACAGCCCGCATCGCATAGAGGAGATCAGCAGACTCCTCTTGGTTGGTGGCCACTAAATCACATCCTCAATGAGTTCAAAGGAATAAGCACCATCGTCTCCATCGTATTCTAAACGGTGAAAGGCCACTTTAATTTCGGATTCTGTAAAGGGGTCGAGAAGCCAAACTTCAGCACTTCGAAAAATACTCAACACCTCTCGATATCCAGGTATTCCGAGGTGTCCGCGCATGGTGTAAACGGCCGACTCCGCGCCTTCATCGACCAAATCATCACCCTCACCTCCACGTTTGACTTCGCGGGTGATTCGACGGCGGATGTTGACTGAAATTTTGCAATTATCGAACTGTAACCAGTCTCCTTCAAATCCCCGAAGAAACACTGTACCTGCCTGTGCCAAAGCCACCCCTCAACCTTCCAACACCATAGGATGACCTTCAAACTAGCGGGAGAAAGCCGTCCCTATGGGACGGGATTACATTGGTTTAAACCAACCAAATCTAGGCTCCATGATTTCGCACTTATCATCTCGAAGGCCATAAATGGTATCCTCAATGGCATCTTCATCCGTAAATCCACGTTGTGCACAGTGCTTCATAATCGAATCATAATCGATGCCTTCCGCACCGGCGTTCTGGGCAATGATTTCGAGTACTGTGGATTCAAGATCACTTCCCATAGATGGCGTTGGCTCAGATCCATTAGATTGCTCTTGGACTTCTGAAACAGGGTCTTTTTCTTGTGGTTCATTACCGCCCTCTGACACATCGATGGCTTCATGCTCCTCAAACGAAACCACACGACCTTCGGCGGCACTCAAGGCCTGGAGCACTCCAACTTTGTACCCCTCTGAATCCCATTCCCCATAGTGATTCATGGCCAATCCAAGCCCATCAATCAAGTCTTTTGCTACACCTGCATCACGTAGGCTGTTTGGATCTGTTGATTCGGCAGATTGGGCCTTGTTCAGAGCATCAATTCGCCGCATGGTGTGGTGTGCTGTTTCCACCAACCAATTTGCGTAGGTTTCGCGATCGATGATGGCGTAATCCTCCATCTGCATTCTGCATCTGAATCCACCATCTTCAGTAGTGTAATGATTGGATTTGCCAATACATGCCATCAAAAAGCGATCACCACCTTCGAATTTAGC
>MDTG01289178.1_pt1 | contig 12310 bp, 10 predicted proteins | sample 811421 | NCBI WGS metagenome assembly MDTG01 (sample SAMN05326645, study PRJNA326480) | marine metagenome | isolation source: seawater | place: Pacific Ocean: South East | collected 2011
AAATAAAAAGCCTGACTTATCCCCAGTTATAAATACTGCAAAAACCATACAGAAGTATTTAAGAAAAGAACAACTTGTTGTTCTTGAATCGAGTACTTATCCTGGAACAACAGATGAAGATTTAAGATCTGTCCTCGATGAGTCAGGCCTTAAAAAGGATGAAGATTATTTTTTAGCCTATTCTCCTGAAAGAGAAGATCCAGGAAATATCGACTTCAACACATCAGTAATTCCAAAAATTGTTGGCGCAGATAATGACGAAGCAAGAAATTTAGCAAAGACCCTTTATGAATCTGTAATAAGCGAAGTTGTTGTGGTTAATAGTTCAAAGGTTGCAGAAGCAGCAAAATTAACTGAGAACATTTTTAGATCAGTTAATATTGCAATGGTTAATGAATTAAAAGTAATTTATGATGAAATGGGCATTGATGTTTGGGATGTCATACAAGCAGCTTCAACTAAACCCTTTGGATATATGCCTTTTTATCCTGGACCAGGCTTAGGCGGGCATTGTATACCCATAGATCCATTTTATCTTTCTTTTAAAGCAAAAGAGTTTGGGATTAATACAAGATTCATAGAGCTCGCTGGTGAAATAAATACCAATATGCCTCGTTTAGTTATAAATAAGCTTTCTGACTCAATAAGTCATTATTTAAAGAAATCAATAAATGGAAGCAAAATTCTTATAGTTGGTATGGCATATAAAAAAGATATTGATGATATGAGAGAAAGTCCGTCATTGACGCTTCTTGAGTTACTTGAGTCTAAAGGTGCTTTAGTTGATTACCATGATGATTTTGTGAAACTTATTCCAAAAACAAGAGAGCATATAAATCTTTTTGGTAGAAAAAGTGTAGACCTTGATCCAAAAAGCTTAGGAAAATATGATGCTGTTTTAATAAGTACCGATCACTCTTATATTGATTATCAGATGTTAGGAGATAATTCTAAGATAATTATTGATACGAGAAATATTATGGCGAATTATGAAGTTACAGCCGAGGTTGTCAAAGCTTAGATGTCAGTAATTGTTGTTGGTTGCGGCTATTGGGGCAGAAACCTAATTAGAAATTTTTATGAGCTAGACGCTCTTGATGGAATAGTTGATGAAAATCAAGAGATTTCTTATCAATTCTCAAGAGAATATGGAGTTCAGTCTTTTACTCTTGAGGAGGCTCTAGAATCCTCAGCTGAAGCATTTGTAATAGCTGTTCCAGCTATAAAACATCATGAAATTTGTTTAAAAGCTCTTCAAAATAATAAACATGTTTTTGTAGAGAAACCTTTAGCAATGAGCCTAGAACAGGCCGATGAGATGATAAGTTTAGCAAATAAATTCAATAAACATCTTATGGTTGGACATTTACTTCAATACCATCCAGGTTTTGTTCGTATGAAAGAACTTATTCAACAAGACTTTATTGGAGAATTGATACACATAAACTCAAATAGAAAATCACTCGGTAAGATAAGATCAGAAGAAAATGTTATTTGGAGTTTTGCTCCTCATGATATTTCCATGATTCTTTCCATAGCCTCATCTCCAATAGATTCTGTTAAAACCATTTCTTCTGAGATCTTTCAGCAAGGAATATGCGATCTTGCAGAAATTAATTTATCTTTTCAAAATGGACTATCAGCTAATATTTCCTGTTCATGGATTAATTCTGTTAAGGATCATTCAATATCGGTTTACGGAAAAAAGGGTTTTCTGAGATTTGACGATACAAAAGACTGGAAAGAAAAATTATCTTTTTCTAAGTATGATATTAAAAAACAAAATCAATCTTTCGACTTAAATACCAAAGATTCTGGTTTTATGGAAGTGAATTCAAAGGAGCCTCTTAAAGAAGAGTGTAATTATTTCTTAAATTTAATTAGAGGAAAGGTTAAGCCAAGAACAGATGGCATCGAAGGAAGAGAAGTTATGAAAGTTTTATTGGAAACAAACAAGGCAACCAATTTTTACTTGAAAAAATGAGCAAAGAATCAATATTTATTCATGAATCATCTTACATTGATGAAAATGTTGATATTGGAAAAAATACAAAAATATGGCATTTTTCTCACGTTCTTAAAAATTCAACAATAGGTGAATCATGTTCTCTTGGACAAAATGTTGTTGTTGGGCCAAATGTTTTAATAGGGGATAGAGTAAAAATACAGAATAATGTAAGCATCTATGAGGGTGTTACTCTAGAAGAGGATGTATTTTGTGGACCGTCATGTGTTTTTACGAATGTTATTAATCCAAGAGCAGATGTATCCAGAAAGGATGAATTTAAAGCAACAGTTGTAAAAAAAGGTGCCTCCATAGGGGCTAACTCCACGATCATATGCGGAAATAATTTAGGTGAATATTGTCTTGTTGCTGCAGGGGCTACCGTTACCAGAGATGTACCTTCATTTGCTTTGGTTGCAGGAACTCCAGCTAAAAGAATTGGATGGGTGAGTAAAAAAGGCTCTATACTGAAAAAAGATTTAATTTGTCCTATTGATAATAGTCGTTACAAGGAAATATCAAATAATGAATTAGTTATTGTAAATTATGAGTGACTATACTGAAAAAACTAACTTTATTGATTTACCCGCTCAACAAAGAGGAATAAGAAATTTAATAGATTCTGCGATTGCTAGAGTCCTAGATCATGGACAGTATGTAATGGGTCCAGAAGTAGCTCTATTTGAACAAGAATTAAAATCTTTTTCTAATGTAAAGTATGCTTTAAGTTGTGCTAATGGAACAGATGCTATCTCTCTTGTACTTATGAGTTGGGATGTAGGCAAAAATGATGCTGTATTTGTTCCAGCATTTACATATGTTGCATCCGCAGAGTGTCCAGCACAACTAGGTGCAACCCCTTTTTTCATAGATGTAAAGGAAAATACCTTTAATTTAGATATAGAAAGTTTCAAGCAAGCTATATTTGATTCAAAAAAACTTGGTTTAAAACCCAAAGCAGTAATCGCAGTAGATTTGTTTGGAGAGCCTTGCGAAATAGAAGAGATTTCTGATGTTGCAAAGGAGAATAATATAAAAGTTTTAGTTGATGCAGCGCAGAGTTTTGGTTCATCAAGAAATGGAGTTATGACAGGTAATTTTGGAGATGCAACTACAACAAGTTTCTTTCCCGCGAAACCTCTTGGATGTTACGGAGATGGTGGGGCGGTACTTACAAACGATGATGAGTTATCGAATTGTATCGACTCTATTAGACTTCATGGAAGAGGCATACAAAAATATGATCACATTAGAGTGGGGCTTAATTCTAGGCTAGATACTATTCAAGCAGCAATTCTTATAGAAAAACTTAAAATTTTTCCTAAAGAGCTGATTCAAAGAGATAAAATAGCATCTAAATATTCACAGCTTCTTTCAGACTTTTGTAAAACCCCGGAAAATTCAAATGATAATTTTTCAGCTTGGGCACAATTTACACTCAGACTTGAAAATAGAGATGAAATTCAAAAAAAACTCAAACAAAATGATATTCCTTCGGTTATTTATTACCCTAAATCTCTTGACAACCAAGATGGTTATAAAAATTATCCAATAGTCACATCAGGTTTGAAAGTATCAAATGCCTTAACATCTAAGGTTCTAAGCTTGCCAATGCATCCCTATCTTACAGAAAAAGATATTAATAAAATTGTAAATATAATCACTAACTAATTTGAGAAAATTTGATTTCCTAATAGTCGGCGGGGGAATATTGGGAGCTACAATATCTTTAGCTCTTAAAAAACGTCATCCGGATAGTTCAATTTGTCTTGTTGAAAAAGAACCCTCTTTAGGATCTCATGCAAGCACTAGAAATTCCGGCGTAATTCATAGTGGAGTTTATTATGATCCAAATTCTTTGAAATCAAAAATTTCGAAACTAGGCGCTCAAAGGATGATTGATTTTCATCTAGAGAATGGAATTAAATTGAATAGGATTGGGAAAATACTAGTTTGTACGAATGAAAATCAAACTAATCAAATTGATTTTTTATTAAATAGGGCAAAAAAAAATGGAATCGAAGCGCACTTACTAAATAAAGAAGATTTAAAAAAAATGGAACCAGAAAGTCAATCTTATGGAGAAAGATCAATCTATATACCTTTCACATCAGTTGGCTCTCCAAGAGAAACGATGAATGTTTTAGAGTCTAAAATGATTGAGAATAAAATTACTATAAAGACTAATGCTGCTTTTTTTAAAAGAACAAAAAAAAATGAAATTTTACTTTCTAATAAAGAAAAATTATCTTACGGGATAATTATAAATACTTCTGGAGCATATGCAGATAAGATAGCGCATCAATTTGATATAGGTAAAGAACTAGTTATCCTTCCTTTTAGGGGATTATATTGGCAGCTTTCAGAGCGTTCAGGAATAAAGATCAATCATTTAATATATCCTGTACCAGATCTCAGATATCCATTTTTAGGCATACATACTACAACTACGACTGATAATAAAATCTATTTTGGCCCAACAGCATCTCCTGGATTTGGGAGGGAACACTACAGAGGCTTTTCTGGTATAAATGTTGGTGATTCCTTCAAAGTTTTGATCAATTCCGCAAAACAGCTTTATTCTAATAAAAATAATTTTAGGAATTTAGCAATTCAAGAAGCTAAAAGAATGCTGAAAATGGAATTTTTTAGAGAAGCAAAAAAACTAGTTCCTAATTTAAGGGCTGAAATGCTGATGTCAACTTCAAAAGCTGGAATCAGAGCTCAATTATATGACAAGGATAGAGGAGAGCTCGTTAATGACTTTCTTGCAATTAGAGGTGATAATGATGTCCATATTTTGAATGCTATTTCTCCTGCTTGGACTTGTTCTTTAGAAATGGCAGATTTCATATGTGATAATTACATAGACAATTCATAATGGATTTAAACGGAAAAACTTTTGTTGTAATAGGCGGGGGAGGTCTTATCGGATCTCATACTGTTGACAACCTTTTAAAAGAAGACGTTAAAGAGATTATTATCTATGATAATTTTTTCAGAGGCAGTGAAGAGAATTTAACTGAAGCTCTCAAAGATAGCAGAGTAAAGATTTATGAGGATGGAGGAGATATTCTCCATAAAGATATATTAGATGCTGCATTAAAAAATGCAGACGGAGTTTTTCACTTTGCAGCTCTTTGGCTCTTGCAATGTCATTTGTATCCTGAAAGCGCGTTTGATGTGAATATTAAAGGAACTTTTAATGTTATGCAGTCATGTATCGAAAATAATGTTCAAAGGTTAGTTTACTCATCTTCTGCAAGTGTTTATGGAGATGCAATCAGAGAGCCTATGGATGAAGATCATCCATATAATAATAAGAATTTTTACGGAGCCACAAAAATTGCATGCGAGGCAATGCTTAACGCTTATCATCATAGGTACGACTTAAACTATGTAGGTTTGAGATACATGAATGTTTATGGTCCTAGACAAGATTATCATGGAGCCTATATTGCTGTAATCATGAAAATGTTAGATGCGATTGATAGTGGAGAAAGCCCAGTAATATTTGGAGATGGATCAGAAGCTTTTGATTTTGTTGCCGTTGAAGATTGCGCTTATGCAAATATCTGCGCAATGAAGTCAAGTAAAGTAAATAAAAATTATAATGTAGGAACCGGAACTAGAACTTCTCTTAAAGAGCTTGCTGAAAAATTAGTGTCATTAACTGGATCAGATAAAAAGGTAAAATATATGCCAAGCAATCAGGCAACTTTGGTAAAAAATAGAATTGGTGATCCTAAGTTGGCAGCAAATGAGATTGGATACAACTATAGAATTGATTTAGAAGACGGTCTAAAAAGGTTAATCGAGTGGAGAAAAAACCACATTGAATTAGTAAAACAAAAAAGAAAGTCAATTGGATTGGACTAAAAATCTATGCCGTCAAAAATTATACCTATAGCCCGCACTAGCTTATCAAGAAATGAAATTCATTCAGTCCTAGAGCCAATTAAGAGTGGATGGATTGTACAAGGACCTAAAGTAAAAGAGTTTGAAAGTTCTTGGTCAAAATTTACTAATTCAAAGTATTCTTTAGCTGTTACATCTTGTACTTCTGCACTTCACTTATCTCTCGCTGCAATTGGTTTCAAAAAAGGCGATGAGGCTATTGTTCCTGCTTTTACCTGGATATCCACAGCTAATGTTGTAGAACATTTAGGAGGAAAAGTTATATTTTGCGATATAGATCTAAAAACTTTTAATATAGATGTTAATCAAATAGAAAAAAAAATTACAAAAAAAACTAAGGTAATCTTGCCCGTTCATCTTTTTGGATTATCGGCCGAAATGGATCCAATTCTTCGTTTAGCTAAAAAATATAAAATAGATATTATCGAAGATGCAGCATGTGGTTTTGGTAGTTTTTATAAAGGAAAACATGTTGGTAACTTCGGCAGTGCTGGATGTTTTAGTTTTCATCCTAGAAAATCAATTACGACTGGAGAAGGTGGGATGATCACCGCGAAAAATAAGAGTTTAATTAAAAAACTAAGTAGTTTGCGCGATCATGGAGCCTCTATCTCAGATCATCAGAGACATAAAGGAAATAAACCATATCTTTTGCCAGATTTTTCTTATGCTGGATACAATCAAAGGATGACTGATATACAAGCTGCCTTAGGTTTAGAACAGATGAAAAGAGCTCATAAAATTTTGAAAGAAAGAAGGAAGCTAGCAGCAATTTATAATGATGAGCTAAAAAACAATACCCTCCTTAAAATTCCTTATGTTCCAAAAAATTTCTCTCATGGTTATCAGTCATACCCTTGTATTTTTGGGTTTGAAGACTTAACAATAAAAAATGTTAAAAAAATAAATAAAAAAAGAAATAGGTTTATGGAACAACTACAAAATGCAGGAATCTCAACTAGGCCTGCAACACATGCAGTTCACATGCTTGATTTCTATCATAAAAAATATTCTATAAAGCCTACAGATTTCCCTAATTCAATGATGGCTAATGATTGCAGTATATCTATTCCTCTTTTCCATGGGCTAGAAGAATCAGAACAAGAAAAGGTTATAAAAAATATTAGGAAATTGAGCTAATGTGCGGCATTTCTGGTTTTGTCAATTTAGACGGATCCTTTGCAGATAAAAAAATCCTTAAAAATATCAATTCAAAGATCAGTCATCGTGGCCCAGACGGAGAAGGATATTGGTTAAAAGATAATGTTGGAATTGGCCATAGAAGATTAGCAATAATTGATTTATCAAAAAATGCAAGTCAGCCAATGACTGCATATGATGATAGATTTGTCCTAAGTTACAATGGGGAGTTATATAATTATTTAGCTTTAAAAAAAGACTTAACTAATTTAGGGTATAAATTCTCATCCAAATCAGATTCAGAAGTTATTCTTTATTCTTTGATCGAATGGAAAGAAAAAGCGATTGAGAAATTTAATGGCATGTTTGCATTTTGTTTCTTCGATAAGCTAGAGAAAAAGATAATAATCGCTAGAGATAGATACGGTATCAAACCGATTTACTATTCTTTAAAGGATAATCTGTTCATCTTTGCGTCGGAATATAAATCAATTCTTGCTCATCCACGCATATCAAAATCTTTTAATTCTCTTGCTCTTAAAGAGTACCTCACTTTTCAAAACATTATTTCTGATAAAACACTTCATAAAGATGTTCAAATTTTAATGCCTGGTAACTATTTAGAATTTGATACGCAATTAAAAAAACTGAGCATAACTAAATATTGGGATTATAAATTCACAAATAATCCAGATAACCTTTCCCAAAAGGAAGCGGAAGAAGAGCTATCTTACTTATTTGAAAGAGCTATTAGTAGACAACTTGTTAGTGATGTAGAGATTGGTTCTTACCTGAGCGGAGGAGTAGATAGTGGATCTATAGCATGTTTGACATCAAAAGCTTTCGATAGACTCAAGACTTTTACAATTGGTTTTGATTTAAGTTCAGCTTCTGGAATAGAGCTTTCTTATGATGAGAGATCTAAAGCTGAAGAGCTTTCTAGTTTATTTAAAACCGATCATTATGAAAGAGTTTTGAAGGCAGGGGACATGGAAAGGTCCCTCTCTAATCTTTCATATCATATCGAAGAACCTAGAGTTGGTCAGAGCTATCCCAATTATTATGCTGCTGAGCTAGCAAGTAATTTTGTAAAGGTCGTCATGTCTGGCGCGGGAGGAGATGAACTATTTGCTGGATACCCATGGAGGTATTTTTCTTCAGAGAGCTCAAAAGATATAGAAGAATTTTCTGATTCTTATTATTCATATTGGCAAAGAATGTTACATGAAAGCGAACTTAAAAAGATTACAAAACCAATCAACTCTCAAGTTTCAAATTTTGATCCTAAAGATATTTTCAATTCAATATTAAAAGGTTCAGATCAAGAGGTATCAAATTCTGACGATTTTTTGAATTTATCATTATATTTTGAAGCAAAAACCTTTTTGCATGGAATCTTAGTCATTGAAGATAAATTATCAATGTCTCATGGTTTAGAAACAAGGGTTCCATTTTTAGATAATGATATTGTTGACTTCGCAATGAATTGCCCAATAAAAATGAAGCTCAGAGAAAGCAAAACATCAAATGATATAGATGAAAATAACCCAAAAAAATATATTGAATCTAATAAGGGAAAGAAAATTTTGAGGCAAGTTTTATCAAATTATGTCCCTGAACATGTTTCAAACAGAAAGAAGCAAGGATTCTCATCGCCTGATGCATCCTGGTTCAAGGGTGAGAGCATTGATTTTGTTAGAAAGAAGATCATGAACAAAAACGCTCTATTGTATGATTATTTGGACTATGAAAGTGTGAATAATTTATTGGATGATCATTTAACAGGGAAAAAGAATAGAAGACTTTTTATATGGTCTATGATCTCTATCGAAGAGTACTTATTACATTTCAATTAAAAAATTTAATCTAATGATCTTTATTGGACCAATAGAAATTTCAAATTATTATAGAGAATTGCATCGTGCTTTAAATAACTTGAATGTAAAATCTGATTTGGTTTTATTCAATGAGGCTCCTTTTCTTAATAAATCTAAAAAATCTTTTTTCTATTTATCAAACCTGATTCAAATAATTAGCTTAAAAAAAAATAATGCAAAATTTTTAAATTATTTTCTGTTGGCTTTTCTAGTTGAAAACCTAAGAATAATTTATTTTCTTTACGCTATTTTTAAGTATAAGACTTTTATATTTACGTTCGGTCAATCTTTGCTTTATAAAAATATGGATCTTCCAATCCTTAAATTTTTCAATAAACAAATTTTATTCAACGTTGGTCACGGAGACGAGTCTCGGCCAGCATATTTATCTGGATGTTATTTTGATAAATTTGGAACCAGCCCTTCAAATAAAGTAATTCACAAATTTACTCGCGACAATCACCTTAGAGTTAAAAAAATACAAAAATATGCAGATAAATTAATAAGTTCTAGAGCAACAAGTCATTTTTTATCAAAAAATTTTTTTGATTTTCTTGAAATTGGAATACCTTCCATAGATAAACTTCAAGAAAGTTTTGTAATAGATAAACAATCTTCAGATAAAATCTTACTAACACATATTCCAAGTAATATTTTCACCAAAGGTACGAATGAAATAGATCAAATAATTGATGAACTGAAACAGAGGAATTTAAATTTCGACTACATAAAATTGACAGACGTTCCTAATGATGAAGCTTTAGAAGTAATAAAAAAATCGCACATAATTATTGATCAAATGTATACGGATACACCTATAAATGGGATTGGAGTAGAGGCAATGAGCTTGGGCTGTATTTATATAGCTGCAGTTGCTAATAAGGAAGCTATTCTAAAAAATTATCATAATTCAAGCTATTTTAGATTTGTTAATTCGCTCTGTGCAGACAAAGGAGAAGTTTTAGAAAAGTTGACTAATCTTTTTTTCAACAGGGAAGAAAGAATAAAAATATCTTTAAAAGCCTTATCTTTTGTAAAGAATGAATGGTCAAACGAAAAAATAGCAGCCCGTTATTTAGACATTATCAATAATACTTACTCTAAAGATTGGATAATCGATCCAATGGATCTCAATTACATTTATGGAGGAGGGCTTAATCCAAATGCCCTTAAGGAGACTTTGAAAAGTTACATAAATGAGTTAGGAGAGAAGAAGATGTATCTAGACCATAGAAAAGATATTTTAAATGATATTAAAAATATTATTTGAATAGATGTTGAGGGAATTTTTTAGCGACGGAATTATTTATGCAATTTCATCTATTATTTCTAGAGGATTATTCTTTATTCTTATCCCGATATATACAAGAGCACTTACAATCAAAGATTATGGAAATCTTGATATTTCTTTAATATTAATTAGTTTAATTAATATTGTTGTATCACTAGAGATTTCACAAGGTTTGGCTAGATATTATTCAGATTTAAATTCTGAAGAACTAAAGATTAACTTTGTTTCATCTGCATTCATCTATTCATTATGTTCGTTATTAATTTTTACAATTTTATCGATTATTTTTTCTGATTATTTATCAAGTCTTATTTTAGGGTCAAGAGAATACTCTCTAGAATTCAAATTAATCATGATTTATTCATTCATAAATGGAATTTTTTATTTCTTGCAGAATTTATTTAGATATCAGTTGGAAAGTAAAAAATTTCTATACATGAGCTTAATTTTTTCTGTGGGATGCCTAATTTTCACTTTAATTTTTACAATTTATTTTTCAATGGAGCTTGATGGAGTTATTACGAGTTTAATTCTTTCATCATTCCTAGGAGTTTTATACGGAATAATTCATTCAAGAAAAACTATTAAGTTTTTTATTGATTTTCAAGCTTTAAAGAAAATGATATTTTTTTCTTTACCATTAGTTTTATCTTCTCTCCTTCTTTGGATAAATACTTATGCTGATAGGATACTTATCCGAACTTTTTTAGGGATTGAAGATGTAGGCATTTATGCTGTGGGATTTAGGATTTCTAATATAACAAGTCTTGTAGCTCTTGGTTTTCAAGGAGCACTCATGCCATTGATTTATGCCAATTATCGCAATTTAGAATCAAAAGAAAGTCTTAAGTACATATTTGCACTCTTTTTGTCTGTTGCACTTTTTTTTATATTTTTCTTGACAGTTTTCTCCAAAGAATTTGTTCAAATAATTTCTACGGATGAGTACATTGCTGCTTCGAAGGTAATATTTTATTTATCTTTATCAATTTTATTCACTCAAATTTATATTTTTATGCCTGGTATTTCTCTAGAAAAGAAAACGAATATCATTCTTATGATCAGCTTTTTAAGCTTCATAACAAATATAGCCTTGAATATCATATTAATACCATCATTTGGTATTTTGGGAGCATCTATTGCCACAATGTTGGCAAGTTTTCTTGCTTCCTTTTTTTATGTTTACTTTAGTCAGAAATTTTACTTTGTAGAACATTCTCTTAAAAAGATTTTGACTATTTCAAGTTTAATCATTCTCGTTTCGTTCCTTATAGAAATTTATATTCTTAATTTGTATTTAAAAATTTTATTTTTTCTAATAGCTTTAGGATTATTACTTTGGTTTTTACTAATTTATTTGAAAATTCAAAACTTCTTTATAAAAGAAAATTAGATTTCACTAGTAACTTCAATAATGATAATATCCTCGAAAATTTCATTTAATGAGTTTAAGAAAAATCATAGAAGAATCCTTTGATGAGGCTATTTTGCAAACTGAGAGCAAGAAGCGTACTAACGAATTATCTGATGATCTTGTTCTTTTAGAGAGTGGCTTAGATTCTTTGGGCTTTGCTATTTTAATAGTGATCTTGGAAGAAAAACTCGGTTTTGATCCATTTTCTTCTATGGAAGAAGCTATTTACCCAGTTACTTTTAAAGAATTCTTTGATATTTATGATAAATTCTATAAAAAAAATTAAGTAACCTTGAATTGTCTATCGGATATAATCCACAGAATTCCCAAAGAAAATAATGCTTTTTCAAACTTTGAAAAAAGTTTTTCTTACCAAGATCTGATCCAGGACAAAATTTTATCTGATGATATTAACAAGCTTGTTAATACGAACATTCTTATTAGGGATGTAGATAATTTTGATCTCGCAAGACTTTTAGTTAAGTTAGATGGTAAGGCAAAAAGCATTCTTTTGTCTCCAAGCGATATAGGTAGAGATTTGCTATCTAAATTCAAAAAAATAACAGATACGAATTATGAAATCTATAAAGAAGATAAAGGAATCCAAATTTCCAAAATAAAAAATAAAGCAAATACTAAAGAAAATAAAAAAATAGAAACAGATT
>MDTG01361370.1_pt1 | contig 12309 bp, 9 predicted proteins | sample 811421 | NCBI WGS metagenome assembly MDTG01 (sample SAMN05326645, study PRJNA326480) | marine metagenome | isolation source: seawater | place: Pacific Ocean: South East | collected 2011
AGAAGATTTAGAAATTCCAGCATTTTTGAGAAGACAAAAAAATTAATGGTCTTCGAAAACATAAATGACTGCAACCATACATCTGGAAAAACATTTTCCAGTATTACTAAATGAACTAGTTAGTATTATTTCCCCTCTTTATGGTGGCACATTTATTGATTGTACATTTGGTGCGGGTGGTTACTCAAAGAAAATATTAGAAGAAACTTCAAATAGTGTAATAGCTTTGGATAGAGACAGCTCTGTCAAAGGTAGTGCTTTACAACTTTATTCAAAATACAAGCAAAGATTTAAATTTTATAACATAAAATTTTCAGACTTAGATCAAATTAAAAGCGACAATATAAGAGGAATTATATTTGACCTGGGATATTCATTAAGTCAAATTTCTGATTTAGATAGAGGTATATCTTTTAAAAGTAAAGGTATACTAGATATGAGAATGGGTTTGAATGACTTTTCATGCGATAAAGTAATTTCAAAAATGAGTCAGCAAAATCTTTATAAAATTTTTAAATACTTTGGTGAGGAAAAATATGCAAAACCAATATCAAAAAAAATTGAGCAATTAAGAAAAAATAAAAAAATTAAGACCGAAAATCTTGTAGAAATCATTGAGAGTATAAAAAAAAATAAAAGAGGAAAGCATGTTGCAACCAAAATTTTTCAAGCTCTGAGAATTTTTGTGAATAATGAAGTTAGTGAATTAATAAATGGATTAATAAAAGCATATAATATTTTGCCAATTGGAAGTGTAATGGCAGTTGTTACGTTTCATTCAATTGAAGACAAAATTGTAAAATATTTTTTTAAAGAATATTCAGAAACAAAAAATTCATCAAGATATCTACCAAAAAGCTCGTCAAATAAAAAATATTTTAATGTAACAAAAAGAAAACCAATTACTCCGTCTTTTAATGAAATTAGGATTAATCATCCATCTAGATCTGGAAAACTCAGATTTGCATTTAAAATTGAAGATGGTTGCAATTTCAAAAATTTCATTGAAAAATTTAGCTATTTGAGAGAAATTGAAAATCTAAATTTTGATGATTAAAAAATTACTTGTATTTATTCCAATTGTTATAATAATCATTTCAACAACTTTTACAAAAAATTCTACAAAAAGACTTGATAAAAAAATTTTTGAAATCCAAGAAGATATAAGAGCTTTAGAAGATATTTATGAGCTAGTTTTATTGGATTACAATTATCTCACCTCTCCAAAAAAACTAATGGAATATTCAAAAAAATATTTTGAAGAAGAATTGAAAAAAAAAAAAATTATAGATTTAAAAACATTAACATTGAACAATGAATAATTTCGAGGAAAATTTTACGTATCAAAAAAATAAGTCTAATTTAAAAATATCTTTTGAACGTATTGCATTTATTTTCTTTGTCTTTTTTATAATTACAACAATTTTTTCATCTAAAACGATATATTTAGGATTTAAAAAAAAAAATCAGCCCCCAATCTTAAAAGAAAAAGAGAAATATAGAGCATCTATTATGGATAGAGATGGAAATATTATTGCCAAAACAGTCCGAGTAACTAATTTAGGTATCAATCCCAATCAAATAATAGACAAAGATAAATTATTAATTTCATTAAAACTAATTTTTCCTAATAGAAATTTTGAAAAAGATATATATAGAAACAGATTTTTTTATGTTAAAAGGAAAATATCGCCAGCTAAACTTGAAAAAATTAAACTATTAGGTGAAAAATCATTTAAAGAAGAAGAAAATATTGCTCGAGTTTATCCTAATGGAAATCTTTTTAGTCATATAATAGGACAAATCGATACTGACAATAATGGTGTATCAGGTATAGAAAAATCATTTGATTATGAACTCACGACATCTAACACACCATTAAAACTTACATTAGACACTGAGTTACAATATTTAACTAGACAAGAGTTGGTAAAATTTCAAAACATTTTTAAAAGTTATGGAAGTACAGCAATTTTAATGAACATTCATAGCGGGGAAATTCTTTCTATGGTCTCTCTCCCAGATTTTGATTTAAACAAAAGAGAGAATATTTCAGATAAAAAATTTATTAACAGATCAACTAAAGGCATCTATGAGCTTGGTTCAGTCTTTAAAACGTTCACATTGGCTGCCGGGCTTCAACAAAATGTTATTAGGGAAGATACTTTATTCGAAAATTTACCAAAAAAAATAAAATGTGCTGGAAGATCAATTTCTGAGTATGACATGGATATTCCTTCAAATCTTACAGCTGAACAAATATTGATTAGATCAGGTAATATTGGTTCAATTAAAATTGCTCAAAAAGTTGGGCTTGAAAATTTTAAAAATTTTCTAGAGGAATTAGATTTATTAAACAAGACACAATTTGATTTAGAGGAAGTTGGAAATCCAATTCCATTTACTTGGGGAAAATGTAAACTAGCTACTTCTGCTTATGGTCATGGAATAACAACAACTCCTCTACAACTAGCAAAAGCTTACGCAATAATTTCAAATGGAGGATATAAAATAAAACCCACTTTAATAAAAAATGAGGATAAATTAAAAAAGGGTAAACAAATAATAAGTGAGGAAAACTCTAATAAAATTAATACTATATTAAGAAAAATTGTGACAACCGAACAAGGTACTGCCAATTTAGCAAATATAGAAGGTTATGAAATTGCAGGAAAAACAGGAACTGCACAAAAATCAATCAAGGGCAAATATTCCAAAAAAAAAATAAACACTTTTGCTTCGATTTTTCCAGTATCTGCTCCTAAATATGTTTTAATAGTTTTATTAGATGAGCCAAAATTAAGTGAAACTTATGTCTATAAATATAACGATGGTAAAGAAAGAAATATTGTAGGAACACCATTTAATACAGCTGGATGGACATCTGTCGAGGTTGCTAAAAATATTATTGAAAAAATTGGGCCTATTTTAGCCACAAAATATTAAGAAATTTTATAATGAAATTAAAAAATTTTTTTAAAAATTTAAAAAAAGAATTTAATCATATAGATTTTGTAGGATTTGATTTTAATTCAAAGAGAATAAAAAAAAACTATATATTTTTTGCACTTCAGGGAAGTAAATTTGATGGAAATAATTATATAAATGAAGCAATTAAAAAAGGAGCTCGGATAATCGTATCAAATAAATATAAAACTAAAATCAATAACGATATTCTTTATATTAAAGTTAAAGATCCTAGACTTACTCTGTCAAATTTTGCTGCCAAATATTATAATAAAAAACCAAATAATATAATTGCAGTAACAGGAACTAATGGCAAGTCATCTATAGTTAATTTTTATTATCAGATATTAAAACTTAACAAAAAAAAAGTAGCTTCAATTGGAACATTGGGTGTTAAATCAAATAATAGCAACTTAAAACTCGATAATACAACTGTTGATGTAATAAGAACTAATAAAATACTTTTTAATTTAAAAAGTAAAAAAATTGAAAATGTAATATTAGAGGCATCAAGTCATGGACTACATCAAAAAAGATTGAATGGCATAAAGTTTAATACCTCAATATTCACTAATTTAAGTAGGGATCATTTAGATTACCATAAAAACTATAAAAATTATTTTAATTCAAAATTAATTTTATTTAATGAATTGACAAATAAAAATGGGAATCTGATATTTGATAGTGATTTAAAATATTCGCAGATATTTAAGAAAATTGCCAAAAAAAAAAAAATTAATTCATTTAGTATTGGTGTATTAAATAGTAATTTAAAAATACTCTCAATAAAGATTCTAAGTAATATCCAGATTGTAAAATTCTCTTATCAAAATAAAGAATATCAATTTAAAACCAGTCTAGTTGGTAAAATTCAAATTAAAAATTTGATGATGGCAGTTGCTGCAGCAATTAAAAGCAACATAAAAATAGACAATATTGTTAAAAATCTTGAGTATATTAAACCTGCAAAAGGAAGACTTGAGATAATTGGAAAAACTAAAAACAATTCTATAATTATTTTAGATTATGCCCATACCCCTGAAGCGCTTAAAACTTGTATAGAAAATGTTAAAGAGCAATTTGGCTTAAGAAAAATAAACATTGTATTTGGATGTGGTGGTGAAAGAGATAAAGAAAAAAGACCTATTATGGGTAAAATTGCTAATAAATTATGTGATTTCATTTATCTTACTGATGACAATCCTAGATCTGAAAATCCAAAAAAAATTAGAGATAGTATCAAAAAATCAATTTTACCTTCCAAAATGACTGAAATACCATCAAGAAAATTAGCAATAAGAAATGCAGTTTTAAACAGTAAGTCCGATGAGGTTTTAATTATTGCTGGTAAAGGACATGAGAGTATTCAAGAATATAGGAAGAAAAAACAGTTTTCAGATGCAGCTAATATCAAAAAATCTATTATTATAAAAAATAGATTTTTAACAAAAGATTGGAAATTAAATATATTTAAAGAGCTTATTAAAGATAAGAAATTAAATAGACTAAAAAATTTTAAAATAAGCACTAATTCAAAAATAGTAAATAAGGGTAAAATTTTTTTTGGAATAAAAGGTAAAACATTTAATGGTAATGATTTTGCAGATGAAGCTTTAAAAAATGGAGCAGAGCTTGCAATACTTCAAAATACAAAAAACATAAGTAAAAAAATAATAAATGTTAATAATACTTTAAAATTACTTATTGAATTTTCAAAAAAAATTATAACATCATCAAATGCATCTCAAGTTGCTATTACTGGTTCCTCTGGGAAAACTTCACTTAAAGAGTTATTGGGACAGTGTTTACAGCAAATCCATTCTACAACCTATTCAAAGAATTCATACAACAACAAATTTGGTTTACCAATTTCTATAATAAATTTAAATAAAGATACAACTTATGGATTATTTGAAATTGGTATGGATAAAAAAGGAGAAATTGATTATTTATCAAAAATAATTAAACCCGATATTGGAGTTATAACAAATATCACTTATGCGCATGCTAAAAATTTTAGTACTCTATTTGATATTGCTAAAGCTAAATCAGAAATTATTTTTAACATAAAAAAAAAAGGTACAGTTGTACTTAATAAAGATGATAAATTTTTTGACTTTTTTTCTAAGTTAGCAAATCGATGCGATGTAGAGATAATTTCATTTGGAAAAAATAAAAAATCCGACATAGGATTATCTAAAATAAAAAAGTCTAGAAGAAAAAGTATATTATATATTAATGTTTGTTCACAAATTTACAAGTATACAATTGATAATAATCTACTACCTTATATAGATAATATTTTAGCCTCTTTAGCAGTTTGCAAAAGACTAAATATTATTGATAAAATAAAAGACAATTTTTTTTCTAAATATAAAATTCCTAGCGGTAGAGGAAATATAAAAAAAATTTCTGTTGGTAAAAAAAAAATAAATATAATTGACGAGAGCTATAATTCAAATCCTTTATCATTAAATTTTTCAATAAATAAATTCAATAATTTAAAAATAAATCCAAATAAAAAATTTATGTTACTGGGAGATATGTTGGAATTAGGTAAATTCTCAAAAAGACTTCATATTGAAGCTGCAAAAGATATTAATAAAGCAAAATTCAAAAAACTGTTTGTTTATGGGAAAAATATCATTGATACTTTTAACAAAATTAGAACACAAAAAAGAGGAAAAATACTCAAATCGAAAGGTGAAATTCTAAATATTATAAAAAATGATTTAAATAATGAAGACTTTTTAATGATAAAAGGCTCAAATTCTACAGGACTTAACCAAATAACTAAAGAAATTGGATCCAAATTTAATGTTATTTGAAATTTTTTCAATCTTGGTTGATCAATTCAATTTTTTGAATGTCTTCAAATATCTAACTGTTAGAACTGGTCTTTCTATGTTCACGGCTATGTTTATAGTTTTTTTAGTTGGAAATCCATTAATCAATTTTTTTTCGTCAAAACAAATTCATAATCCAATAAGAGAAGACGGCCCAAGTGATCATATAATTAGAAAAATAGGAACACCAACAATGGGAGGATTAATTATATTATTGGGAGTTTTCTCAGGAGTTTTATTATGGGGTGATTTATCAAACCCATATAATTGGTTTTTAATTTATATTGCTGCATCTTTTGGATTGTTAGGAGCATACGATGATTATAAAAAAATAAAATTGAAAAGTTCTCAAGGAATTTCATCTAAGCTTAAGTTCTTTATACAAATTATCTTAGCTCTCATTGGAATATTTATTCTGTATTCCACAAGTAATTCTGATCAAATTAGTAATCTATATTTACCATTTTTTAAAAATTTAGTTATCAATCTTGGATGGTTTTTTATACCTTTTTATTTATTTGTATTAGTTGGTGCTTCTAATGCAGTTAATTTAACAGATGGATTAGATGGTTTGGCAACGGTTCCTGTTATGTTGGTTGCAGCTTGTTTTGCATTTATAAGTTATGTATCTGGCAATATAATTTTTTCTGATTATCTACAAATAGCCTATATCGAAGGAGTTGGAGAAGCATCAATATTTTGTGGATCAATAATTGGAGCTTGTTTGGGCTTCCTTTGGTTTAATGCGCCTCCTGCTAAAATTTTTATGGGAGACACTGGTTCTTTATCTTTAGGGGGTTCATTAGGAGCCGTTGGAGTTATTACGAAGCATGAAATAGTTCTCGCAATAACCGGAGGATTATTTGTTTTGGAAGCTGTTTCAGTAATAGTTCAGGTTATTTCTTATAAACTTACAGGTAAAAGAATATTTAGAATGGCTCCGATACATCATCATTTTGAAAAAAAGGGATGGCCCGAATCAACTGTTGTAATTAGGTTTTGGATAATCTCAATTATTCTGGCAATGATTGGATTGGCAACCTTAAAACTTAGATAATGGTCTCAAAAAATGAAAATTTAAAAAAAAGGTTTTTAATTTATGGTTTTGGTAAGTCAGGAATATCATCATTTAAATATCTAAATCAAAATAATAAATGTTTTATTTTTGATGATAACAAAAAAAAATTAAATAATAAATTTAAAAAATATTTAATTTCTAAATCAAAAATAAAAGATAATGATTTTGATAATATTATATTAAGCCCTGGAATTAATATTAATAGATGTGAATTATCTAATTATCTAAAAAAGAACAGAAATAAAATTATAACTGACTTAGATATTTTTTATAAATTTAATCCTGAAATATTATCAATCACAATTACTGGTACAAATGGAAAATCAACAACGTGTAAGCTGTTATATGACATTTTAAAAAACCATAATTACGATGTAAGGTTAACTGGAAATATTGGAAAACCTATATTAGACGAAAAAAAATTTAATAAAAAAACAATATTTGTAGTTGAAGCATCCTCTTATCAATTAGCTTACAGTAAATATTTTAAATCAAGATTTTCTATAATCATAAACATTTTCCCAAATCATTTAGAAAGACATAACACATTAAGAAATTATAAATTGTCAAAATTAAAATGTATACTCAAACAAAATAAAAATGATATTTCTATAATTCCAAATGATAATTCTTTGAAATATTTGTTAAAATTTAAAAATATAAAGTCTAAAATTATATTTTTAAAAAAAAACAAATACATACATTTAAAGAAAAAATTAAAGAACAATAATTTAATAAATTCTACAATTTTTCAAAATATAAGTTTCTTATTTGAGCTATCAAATTATCTTAAGTTAAATAAAACAAATATTTTAAAAACAATCAATAATTTTGAACCTTTAAAATTTCGTCAGGAATTAATATTTGAGTCAAAACATTTAAAAATAATCAATGACTCAAAGTCTACGACTTTATCCTCTACATTACCATTTTTGCAATCGAATGAAAAAATTTATTGGATTTTAGGTGGCCTATTTAAAAAAGGCGATAAATTCGATTTAAAAAAAAAATATTGTAAAAATTTAGAGGCATTTATTTACGGCCAAGATCAAAAAATATTTTTTGATTTATTAAAAAATAAAATTAAAATTAATCTTACACAAAATCTACAAAGCACTATTAAGTTAATATCCAAAGTTAAAAAAGCAGAAAATAAAAAAATTACAATATTATTTAGTCCGGCTGCTGCATCATTTGATCAATTTAATAACTTTGAGCATAGGGGTGAGCAATTTAATAAATACGCAAAAAAATACCTTTTAAAATAATGAATAAATATTTTGATACTCTTTATAATTGGTGGAAGAATATAGATAAGGCAATTTTTTCTATAATTGCAATTCTTTTTGCTTTGGGTCTATTCTTTTCTCTAGTATCAACCTCGATAATCGCATCAGATAAATTAGATACAAATTCATATTATTTTTTTATAAAACATCTAGTATTTGTTTCGATTGGAATTTCTTTAATTTTATTATTTTCATTTTTAAATCAGGAAATCTTAATACGAATATCTGTAGTTCTATTTTTTTTTGCTTTTGTTGCCTTAATTTTAGTGCCTATTATTGGAGTTGAAGTGAAAGGATCAAAAAGATGGTTAGAATTAGGAAGATTTCCAAGATTTCAGCCAATTGAAACTTTAAAACCTTTTTTTATTATTATTGTTTCATTAATAATTTCTTTAGATAAAAAAAATCTTTATTTTAAGTATTTGTTAAGTACAGTAGTTTTATTTCCTACAATTATATTGCTTTTATCTCAACCAGATCTTGGACAAACATTACTAATCATCTCAGTGTGGCTGGCAATAATTTTTGTTTCAGGAATTAACTTAATATTATTTAGTTTTTCCATATTATTGCTAACTACAATAACTTTTGTTTTAGTTTTTTTTATTCCTAAGTTTGAATATATAAAAATAAGATTATTAGCATTCTTAGATATGTCTAAAGGAAACAACTATCAGGCAGATAAAGCTAGTGATGCAATTTCAAGTGGTGGTTTTTTTGGAAAAGGTATTGGCGAAGGTACTTTAAATTCAAGAATACCAGAGGCTCATACGGATTATATAGTGTCAGTTATTGGAGAAGAATTTGGTGTAATAATTGTTTCGTGTATCATTTCACTTTATTTAATTTTCTCATATATGGTAATTAAAAAAATCAATTTTACGGATAATAATAATTTTAAACTTATTTTAGTTGGTTGTATTACTATATTGTTAGTTCAAACATTTATTCACGTTGGCGTAAATATTAGAATTCTTCCAACAACAGGAATGACTATGCCTTTCTTGAGTTATGGAGGTTCATCAATAATAGGTACATCTATTTTAATGGGAATAATTTTAAATTTAACGAAAAGAAAATTAAATTAAAATGAAAAATATTTTAGTAGTTACTGGCGGAACCGGAGGTCATGTAATTCCATCTATTGCTTTATTAGAACATCTTCATAATAATTATTCAGTTGAAATAGTAACCGATTCTAGAGGTAGTAATTATATAAATAAAAATATGTACAATTACCAATTAATTGATGTTCCAAATTTATTTTCTAAATTTTATTTGCTTCCACTAAACATTATAAAATATTTCGCGAATATTTTTAAATCTTTAAATTTTATAAAAAAAAATAAAATTGATACAATAATAAGTACTGGTGGCTATATGACATTTCCATTTTGTATAGCCGCATTTTTTTTAAAAAAAAAAATTATTTTATTTGAACCAAATAGTGTTTTAGGCAGGTCTAATAAGTTTGTATTAAAATTTTCAGATAAAATTATTTGTTATGATAATAATTTAAAAAATTTTCCAAAAAAATATAATTTAAAAAAAAAAATTATTCAACCAATATTAAAAAAAGAACTTTATAAAATAAAAAAAAATAAAAATCATTTTAAAGATATTAAAAAACTTCTCGTAATAGGTGGAAGTCAAGGTTCCGCTTTCTTTGATAATAAAATTTCTGATTTAATTATTGAAATTTCAAGAAAAAAGAAAATTCAAATTATACAACAAATTTCAAAAAAAAATTTGAGAGAACAATTGCAAGAAAAATATGATAAAGTAAACTTAAAGTATAATTTTTTCGAATTTACAAATAACAGCAATGATCTATATAAAGATGTCGATTTAGCCATCACTAGAGGAGGTGCAAGCACATTAAGCGAACTTTCATTTTTAAACATTCCTTTTTTAGTTATTCCTTTACCTTCAGCAAGAGATAATCATCAATTTCACAATTCAAATTATTATTACCAAAAAAAATGTTGTTGGTTAATTGAGCAAAAAAAATTTGAAATTGATAATATATTAAAATTAATTTTAAAGATTTTAGATAATCGGGAGGATTATAAAGATAAGGTAAGAAATTTAGAAAAAATCAGTGAAAAAAATACTTGGAATAATATAAATAATCATATTATAGAAATTATTGATGAAAATTAATCTTGGTAAGACAGAACTAATTCATTTTGTCGGAATTGGTGGTATTGGAATGAGCGGTTTAGCTCTGATAATGGATAGTCTTGGCTTCAAAATTCAAGGTAGCGATATATCAGATAATAAATATTTAAATAATTTAAGGAAGAGAAAAATTCCAATATTTTTAAATCATAATAAGAAAAATATTAAGAATTGTACTGTGTTAGTAATTTCATCAGCTATAAAAAAATCTAACCCAGAATATAAACATGCAAAGAAACTGAATTTACCAATTTATAAAAGAGGAGAATTGCTTGGTCACATTGTATCATTAATGAAAAATATTGTAGTTACAGGATCTCATGGGAAAACTACAACTACATCAATATTGTCTAATATTTTAAGTCATGCCAAACTTGACCCGACTATCATTAACGGTGGCGTACTAAACTCAATAGGAAGTTCAGCAAAGTTAGGAAAAAGTAATTGGGGCCTGATAGAATCGGACGAATCAGATGGCAGTTTTTTGCACATTCCCTTTAACTACTCAATAATTACTAATATAGATAATGAGCATTTAGATTTTTATAAAAATATTAATAACTTAAAAAAAAAATTTATTGATTTCATAAACAAAACACCATCTTTAGGAAAATCATTTGTTTGTTTTGATGATAAAAATATAAAAAATATTCTACCTAAAGTTAAAAATAAAAATTATTATACATTTGGTTTAAATAAAAATTCAAATTTTTTTATATTTAATATAATTCAAAATAAAAATTTCTCTAAATTTGATGTTAAAATTAAAATACCTGGCAAACAAAGAACTATAAAAGATTTAAAAATTCCACTGCTTGGAGTACATAACATTAAGAATGCAACTTCAGCCTTGGCGGTGGCTTTTTCAATAGGCGTTCCAGATAAAATAATTAAATTAGGGCTTAAAAATTTTAAGGGTGTCCAAAGAAGATTTAATTTTTTGTATAAAATAAATCAAATACCATTTTTTGATGATTATGCTCATCACCCAACAGAAATAACTTCTTTGTTAGATGGAGTTAAAAAAGTTTATAAAAAACAGGAGATAGTATGTATTTTTCAACCACATAGAATTTCAAGAGTTAAAACTTTAAAAAAAGAATTCTCTAAATGTTTTAAAAAAGCAGATACGGTTTTGCTTTGCCCAGTTTATAAAGCTGGTGAAAATTTAAAATTAGGTTTCTCTTATAAGTCTTTTGCAAAACTGACAGCAAAAAATTCAAATGTTGATTTAATTATGCTGAAAGATAAAAAAGATTTAGAAAAAGTTGTAAAAAATATATCTTTTGGCAACAAAATATTTATAGCAATGGGTGCTGGTTCTATATCTAATTGGGTAAGAAGTTTTAAATAGAAATGAATTTAGAAGATATCAAAGAGTTTAAAATCAAACATAAATCTGACATTTTTTTTGATTTTGATGTTAAAAAATTAAATTGGTTTAATATTGGTGGTAAATCAAAAGTTTTTTTTAAACCAAAAAATTTGACGGAATTAAAGGATTTTCTAATATTATATTCTAATAGAAGTAAAATATTCATTTTAGGTTTAGGATCAAACATATTATTTAGTGACAAAATTTATGACGGTGTAGTTATTAAATTAAGTAATAACTTTTCATCAATTTCTAAACTAAAAAATGATACAATTATAGCAGGATCATCTTGTTCACAAAAAAAAGTTTCTATGTTTGCAATGGAAAATAATATAAGTGGACTTGAGTTTATGTATTGTATTCCTGGTTCCATTGGTGGTGGAATCAAAATGAATTCAGGGTGCTTTGGAACAGAATTTAAAGATAAAATAATTTCAATTCAATGTATAGATACCGATGGTAATATTAGAATTATACCAGCTGATAAAATTAAATTTAATTATAGAAATACAGAATTATCTGAAAATTTAATATTTTTAAGTGCTACATTTAAAGGAGGTATATCAGAAAAAA
>MDTG01214495.1_pt1 | contig 12308 bp, 11 predicted proteins | sample 811421 | NCBI WGS metagenome assembly MDTG01 (sample SAMN05326645, study PRJNA326480) | marine metagenome | isolation source: seawater | place: Pacific Ocean: South East | collected 2011
TAGCGCATCAGGATGCTTTCCAAAAAAATGTTTTCTAGTATATGCTCCGCCTTTAGCTTTAAAATTCTGATATTCACCATCTACAGTGTTATTCATTACCCATCTTAGAGCACCTGTTGAGTCTTTAGCTAAGAGTTCATCCCATTTTCTTCCCCAAATAGCATTGACTACATTCCAACCAGCTGCTCTGAAAATAGTGCCCAATTCAGTAATAATTCTTGAATTTCCTCTTACTGGGCCATCAAGTCTTTGCAGATTACAGTTAATAACAAATATTAGATTATTAAGATTTTCTCTTGCTGCTAAAGAAATTGCACCCATAGATTCTGGTTCATCCATTTCTCCGTCACCACAAAACATCCATATTTTCCTTGTAGGTTCATTTTGTAACAAACCTCTTTGTTCAAGATATTTCATTACATGTGCTTGATAGATTGCCATTATTGGACCTAAGCCCATTGAGACTGTAGGGAATTGCCAATATTTTGGCATTAACCAAGGGTGAGGATAAGATGAAAGTCCATTGCCATCTATTTCTTGTCTAAAATTATCTAACTCATTTTCTGTTAATGAGCCCTCCAGGAATGATCTTGCATATATTCCAGGTGAGGAGTGGCCTTGAAAATAAACCATGTCTGACATATCACCACCTTTAAAAAAATGATTAAAACCAACTTCGTATAATGTTGCTGCAGATGAATAAGTAGATATGTGGCCACCAAGATCAAGCTCTTTATTTGCTTTTAAGACTGTAATTAATGCATTCCATCTTATAAAGTGCCTAATTTTCTCTTCAAGCTCCCAATCACCAGGGTAATTGCATTCTTCATATTGAGATATAGAATTTTCAAAGGGTAACTGACTGTAATTTTTATCTATTAAACCCTTACTATTTGCGTGTTTAATAAACTCTTTGACTAAATCACTTGTGCTTTCACGACCATTAAATAAGATTTGATTTTCTAACGCATCTACCCAATCGACAAGATCATTATGAAAGTCTGGAGTTTTTTTCATTTCAGTGGATTATATAAAATTTTATAAATAATTATTAACTCAAGTTATTAAAGAAATTGAGTGAGTTTTCTTAAGTTTTTTAAAACAATAGCTCTATATGCATTAATATTTTTTTTCTTCAATATAATGAAATCTTCGGCTGTTTTTTTGGCAATCAGATTAATATTTCTATTGCTCTCACCACCTAATCTCATTTTCACCAAAACTTTATCAAGATATGTAGCTGAGACATTTTCTTCATATAAAAGTCTTAATAAAATTTCATAATCAGCTGCAATTGAAAATTCTAAATTAAAAAATCCATATTTTTCATATATATTTTTTTTTATGTAAGTAGCAGGATGTGGTGGCATCCAACCATTTTGAAGTTTTGTAAGATTAAACTTACCACTTCGCCACTTCCTCACAATATTAAACGGGTTTTTCTTTGAAATATAATCGATATTCCCATACACAATGTCTGCACTTTCAGATTCTGTAAAACATTGAACAACTGAGGATATACAATCAGGCTCCATGATATCATCAGAGTGTAAAAAACCAACAATATCTCCGGTAGAAAGCTGCAATCCTTTATTCAAAGCATCATATATGCCTTTGTCTTTTTCAGAATGAATAGATGAGTTTGGTAAAGCATGTTTTTTAATTAGATCTAGTGTTTTATCTGAGGAACATCCATCAATAAATAAATGCTCGATATTGTGATAATTTTGCGCTTTTACACTTTCGATAGCATCACAAATATTCTCTTGACTGTTGAATGTTGCTGTGATGATTGATACTTTCATTTCTAATTCTCATGTGAAATAAAATATCAAAATCAAATTTGATTTCTATTCCTATTTTTGTTATTTCAATTGTAATATAATTGTATTTTTTAGACATTCTCATAGGTAGAATTAACAAAAATTAAATCTTATGCAAAACAATGAAATAACATTAGGCAGAATAATAAGACTTTTCCTTATTCAATCAAAGCTAATTATTTTAATAGTGTTTTTAGGTGGAGTATTAGGAATTTTGAATTATCTTAATGCAGATAAGGTCTATAAATCCTCTAGCCTCATACAGCTTATTCAGGCACAGAGATCGCCCAATGATAATATGGACTTCATTCTTGGAACAAAAAGCACGACAGATACAAGTGTCATAAGAGAGCTCTATATATCAAGAAGCAATATGCTTGAAATAATCAAGAGAACAAAAGCTAACTTAGTAATAGATGAAGATTTAAATTCTGATAGATCATTTATAAGAATATTCTCGTATGTGTTTAGTAAGGGTCCTGCAGCTCCAAGAAATATGACAATTGATGTTACTTTCGATGAATTTTCCTACTTTGTTAACGCAAGTAATATTAAAGAGAAAGAATACAAATATGATGAAAGCTATGAATTAGATGGGGTTAGCTTTAATTTTTCAAAACCCAATATTCTAGGAAAAAAATCCATACAATTATTAAATCCAGAAAAATTCTTCAATGGGTTTAAAAGTCTATTTACTATAGAAACAAAAACAAAGACTCAAACACCTTATGGATTAATGGACAGCAGTTTAATAGAGATTAACTTTAGTTCAAAAAATCCAAATTTAGCTGTAGATATACTCCAAGAGGCTAACAACCTCTTCATAGAGGAAAGTATTATTGCTGAGGCAGAAACTGCTAGAAAAGCTATAGATTTCATTGAAGATAGATTGATCGGTGTTGAAAATGATCTTAATTTTGAAAAGGTACAGCTACAGAATTTTAGGGAAATGAATAAGTCTCTGGATGTGGATGAGGAAATAACACAACTATTGCGAACTTTACAAGAGATTGACTCAAAAATAAGCTCCACTGAACTTGAGTTAGCATCAGCATCATACGAATATACGCAGACAAACCCAATTTTTCTCTCGTTACAAAACAACAAATTAGCTCTTGAAAAGCAAAGAGATATTATTGAAGAACAAATACAAGCTCTCCCAAAAACTCAACAAGACTATATAGATCTTTTTAGAAGTTTGGAGCTGAAGCAAAAAGAGTACAATGATCTTATTGCTCGAAAACTTGAATTATCCATAAAAGAAGCAAGCACTTTAGGAAACTTAAAAGTAATAGATAACGCTTACTTGGTTGGCACAATATCACCAAGAATAAGAGACATAGTGGCTACATTAATATTTTCTGCTTTTCTTGCTTTATTTATTGCATTTTTTCGGGGTAGATTTTTGTTGCCAATTACAAATCCTGCTGAATTACGTGATGAAGGCGTAGATCTCGATATTATGGGGGTTGTTCCCTACATAAGTGGTAAAGAAGATAGTTCAGAAATTGATAATAATAAACTCAATCAGGCTTTAGAGAATATTATTGTTGGCATAAATAAAATGGGTGAGGCCAATAAAATTACACTGTTTACAAGTCCAACACCAACAAATGGGAAATCCTTTTTATCAGCTGAACTCTCAAAAAGAATGGGAAATATTGGGATAAAAACATTACTCTTTGATTTGGATCTCAAGCGAGGAAGGCAATCAAAAAATACAATTGATTTAGAAGATTTTTACAAACTTGATGCTGAAAGGCTTGAAAAGTACAAAGTTGGTACTAACCGTTATTTACTTCCAAGAATCAAAGGTTCATCTCAAAGCTTTGGTATTATTAACTCAAGAAAGTTTGATGAAAAAATAGAAGAATTCAAACTTATTTTTGATCATATTATTTTTGATACAGCACCAATTCTTTCAGTATCGGATACGTTAAATTTAATTACAAAATCTGATAATAACTTTTTGCTTATAAGGCATGGGCTCAGCAAGATAAGTGATATAAGGCAGACATTGAATTCAATAAAGCAAATTGGAGTGAACTTTGATGGAATTATCTATAATGCTTATGAAAGACCTTCTGGTTACTACGGTTATTATTCAGTATATGGTGATTATAATTACCAATATTATGCTAATTACTTAAATGATGAATATTATGATTATAAATAAAACCATTAAAATAATTTCTATAAGTTTTTTTGCACTACTTTATTCCTGCAGCTCTCCTGGAATGTTTATGGAAAATTCACAGAGATCAGATAACAAAGAATATGTCTTCGTGGAAAGCATAGATGCAAATATCGAAGTTTTAGATATTTCTGAATCTATAGGAAAAGGGCATACAAAAAAAGATGTTAGCTATAGAATTGGAAATGGTGATCAAATAGCTATCACAATATGGGGACTCCCTGAAATTTTTCCTGTTAATGTTATGAATCCAGATATAAATTTAAGAAGAGTTGACTCTAATGGAAATATTTATTTCCCATATATCGGATTAATTACAGCTTTTGGAAAGACTCAAGATGAACTGAGATCTGAAATGACTCTAAGGTTATCAGAGTTTTTTAATGAGCCTCAACTTGATGTATCAATTGCAAGATTTAACTCACAGAAAATATACCTGCTTGGAGAAATTACACAACCACAAAAGATTTTCATAACTGATGTGCCTTTATCATTATCTGAAGCACTTGGTGAAGCTAAAGGACTGAGGACTGAGACCTCAGAAGGATCACAAGTATACATAGTTAGACAACTTAAAGAAGTTAATTTTGCAGTAATTTACAGAGCTAACCTAGATTCACCAGCTGGATTTGCAGCCGCTAATAATTTCTATTTAGAAGATAATGATATTATTTATGTAAATGCGAGCAGAACAACAAGATGGAATAGAGTAATATCGCAATTCTTTCCATTTTCCTCATTCCTTAACAGTGTAGATTCTCTTCTCCAAGATAATTGATAAATAGTAGAAAGAAAATACTTGTTATTTGTTATGCAAATTATTGCAGAAGCCCTGTAGCAGAAGTCTTGCTAAAAAGATATGTTGGTGATTCTGTAGATGTCCATTCAGCAGGTATCAATCCTATGTATAGTTCAGATATGGATATTAGATCAAGGAACTTTTTAGAGAGCATAAATGTAAATGCCAATGCTTTTTCTCCAAAAAAGATAACAAGCTCTGATGTAAATAATGCAGATATAATTCTAGCTATGGATACAAAAATATTGATGTTTTTGAATTCAAATTATGCAAATAGTTTGAGAAAAATAAAAATTTTTAATTTTTTAAGTCCTAAATTGATTGTTAATGACCCATATAGATTTAATAAGTCTGATTATATTACTGAGCTTGAAAAGATTGATTCAATATGTAAATTAATTTCCAAGAACCGTATTGAGGACTTATTATAATTTTTTTAATAACTTAATTTTTAATTTATTAAGGTCATTCCTTAAAGCTAAAAGCAGAATCTTAAAAAAGGTTTTGGCGCTGTATGGGAATTTTCGAAAGAAATTTTTTGATTGAGTTTCTGAGCTTTCAGATATTAACTTTTTATCAAAACTCCCTGAGATTAGGCCTAACGTATTTTTTTTTGTGAATTCAAATTTGGCATTATAAAAGATTCCTTCTTCAAAAGTTGAGAAATTCCAATGCTTAGAACCATTTAGGAGTTGAATATTGAATAAATCAAAAATACTTGAATGATTTTGACCTTCAGAGCCAGGATTTGTTGAAAGACCAATTCTTGGGATAGCTGAATATTTTTTTTCTTCAATCATAAAAGCTGTAAAGTATTTTTTCCATGATGATTTAGGCCATTTTTTTATATAGCCTGGAAGAGAATTTAAGCTTACATTACTACCAGTTTCTTCTTGATATTTTTCATACCACTTTTTGAATGATCTCCATTGAGATTTTGTCCATATTTGTCCCCATGAAGGACAAATTTGTAAGAAATAGTTATCATGCCCAAAATGTATTGGAAAAAATGGTTGTTTATCAATTTCTTTGGTTCTATATGAATATAGAGATATACAACTAATTTGTTTTTGATTTTGATAAAAATCTACTGCTTTTGAAGAGTAATCAAGAAATTCTTTAGAAACAATAAGATCTTCCTCCAAAACAATAATGTAATCGTAAGAATCAGTTAAATTACCACACTCGATAATGTGCTTTCGCAAACCTAGATGTTTTTTTCTTTTAATTACAATTTTTTCTCCATATTCCCAGGAAAATTCATTAAAAATTCTAATTAACTCTTCCTGGATTTCACTAAAATCTATAGATAAAATAAGGTCAAATTTTTTGTCTGTGTAAGCATAAGAAATAGATTTTAAAAGCCTTCGTAATTCTTCAGGTCTTTTGTAGCCAACTATTACAATAGCTTTAGATAAACTAGTTTCCATCTCTAAGGTTTGATTGCATTACTTTAACATCTTCAGCAATTACTTCATCAAGAAAATTAATATTCTGAAACTCATATTTAGAATCTCCGAACAATAAGATAGCTGATATTTTTTTTATAAACTGGTTTATTAAATCCGAATTATTTTCAACTAGCCAAGATTTGTGGATTATTTCTTGGCACCCTCCAACATTAGTACAAATCATTGGAGTCTTTAAGGCAATTGATTCAATTGCTATTAAAGGTAAGCCTTCATCCCTACTTGGAAGAATCGCAACTTTCGAGCTTGCTAATATTTCTAGGCATTTTTCTCTGGGCATGCTGCCTGTAAAGTTTATATTTAATTCTTTTGAAGCTAATACCATTTCTTTCTTACACTCACCTTCTCCAACAACTGCAATTTTTAAACTTTTATTTGTACTAGATTGCAAATCATGAAAAATTTTTATTAATCTGTCAGCACCCTTTATCGGCAAAAGGTTACCTATATAACAAACATCATAGATCTTCTTTTGCTTCTTAAATGTCTGAATAGAATCTTTGAGGATGGAATTTTTGCTTACGTAACCATTGAATTTATAACCAAAAATTTCGTTTGCTGTTTTAAGCAAAGCAGAACTAACAAAAAAATTGACTGAAGCTTTTCGCAAAATTCTTTCTGCAACTTTTATATTAACTTTATTTTTTTTAAACATATTTATATCTGAACCATGAAACGTCGTAAAAAAAGGTTTATTAATTTTTTCTGAAAGCTTCATAGCAAAAAAAGAAGATGGAAATAGCCAATGCGACATTATCAAATTTGATTGGGTAAAATCATTATGCATGGTTGTTACCAATGAACTTATTTTTTTTTCAACGGAATTATAAAAATTAAAATCAGGAAATATTTTTTCCAGCATGACATGTATTAGTTTCTTTTTTATGGGGATGTTTTCATAATCAATGCCATCTTTGGAAAGAAATTTTTTCATGCGTTTATTTAATGATTTGCCAAATAGCTTTTTTACAATCATCAGAAGGAAGCTATCATAAAAATATAAGTTACAAACTTTGTGAATCTCATAATTCTTTTTAAGACAAATATTCCTATCATGTGTAGATAAAAACAAACCTGACGTGATAGTTTGGAAATGACAAATGATTGAAGCTTTATTTTTCATTATCTATGACGTCTGATAATTGTTCATATAAATCCATATAACTTTTGTTTTGAATCAAATTCTTTGTATGCTTAATTTTTTTATGATTTTCAAAATATATAACCCCAGTTGAATAAAAGCTGTTTACGTGAAGCTCATCTACGTATTTAAGCAAATTGTAAATAAGTAATTCTAAAGGGTAATCATTAGTAACAACGTGATCAAATAAAGCAGAACTAATATCATCTTTTATGTGTGGATGAGGTTTAAGAATAGAAAAATCATACTTTTTAAGAAGGTCTGAGCTTAACTCTTTTGGGTGATGTCTTTCCCAATCACCAACAGATAAAAAAACTTTTGAATTTAAAAAATTTCTGAAATTTAATGGTTCTTTAAATAAATGAGATTTATTAATAGTCTCAATATTTTCTAAAAATGAATTTTTGAAACTTTTAATTGTTTTATTTGTTTTGATTTTTTTTAGATAGAATTCCTTTTGGTAAACAATTAATCCATCAACATGTCTATCTCCTCCTCTTCTGTTGTTATATCCAAGCAACTTTAAAATTTTAAGATACAGACCACCTATAATTTTTCGATTTGGGATATATTCGATATCTTTATAAGTTCCTACACCTTCCTCATAAACATATACTTTGATATTCCTTAATTTATAAAGAATTTTCTTCTTATTGATATCTGAGTCAATATATAACTCATTTATTACGATTTTATTCTTAATAATCCACTCATAAGCTTTTTCTTCATTTTCAAAAAAATATACATTATTGAAATAAGTTAGAAGGTTTTTTTTCTTAGCTATATCCTTTGCACCATAAAATGAATCGATTATTAACAATATTTTTTTCTGACTGGTGCTTATATTGAAACAATTAATGAGTTGTAAAGGTTTCGTGGCGACAAATACACTACTCATCACTATCCGCTAATTATTTTTACCCATTTATCAATAATAGGCTCGTTGTTATGGTTAGTTATTCTTTCTGTACAATTCCGTGAAATATTTATTAGGTTTGACGATTTTAGGATAGTGGTGATTTCCTTTGCAATTACTTCAGGTTCTTTATCCTCGATAATAAAGCCATCAACACCATGATGAATCATATTCTTCGCAGCACTGAATGTATTTAGCACAATAGGAATTACACCTCTTGCCTGTCCTTCTTGTATAACAACAGGAGTTCCCTCGAATAAAGAAGCCATTAGAAGTATTTTGGAGTTATCAAGGGTATCATTGATATTAGATATATAAGGTCTCAATCTCACATTATGCAAGTCATTTTTTTTTACCATATCTTTAATATTTTCGAGTTCAGCGCCATCTCCAACGATATCTAAGAAATAATTCTCATCTGTGCTTAATACCTTCCAAATTTCCAAAATTTTATCAATTCTTTTTATGCTTTCTAACCTTCCTAGATATAAAAATTGTGTAACATTTTCATCTTTTACTTTTTTTATTTTAGGCTCTGCAAATATGATATTAGGAATAACAATTAATTTACTTTGAATAATCCTAGGAAAATATTTTAGATGTGATTCGTCGATTAAAATTACTTTTTTTGAGAACAAAATAATCATCGAATAGATTAAGAAGTTTTTTAGTTGAAGTTTAATATTCTTAAAAATTTTTTGCCAAAATGAATTGTTCTCTGAATCAATATTTGCATATAGCAGCAAGAAGTTAGGCTGTGAGTGTATTACTGAAAAGTTATCTTTAAAGAAAAAATTAAAATAAAAAAAATTTTTAATGGATGTATCAAATGGTGAATGGTTAATGATAGATTGTTCATTTCTTTGGGTGATCTTAAGTTTAAGCCCATCAATATTTTTTAAAACATAGGAGCTAACTTTTGTATTTTTTGAAAGCATCTTGCTTAGATTTAGAGCTATGGCTAGTGATCCGCCCTTTTTGTGCTTATTTATGGAATTTATATAGTTATAAACTTTCATCAACTGTGCTGATCTTTCATGTAAAAAGTATAAATACATGCTAAATAGCTGTAAATATAGGCATTTTTAATCATTTCATAAAAGTTTGAATACAATAAGAAAACTAAAATAATATAAATTACTAAAGCATTTTGTTCAGTCAATTTATTTCGATCGTTCCAAAAATTTCTTAAAACAGTGGCAAACATGTAAACCACAAAGCAAAAAATTATTAGACCGTAATCATGAAGAATAAAAATAATTGTATTATGTGACACACCAGAATAAGTATCATATTCAGAAAATTGCCCCGGACCATATCCAAACGGAAATTCTAATACTCTTGATATACCATCTTTTATATGAATTAATCTCAAATCTTGTCCAGTTTCAAAATAAAAGGAAAATCTTTGTATGACCAAAGAATCCATTACAAGGTTAAGAAAAGGCTCTAAAAGCAACACAGTTAACAACGTGATCATTACAAATAGAACTAACTTATTTTCAAACAAATAAGAGCAAATTGCAGCAGCAAAAAAAACAAAAAAAAGACCTGCACGAGATGCTGTATAAAAATTTACAAATAATGCGAGGACAATAATAAAATACAAAAAAACTTTGTTGGTTAAGTTTTTTTTGATCGAAAAATTGAGTGCTGCAGAGAAAATTGCAAGTGTACCAAAATAACCAAATGCATTAGCATTTATTTTAATCACCTTTCCTGTCTGAGCTCTCAAGCCGTAATAATCATAATATGAGAGTTGTTCATAAAAAAAATAAATCATTGAGGACATCAGAATAAATTTTATGCACATAATATAATTTATAAAAATAATGTTGCTTTTCTTTACATGTATAAGACCAACTAGAATCAAACAAAATATAAGAGTAATGACTAGATCTCGAATAGCTCTCTCATATAAATTGTCATCAATTATGAAAGGTATATAAAGAGGGGCTGAAATTACGAGGACAAACAACGACGCAAGAAGCGGGTTTTTTTGTAAATGCAATAATGCATCTTTTAAAAAAAATAAGCTTAAAAAAGGAATAAGTATGAAAGTTGATAGAAAGGTAAAATCTGTAAAGATTGGTATGATTGCAAAACATAGCAGTAAAGTGATTAATATAAAATTGTTTAATCTAAGTGACATTTTTCATTCCATAATTGTCATTTACTAATTTTGCTGCAAAGTAATACGTTAAGCAAAGTCTAATAGACATGCTTATTATTAGGGCATATGGAGCTGCATAAAACCCATATTTCTCCACAAATATCAATAAGAAAAAGACATGCAATATAGCAGCAAAAATTGTTATTGAACTCAAGATTGAATTCTTTCTATAAAATAATAAAAAATTGGTTTGGTAGATGTAAAGACCACTCAAACATTGTGCAATAACAAAGTAGGGAAAAATTTCTGAAACTCGTGAATACTGATCTCCAAATATATAAGCAAATAAATTACCATCAATTAAGAATGATACTAAGGCAATGGGAAATAAAATAACAGCTAAAGTACTGAAATGCTTGCTTTTAAAGCTAATACTTTTTTTATTTTCTAAACTTTTAAAAAGCCAAGGAATATAGGATCTATTTAGAGCATCTATGAATAAGCCTAAAATCATGGCGATTTGAAATGCAAGAATGTAGATTCCTACCTCTGCTAACTCGAGATAATTGCTTAGAATAAATCTGTCTAAAAATGACAAGCAAAAAATACTTAGGGTGTGAGGTATTAATGATACTCCATAGCTAAATATGTTTTTTAAGGTTTTTATTTCAATTTTCGCAACATGTAATAAGCCATCTCGCCACAAAAGAATTAAGGAAATAACCATAAATAAAGTTAATGTAATAAACTCACTTAAAACTCTTCCAATGAAACTAAGATCAAAAATAATCAGCAAAATCAGAATTATTATTCCTGAAAATATCGATTCACTTGAAAAGAAAATACTAAATTGTTTTGATTGCTCTCTGACAAGAAAATTAGTTCTTCTTGTTTCGATCAGAACACTACAAAATGCGCAAAATAAAGCTAGATAAATAAGATTTAATTCAATATTTATAACTTGAGCTATAGAAGAATAAGCTGCTGTAATAACAATAAAGGCTATAGAGACTATAAATAAGCTAAGTATAATCTTTACGGAGACAAGATTAGATGCCTTTTCATTGGAAAAATAGAATCTTTGAATTGCACTGTTACCACCTAAATCTACAATAATTGATAATAGCTTCTGTAACGCTATATATAATCCAAAAAGCGCATACTCTTCTACCTCAAGCTTTCTTGTAACTACAGGTATTACTAAAAAGGGAACTATTATTGCAACAAAGTTTCCAGTTAAATAGTTTTTAAAATGATTAAGAAACATTAAAAAATATCCTCAGATTAATTCTTTGAAAAATTGTTTTAACTTGTTTCCAACCATTTTAGAACTTTATCAATACCTAAACTTAAGCTTGTCTTTGGTCGCCAACCAAGCCTATTAATTAAACTTGAATCAAGAAGTTTTCTAAAGGTTCCATCAGGATAATTTTCATCCCAATGTATTTTTCCCTGATACCCAATTTTTTCAGCAATTAGTTTTGATAATTCGTAAATAGAAATCTCTTCACCACTACCAATATTTATATGTTCTGATTCATCATAGTTGTCCATTAAAAATAGCAAGCCATCTGCCAAATCTTCAACAAATAAAAATTCTCTTAAGGGTTTTCCAGTACCCCAACAAACAACTTCAGAATTTTGCAGTTTTTTCGCCTGAAAAAATTTGTTGATTAATGCAGGAAGTACATGCGAGCTATCCTGATCAAAATTATCGTTTGGTCCATAAAGGTTTGTTGGCATTAAATTAATAATTTTATGGCCATATTCACTGCTTATACTTCTTCCAAGTTCAATTGAGGTAAGTTTAGCCATTGCATATGGGGAATTTGTTGGTTCAAGTTTTCCATCCA
>MDTG01260442.1_pt1 | contig 12308 bp, 6 predicted proteins | sample 811421 | NCBI WGS metagenome assembly MDTG01 (sample SAMN05326645, study PRJNA326480) | marine metagenome | isolation source: seawater | place: Pacific Ocean: South East | collected 2011
GGCCTGCCGAGGTCGCAGACCGATTGTCCCTTTATGGAATTATTCAAATACTTTCCGCAAATATTCTACTCAATATTATACACAATATTATACACAATATTATACCATTATTATACCATTATTATACGGGTTTTCTTTTGTGACTCATTTCACGTTATGTCACTCATTTCCCGTTAGCGGCATTTTACCCCTAGAGTACGCGAAAATGGCACAACCTAGTGGGATAGGTCGATGGCACGGTACACCATGCAACTATGCACACAACTTCTACACCAAATACTACCCAATTCATACCATAAATAGCACACCAACCCTTTCCCCTTTTTTCACAGTGATCCTCCCTATATTCCCCCAAAATAAAAATGACAAAACATATTCTCAATATTTCTACAACTTCTTTGACTACTTAAAATTTTCCCCTCTTCATTTCAAATTTACGTAATTTGCGTAATTTTACGCATTATGCTCTCGTCTATTCCATAGTGGGATCCCATACAACGTGACCCTATAAGGTAAGACGCCAGAGAGGAAAAGAAGAAATAGGTTATGGTAAGGTGTTTTCCGCCCATGTAGCACCCCTCTGCCACACCGTATATGGTAAGGCTCTCTCCTATCTCTCCTCTAGTATCCAATAGTATCCGATAGCTCCCTGTACACATCTAGTAAAATTGACTCCATAATGCAGCGGATTCAAGATAAATATATCATACATAATAACACCATAAATATATTATAAAATTCCGATTATACTACTATATATTTCTATTCAAATTTCAAATTTGCCACAACCTATCTCCTTCATTTCTTCACGTGTCCGTGTCCTTACCATTTTACCATTTAAGGTTACAGAAGAATAGAGAAAATCACGTAGACCCGTTACTATATTACATTAGTTAAATATATTATCACATAAACATGACACGCTCTATACAGTATAGACGAGTAGACTATCTGGTGTGCGTCAACATGGATCAAGTAGATAATATAAACGAAACAATCATCTGTCCCAATCTAAACCATTACAATAGATACATAGTAAGCAACTCCACTATAGCATACGATACGGATGCAGAGGAAATGCTAGATGAGGTGGACGAAATGTACGAAGAGGATAGAGAATTTGTGGAATCGGAAAAGGTACCCAAGCAGTTATTATTAGGAACAGTAGTCTTCTTACCCTCCGATCCATACATTCAACAACTAGGGTTGGCAATAACACCTACCCTATTTCTGGATTATCCTTTCCACCATCTAAAAAATTATATGCAAGTGTATAGTGCACAATACCGCATGTACAATAATGCAGTATTGTCCTTTATTAGTAACAAAAGTGAATTGAAAAAAATAAATAATAGAAGAGAACAGAATTATCAGTTCGATATTGTCTGCATAGAAAATGAGCCGAATGGTGTAATGATCACAGATACCGTCCCCATGCAGATAGTCATTTTAAAAACATTCTGGTTGAGAATATTGCAAAGGACATGGAAACGAAAGTACAAATCCTTTATGGCACGCTTGAACGAAATGAAGCAACCGACCTACTTACATGAAAGAGAAAGAAAGGGAAGAGTAAGTTTTCCATAAGTATATATTACTCGTCCAAGATTATCATATCATAATATCTCTTTTATCTTTTTCGATCATAACGTAGAATCTAGAATCTATCTTTCGGTTATTATCATTCACCACATATATACATACATTATCCCTTTCCCTTTTTATTATTTCTGTCACTTTCCCTTACCAATCACATTGTATAAGCTTTGTGGAAAAAGTAACCAGATGTTAAAAATAATAGCAAAGCTAAACTGTAAACAACATTCTTCTCCTTTACTTGTTTATTGTACTGAGCTCCGTAGTATGACATGATAGTATAAAAGGTAGCTAGTGTAAGCGAAACACCTACATCTACATCACCCGATTTCCAATAGCTATATACAGCCCCTAATGAGATTGGTGGTAAAATTGCAAGCAGCGTAGTTCCGGCAGCTAGTCGTTGTGTATTTAGGACACCCATAGATAAAAGTAGGGCGGAGAGATAGAATCCACCCGCTACTCCCTGAAACCCTCCCAGGAATCCTACTACAGAACCTATAAGAGCTGACAAAAGAAACTTCACCAGGGTCATCACAGTATACTTTATCTTTTCCTCCTAGTTGTTAGTTGTTAGTATTTTACTGGTTAATAAAATTTGATAATAGAGATACTATTCAATACTATTCTGCAATTCAGCTATCGTTTTTCTTCAAATGACGAAACAATAACACGAAACACGCAACTCGCACTCGGATTACGACTTACGACTAGACAAGATAAGATCACAAGGTATCAGTCCGGATGATTTTATGTATTTAAAGGTAAACTTAGTAGGTTAAGTTCACTTCGAGTAAGTTAGGTATATTAGAGATTTTAAGATAATAAGATGTATACCGTAATTCCCGTTCCCGTTAAATACTTATATTATAAGACCAGAAAGGAAAAAGGAAAGGAGACTAAAATTAAGAGACAATTTGAATGAATGTGATAGTCCGGTCCTTTATGGTCCTCCAATCAATTAAACTACTATTTTGAGTACTATAAATTTTCGGCAGGAAATGAAAGGTGCTGTATGTGTATTTAGGATACCGCATTTAAAAATAAAATAAAAATCGCAGAGTATAGTATAAAGTTTATAACAGATTTCGTGACATACGTATAGGAAAATGTCTTGCACAATTAAACAGAATAATGACCCTGGGGTGGTACTATTAGTTACCCACACTAAAGGAGAGGGTGACGCAGCCGTGAAGGCTCAGGTGAACCTTGCAACCTCTGTAGCAGATAACAAGAGAATGCTCCATTTGTACCCTGAAATGACTGACAACGGTTTAACTCAGACTGCCACAATAACTCTTACTGATGCACAATTGCAGCAAATATATGGATCTAGTGCCGCACAAAGCTCCTACAAGGACGTCACTTTGTCTGTTCTTGCTGCAACTTTTTCTGATGCTGCCATGTCTACTCAGTTGTCCACCACCAATGCGTTGTTAAACAATGCCGGAAATGCAATCACCGCTGCTTCATTTAAGTCAGTTCCTGCTGCCGGCGTTCAGCAATCAGTCACTTCGCAGGATAAGTACGCGACTATAGCTATGACTGTGAGTGTCGACGAGGACAATGACCTGGTGAAAACGAACGGAAAGCCAACTGTGAGCATTTCTGCCTGGACTTCTGGTGCCGCCATTCAAATCTTCCACCAGGAAGCTGCTACTTCATCCGTTACGGGTACTGGTACTGGTACTCTTTCTTACACCCTCACGGCACGCACACCTGGAGAGAACTTAACTAATGGTACTCCCTATGAGGTATCTGCCCGTGTTAGGAACGCTAGTGGTTTCTCCCCATCTAGTAATACTCTTGCAGTGACTCCAGGAAACTTGCCCAACGCTTTGACTACCCTGACAGTGTCTACCGCTTACTCTAGTGGTACCACTTTGGATACTACCAACGCTGCCGTCCTTACCGCAATTTTTCAGGACCCTGATGCTGCCACAGCAGATTCATCCCTTGTTCGTTTCGGTGCGATGAGTGGAAGTGACTTTATTGCCGAACAAAGTGCTACCCTAGCTTTCACTGTTACCGGTAGCCACACTGGTGCCGGAGGCTCTGTTGGTGACATGAATGTTCCCCTTGCCTGGTTCGCTAACGCTTCGAACGGTGGCAGAGGAGATGTTACTTCTCTCGAAATCTATGCACAAGTGGAGCAAACCACCAACGGAAGCACATCCAACAGTCCTGTTGCCCAATTTAACTCTGGAGGTACTGGGAAGGTGTACAAGATAGTGTTGCCCACTATTTCCGCTATTTCTGTAAGCTCAGTTAATGGAGCAGGTCTCCAGACTCTCAATTTAGCCAGTGGAGGTACCGCTGTTGACTCGACTCCTACTGCTTCCAGCTTGTACAACGGAGCCTCTGCCAATCTCCCTGTGACTCATAACGCTGGTGCTGGTACTTTCGTCTTGACCAACTCTTTCACCTTTGATTACGACACCATTGACGGAGGAAGTAATGGTGATTTAACCGTGACCGTGTCTTTACCTGACGCCAACGGTACCGAACAGAACGGAAGTGTTGTTGCATACACAGCAGCGAGCACGCAAGCACTTCATGCTTTCAAGGATGCTGCAGCTCCAACTCCTGCCATTGTTCAACCAGCAGCGACCAATGCCCCTGAAGTTTCGGTCTCTGCTGAAGGAGCAAATAACGGCTACACATTCTCCAGCTATACTCACGTAATAAAGAATGCTGCTGATCAGACAATTGCAACTTATACTGGCAAGACTGCTGCTGCCTTCACTGCTAATGCTACAGATGGTGCTGCGTACGCTATTGGCAATCACAACTGCACCGTGACCAAAATACTTACTGGTATCCCCTCCTTTTATGATAACTCTTACACCTTGTCCGCACCTTCTGCCACCTCTCAGACTGTGAAGTACTATTTGAACCCTAATATTACCAATGTAACCTTCGATGGAGCGACAATGCAAGTCACCTTGACTACTGGAGGTTCCAATTTGACTGCGGAGGGATCAGTGACCACCATAGGTTTCGTTGGTACCGCATCAGAGTACTCTGTCTCCGAGATAAGACTTGCTGCGAATGCAATCGCCTCTAGCGAAAACGGATCAGTTACTGTTAATTTTGTTCACCCTAGTACCTTGCTTACAAACATAAACGGTGGCACATTTGACGCCATGGTCGTTGCCGACCCCAGTAACGCAGTGTCGGCCTTCTCTTTGGTGACTGGACAGTAAGTTCATGAAAACAATAAACTTGCATGAAACATGCAGCAAAACAGATGAAAATGCATAATGCTTACTTGTATAGATAAAATAAAATGTATTATTTATGTTAATATGTTTTATTTGATATAGTGACGGACGACACTCTCTCTGAGACTCATGAGACTCAGACTCATGATATGTAAAATTTACTGAGGGAGAAGGAAAAGAAAAGAAAAGATAAGAAAAGAAAAGATAAGAAGATATTCGTCCCTCTCAGCGTGGCTTTATAACAGTAAAAAAGATAGAAACTTCAGGAAAGTAAGATTTATTGATTTATTCTAGTTTAGTGAACTCTACTCTCCCAATGCAGAATGAAATAATATTTTATAAAGGTAAAATAAAAATCGCAGGCTATAGTATAAAGTTTATATATTAAGTTTTGTGATTTGTGACATCCATCAGATCGAGATAACAATAAAATGTCCATCGTTCTTTTACAGGAAAACGAAAACGGGGTTGTTTTAAACCTAACTTACACTAAGGGGGGAGGTAGTGCTGCAGTTACTGCTGTCGTTCAATTGGCTACTGTAGCTTCGGATAATGAGAGATTCCTCAACCTCTATCTAGACTTGATAGACAAGGGTGATACTCAGGTGGCCACTGCCTCCTTAACTACCGCTCAACTTCAGCAGTTATATGGTGATTCGGCTGCCACTAGCTCCTATGCTACCACGAACTTGAAGGCATTAGCTACTGCCTACTCCGATGACTTTGCTACCGCAGTTGGTGGCACGCAAACGCAGCTTACCAATGCTGGAGGAAATATCTCTGCTCTATCCTTCATAAATCTTCCTACTCCCGGTACTCCCAATCTTACCTCGGCCACTGGTCAAGACAAGTACGTTACCGTGAATTTCACCGCGACCGTTGACGAAAACTACGACCTAGTGAAAACCAACAACAAAGCAACTGTTTTCATCACCTTATGCTCGGGTCTTGGTATTCAGAATTATGAAGTTGAATCCTCATCGTCCTCTTCTACCGGTGCTGGAACAGGAACCTTGACTTACACTATTTCTGCACGTACTCCTGATGATAGCCAAGTCAATGCCAATGTATATGAAATTTCTGCACGTGTGAAGAACGCGAATGGTTGGAGTGCCGCTAGTAACACTTTAGGTGTAACACCCGGGAACATGCCTAATGCTCCTACTCAACTCACTGTAAACACTGCTTACTCTAGTGGTACAACTCTTGATACTACCAACGCTGCCGTCCTTACCGCTATATTCCAAGATGCTGACGCCGGGTCCGCTGATTCTACTCAAATTCGTTTCGGTGCAATGAGCGACGCGACTACTTTTATTGCTGAACAAAGTGCCACCCTTTCTTTCACTGTGACCACTGGTGGTAATGACACTCACACTGGAGTGAATGGAGCTGCAGTTGGCAATATGAATGTACCCCTTGCCTGGTACGCCAACGCTACTAACGGAGGCAGAGGAGATGTTACTTCCCTTGCAATATGGGCAAGAATCGAACAAACAACGGGTGGAGCTACTAGCAATGGTGACCGTGCCCAATTTAACTCAGGCGGTACCGGGCTGGTCTACAAGATTGTGTTGCCGACTATATCCGCTATCACTGTGAGCTCAGTAAGCGGTGCCGGTCTCCAAACGTTTAATTTAGCCAGTGGAGGTACTGCAGTAGACGCTACTCCCACTGCGACAAGCACATATAACGGTAACACTTCTAATGTGACTGTCAGTAATTATGACGCTGGAGCTGACACTTTCACTATTGACAGTTTCACTCTTGGCTACGATGCTATTGATGCAGGAAGTAACGGTGATTTAACCGTGACCGTGTCTTTACCTGACGCCAACGGTACCGAACAGAACGGAAGTGTTGTTGCATACACCGCATCGAGTACGCAAGCGATTCATGCCTTCAAGGATGCAGCGGCACCAACTCCTGGCATCGTTCAACCAGCAGTCACCTTGGCCCCTACAGTTTCTGTCACGGCTCAAGGTGCAAATAACGGCTACACATTCCAAAGCTATACACACGTTGTACGCACTGCTGCAGGTCATGCTAGCGGTGAAAACATTGTGGTCTGTACTCATGCTGGTAAGACGGATGGATCTGCTTTCGTTGCCTCTGCCAACGGCGGAGGTGCCTATGCAATTGGAAACTATGACGTCGAAGTGACCAAAGTGCTTGGGGGGATCCCTGCTTTTTATAATGGCAAGTACACTTTGTCGGCACCTTCAGCCACATCTGGCACAGTGAAGTTTTTCCAGAATCCTACTATTACTTCAGTCTCTTTCAGTGGAGCAAAGATGATCATCACGCTTAACACTGGAGGCTCCGACTTGAGTGCTCAAGGAGCGGTGTCATCTGTTGGTTTCATCGGAACTGCTACCGATTACTCTATGTCATTAATTAATAACGGAACAGCAGCTGGAGATGGCTCTACTACAGTGGAGCTTACTCACGGAGGATCTCTCCTTACCAACATTGGTGGTGGTGCTACAGATGGCCTTGCTATCCTTAACCCTTCCAATGCGAACTCTGCCTTCAGTTTAGTGACTAATTTATAATTATGAAAATTATGATTAAAATAAACAAAATGAAAAAATGTAATGCGAGCGTGCCTGCGTCGTGCGAGTGTGAATAGATATAAAATGAAATAAAGTAAATCATATTACTTTATTTAATTTATTGAGTAAAAACAATTGTAATTGAAAATTCTTGTCTTCTACACTACTAGATAAGATAGTGTATAGAGACAACCAACACAAGATAGCGATCGTGCTTACCTGCTTACCCTACAATAAAAGTTGGGGAGGCTGGGATACTCCTAGTAATGGGAACTAAAAGAGGCTTAGTATTATTCAATCTTCGTCTCGTGGCAGCTTTCTTCGCTGCGATAGAATCAGCTAGGGAAGGAGATGGTCTCGCTCTGCTAGCGTCAGATACACCGTGAACTCTAAATACAAACATATCAATGCAAAGTAATGAAAAGACTTATAGTGACAAATTATATATTCTATATATTTTCATAATATTATATTTCATTTTGTATCGTTCATTATCATTATCTACTTGATGCATTCCTTGATTTATTTCCATGATTCTCTCTTTGATTCTTATGTTTCTTATGTTTCTTATGTCTCTCAAGCAACGACGACAATACACTAATAAAAAAGGCAAAACGGTAAAAATGGCAAAGGTACCTGTCGTCGATCGACTACAACAATTAACGAAGAGGATTGCACTAAATACAACAAGTCAAGAGATAGGTGAGATGAGTGAGTGTCAGGTGTGCGGTGTTGATGTAATTCATCCGTATTTCGTATTATTATATTTATCATATATCATTTCATTTCTATTTGGGCTACCCTATTATACAACCTTACCCAGAGTAGGAAGTTAATCCAATGTCGATTTCAAGTTGATTCTTTCTTTCCTGCAACTCTTCTGAATACATTTCTATGTTTTTGCTTGTCCCTGTCCACTCTGAATCGAATTTCAAAAGAACGCGGCGTTGTTGTTGTTGCTGTTGCTGCTCATAATGTTTGTTCATATTCGTCTCTACAGGACTTTCTGTGTCGATGTCCTCTATGTCCTCTTTGTAATCATCCTCTTCCTCATCATCCTCCTCATCAAGAAGTCTACCTTTGGGAAAGAAGTAATCCTCCTCATCTTCGCCTCCTTTCCTTGCTCTTTTATAAATCCGCCCTTCGTTTGATTCACCCGAAACAGTGCCTCCAGCGAACTCAGAAATGTCGCCAGGTAAGGTATAAATCTCCTCCTCCTCCTCTTCCTCGTGGTCGGCAGGATCGGAATCGGAACGTTTTCTTTTTTCCCCAACTCGGTCTCTTTCTTCTTCCTCAACCTCTTGCCTGTTTCGCCTTAATATCTGAGCCCTCTTTTTCTTTTTCTTTTTCCTTTTGTCGATCACATACACAGGAGTCTGGGGAGCTTCGAAGGTAACAGTTCCAAAATCTTCCATAACAAATTTGAAAACAAATACCTCCTTCGTTTGTCCTAAACGGTGGCAACGGGCTATGGCCTGCTCCTCTAGTTTCGGGTTCCAGGAGGGCGTCACTATGTAGATTTCGTTATAATCCTGAAGATTAAGCCCTTCATTTCCAGTTTGAATCTGTATGATGAGCACGTCATACGTTACCCTGAGTATCTGGTCTCTCACTATTTTCGGAGTTCTCCCATCTATTATTCCAACAGTTACGGGCTTCTCCTGGAGTTCTCCAAATTCACCTCCTTCACCTTCAGTGTTGGCGGAGTAGTAGTGCTTTCTCATGAGCTTTATTTTCTCCTGAAGGAAGGCGGACTCTTGGTGATACTGTGTAAAGACTATTTTGTTGTTACCATTGGAGATGCGGGAACCTAGGCAGGATAATACAGAGTTTATTTTACTATTTGCCTCAACGATATCTAGAGTATCCTGGAAGGACTTATCTATTATGCCCATGCGGTCGAGAGCCGGAATGTGTTTGGAAATCATGCGAGGGTGCACGCACATCATCCTAGAGTATAGCATAACTGGGAGTATCATTTTGGTGCTGACACCTTTGGATCTGAGAACATCTGGTTCTAGACATTCGTGAATCTTCTGCGTTAAATTCTTCTCATGTACGTTTTCCCAAGGAGAGGAGACACGTCGAATGTTCACGGAGGGCATTTGTATTCCGACTTGAGCCTTGGTTCGTTTCAGGAATACCTTCGATAGAATTTCCGCAATTTCTTCGTTTTCCTTAAATTTCGCCCTGTCATACCCTAGGAGGTGAAGAAGAGCAACGACGTCACTTCTTTTATTTTGCAAAGGGGTTCCTGTAATCATCCACGTAATATTGCTTGTAATTTTGCCAACGCAATGGAACACTTTTGAGTTCATGGACCGTAAGTGATGTGCTTCATCAAATATTAGCCTATGAAATTTGATGTCGAACAGGGAGAACAGCTGATCTCCTCCTCTTGTCGTTCCACCATGAGCCGTGTTGCTACTGTGGAGGTCCCACCCGAAGTCCTCTAAGTCCTCTTCTTCCTCCTCGCCAAAATCCTCTTCTTCCTCCTCGCCGTAGTCCTCTTCTTCGATATTCCCTTCGACGTAATCCCCCAAGTCGCCTATATCTACCAAGTCGAGATCTTCCAAAACTTCATAGTCTTCAGAGTACTCGCACTCTCTTTCAGAGACGAAGTCGATGTCCTCGATATCATCAATATCATTATCGACTGAAGAGGAGTAAGAAGGTGATGTGCACCTTCCATCTTCGCTAGGTTGACGTCTCCCATTTTTTAGCTCGTATACTAGTGTATGGTACGTTGTCAAAATTACCTGACTCGACTTCAGAGTATCCGTATCGTACATGTACCTTTGAGGCCCATGGTACAACAGAGGTTTAATGCCTATGAAAAGTTCAATTTGCTGAGCCCACTGGTGAAGAAGTATCACCGGTACCACTATAAGAGTCTGTCGAATCGGTGTACTCTCATACCGCTGGTCGGAACAATACATAGTGGCTAACATAACTATCGTTTTGCCTAGACCCATCTCGTCCCCAAGAATACCACCCTTTCTGAGCTGAAATAGTTGATGACGCGAGGAAGAGGTAGATGGTGACGACCTGGACATGTATGGGATTCTATTCTTTTCTCTATCCAAACACCAGAGCATACCGTCGAACTGGTACTGATTGAAGTCGAGGTTACCATTCTGCAGAAAGGAGGAAAAGGAATCTAGGTAAGACCGTTCTAACTTCTTTTTCTTTTTTCTTTTATCTCGATCCACTCTGTCTCGCATAATCGACTTGATCTCATCTTCGCTATAATCGTACTCTTCGGAATTGGCCAACCTTTCTTCTAGTTCCGCTTGCTCTTCCGTTAACTCATTTGCTTCGTATTCCATGAACATATTTTCTTTATACTCATCATCGAAGTCAGAATAATAGGAATTAGATGATGATGATGAGGAGCAGTCAGAATCCGAAATGTATTGTGCCTCTTCGTCTAAGTCAATGTCAGTAGTCGAAAATCTTGCTGTAACTTTAGATCCGCTCATTGCCATTGCCCTGTTCTCTTTTCGTAATTTATGTAAAATATTACAAAAATATTACTTTTAAAATGGTATGTAGCTATTTACGATAACTCGAATAACTATTATTTTATTTATTTATGGTAAGGATTTACCGAAATTTATGTGATATATATTAAATAGTAATAGTTACTTGAGTTGGTAGAATTTTTGTAAAAGTATTCAATTTTATGTTTTGGAAAAAAATAAAATCATAATAATGAAAAAATATAAAAAATATCTTAAAAATAATAAAAATCAAAAAAAATAAAAAATATCTTAAAAATCATAAAAATCATAAATCATATACAATTAAATCACATAAAGTACAAATAAATGTACTGTGAGGACTCAAGGATGCACGTGAGACCAAAGAAGTACAAGTAGAACGCTTCTTTCTTCCCTACCCAAATTTCCTTGGAGCTTCCTGTTCTAAAGATATCAATTAAAAGAAGTCCCATCAAGAAGAGAAAGACAATGTGGCAGCAGATTTTCCTGTAACGCCACTTTTCTGCTTCGTGGTAGTCATGCTCACGTTTGTCTTTATGATACAAGAAAAGTGAGACTAGAAAGGCATACTTGACAAGGAGAATGCTGGTAAGTAGGAAATTTCTGTGTATCATTATAAATAAATAATATTTTTGAGTATATTATATATAAATATTAACGAATAATGACAGTATAACTATAATAAAATATAAGAAAAGAATATAAAGGCAACGGAGCAAGAATAACTGGTGAGGTGATATACTAATTACTCCGCCAATTATCTCACCCCCTTGCCAACACAGATAATCGCATGGGATGGCTCTTATAGTGTAGTGGTTATCACTCAGGACTTTGAATCCTGAAACCTGAGTTCGAATCTCAGTAGGAGCTTCGTTTGTGTTACTGTGAGGGCAAGCCCCTTTAGCTCATCTGGTTAGAGCGTACGCTTAGTAAGCGTAAGGTGACGAGTTCGAGTCTCGTAGGGGGCTGATAGTTACGTAGATAAGTTGATTCGTAGATCGATCATGTATAATGTATTGTATATGCCAAGGTACATCATGGTACTTTCTTTCTATAACCTGCCCTTTTAGCTCAGTAGGTTAGAGCGTGCGGCTGTTAACCGCGAGGTCATAGGTTCAATCCCTATAGAGGGCGACCCCCCCCCACGTACTATCTAATCACCATCTTCACCATCTCCCGATTTAGCTCAGTGGTAGAGCATTCGACTGTAGTGGTAAATTATTATAATTATTGAAATCGAAATGTCGCTGGTTCGATTCCAGCAATCGGGAAAAATATACATTGTTATACCATAGACTTGTAAGATATGCATTACTTTTATTGTAATACATATTTTATCACACCATACCAACCTTCCAACCTTCCAACCTTCCAACCTTCCAACCTTCCAACCTTCCAACCTTCCAACCTTCCAACCTTCCAACCTTCCA
>MDTG01267386.1_pt1 | contig 12308 bp, 11 predicted proteins | sample 811421 | NCBI WGS metagenome assembly MDTG01 (sample SAMN05326645, study PRJNA326480) | marine metagenome | isolation source: seawater | place: Pacific Ocean: South East | collected 2011
CTATTGCAGCTTTTAACATATTTTCATCTTCTCCCTCAGCAAATATAACTCTTTTTGGATTTTTTCTTACTTTTGCATTTATTCCCTGCATTAGAGACATTGTCGGATCGAGGCGATTTGTAAGCTGATCTTTATAAATTTCTAAATCATTAATGCTTTTTCTTGCAACACCACTTTTCATTGCAGCATCCGCGACCGCAGCGGGTATCACGCTTATCAATCTTGGATCAAAAGTTGATGGAATTATATAATCCTTTCCATATCGAGGTCTGTCTCCACCGTAAGCAGAAACAACTTCATCAGGAACATTTTCTCGCGCTAGAATAGCTATAGCTTTAGCAGCAGCGACTTTCATTGACTCATTGATTTCTTTAGCTCTAACATCAAGCGCACCTCTAAATATGTAAGGAAATCCTATTAAGTTGTTTACCTGGTTTGGGTAGTCTGACCTACCAGTAGCAATTATTGCATCAGACCTAGTTTCTTTAATTAACTCAGGTTTTATTTCTGGATCAGGATTTGCGCAAGCAAAAATAATCGGATCTTTAGCCATCGACTTTACCATATTTTTGGTGACAATATCTTTTGCTGAAAGTCCCAAAAATACATCAGCACCTTTCATTGCTTCGTCCAAAGTTCTTAACTTAGTATCAATAGCGTGAGCAGACTTGAACTGATCAATATTTTTTCTTCCCTTGTAAATTACTCCTTTACTGTCACACATAACTATATTTTCATTTTTAACCCCTGAACTTTTAAATAAATTTGCACACGCTTGTGCAGATGCACCCGCACCATTAACGACAACTTTTACTTCATCAATTTTTTTATTTGAAATATCTAATGCGTTGATCAATGCGGCAGTGGTAATTATTGCAGTACCGTGTTGATCATCATGAAACACTGGTATATCTAGAAGTTCTTTTAATTTTTGTTCAATTATAAAACAATTAGGAGCAGCAATGTCCTCAAGATTTATACCCCCAAAAGTTCCGCCAATATTTTTTATAGTTTCAATTATTGAGTCTGGATCGTTATTATTTATTTCTATATCGATAGAATCTATGTCAGCAAATCTTTTAAACAGCACAGATTTTCCTTCCATAACGGGTTTTGATGCTAACGATCCTAAATTACCTAACCCTAAAATTGCTGAACCATCACTTATTACAGCGACGAGATTTCCTTTACTTGTATAGTCATAGGCCAGATCAGGATTTTTTGCTATTTCTTTAACTGGCGCTGCGACTCCTGGAGAATAAGCTAGGGAAAGATCTCTTTTTGTAGTCAAAGGTTTGCTAGAGCTTATCTCAATTTTGCCTGACTTTCCCTTTATATGAAAATCGAGTGCTTCTTTATCTGAATAATGGTCAATTTCTGTTTTTTTTGGCATTTGTTTTTATGAGTATGTAATATAATGAATTACTTCACTATAAATTTATGGCCTAATTTAGATTACTTATGAACTTAATTTCCTCAACCTCTATATTTAGTTTTTTTACTCTCATCAGCAGAGTTTTAGGATACCTGCGGGATATCTTGATAGCAATTTTTTTAGGTACATCAGTCTTTGCCGATGCTTTTTTTGTCGCATTTAGACTTCCAAATACATTTAGACGATTATTTGCCGAAGGTACTTTTAATGCTGCATTTATACCAAGTTACACAGCGGCAAAATTAAAAAAAAAAGAAGAGGGAAAAATTTTTGCAGATCAAGTTTTAAGTTTGTTATTACTAATACTTATATTTATTGTGACGATAGCTGAAATTTTCACACCATTTTTAGTTTATCTAATTGCACCAGGTTTCCTTGAAGATAACAACAAGTTTAATTTAGCTGTAGAATTTACAAGAATTACATTTCCCTTTTTATTATTTGTGAGTTTATCCTCTTTTTTTTCCGGAATTTTAAATACTAATAATAAATTTGCCGCAGCCTCTGCAGCGCCAATTATACTGAATTTAGTTTTAATATTTTCTATTTTAATTTCATATTTAAACAATTTTAACATCGCTAAGCAATTATCTTATGGGGTAACTATCTCAGGTATAACTCAATTAATTTTTCTTATTTATGTTGCTTCGAAATTTTACAAACCAAATATAAAATTTAGTTTAAAGATAAGTGCAAAAGTAAAATTTTTTTATAAAAAATTATTACCTAGTGTTTTATCATCAGGGGTGACACAAATAAATATTTTAGTTGGAACAATTATTGCTTCTTTCCAAACTGGTGCTGTTTCGTATCTTTATTACGCAGATAGAATTTACCAAATTAATTTGGCTATTGCAGGAATAGCAGTTGGAGCAGTTTCATTGCCAGCACTTTCTAAAGCATTTAAGTCAAAAAATATTTCAAATGTTTCAAAAATACAAAATAGATCTATTGAGTTATCTTTATTGCTGTCTATACCAGCAAGTCTAGGTTTAATTATTGCATCAAATGAAATTGTAAACGCATTATTTGGTTACGGTTCCTTTTCAATAAAAGATGTAAAAATGACCTCGGACGCACTAGGTTTTTTTGGTTATGGCGTAATAGCTTTTGCTTTAGTGAAAATTCTTTCAAATTTTTTCTTTGCTAGAGATAATACAAAAACTCCGTTTTATATTTCTTCATTCATTGTTTTTTTTAATGTTTTAATTAGTGTAAGTTTTTTTAATAAAATTGGATTTCTTATCATTCCTATAGCAACCACACTATCAACTTGGGCAGGTGTAATAATTTATTTATATTTTCTAAATAAGCGAAAATCTTTACTTTTACAAAGAACTCTATTTAAAAATATTGTAAAAATTATTATTTCATCAATCCTGATGTGTTTCGTTTTAGTACTAATGTTAAGAGGTTATGCTGATTTTCTAAGATATGATTATATTTATAAGTCGATTTATTTACTAGTTATTGTAGGTTTCGCGAGTATTGTTTATTTGCTATCTTGTTATTTACTTGGATTATTAAAAATAAAAAATTATAAAACAAATTAGATGAGCTTAAAAAAATTAGTATTTTCTGGTGTTCAACCAACTGGTAACTTACATTTAGGAAATTATTTAGGTGCTTTAAAAAATTTTGTTTCATTACAAAAAGAAATGAAGTGTATTTATTGTGTAGTAGATTTACACGCCATTACTGTTTTTCAGAAACCTGATGAGTTACATAGCAATGTTTTAGAAACTGTTGCAGGATTTCTAGCTACAGGTCTTGATCCAAATAAAAGCATAATATTTAATCAATCTTCAGTTTCTGCTCATTCTGAACTGGCTTGGATTTTTAATTGTGTTTCTAGGATAGGTTGGCTAAATAGGATGACACAATTTAAAGACAAAGCAGGTTCAGATAAAGAAAAGGTAAGTGTTGGTTTATATATATATCCAAATTTAATGGCAGCAGACATATTATTATATAAAGCTACACATGTGCCAGTTGGAGCTGACCAAAAACAACATTTAGAATTATCACGTGATATTGCACAAAAGTTTAACAATGATTTTAATTGTAAAAATTTTTTCCCAATGCCTGAACCCTTAATACCAAAAAATGTATCAAGAATAATGAGTCTAAGGGACGGAACAAAAAAAATGAGTAAATCTGATATTTCAGATTTTTCTAGAATTAATCTAAAAGATAGCGCCGATGAAATTAACAAAAAAATTAAAAAAGCTAAATCAGATTCTGATGCTATTCCGGATAATTTAAAATCTTTGGAAAAAAAGCCTGAGGCAATGAATTTGATAACAATTTATTCTGAAGTAGCAGGAACAAGCATTGAGCGAATTATTAATGAGATGTCAGGGAAAGAATATTCTTACTTAAAATCAAAATTAACTGAACTACTTGTTAAAGAAATCTGTCCTGTAGGAAAAGAAATTGAAAGATTGATGAAAGACAAACCTTTTTTACTTGATATCCTAAAAAAAGGCACAGAAAAGGCCAAAATTATAGCTGAGGAGAACCTAAAAAATATACGTGAAAAAGTTGGATTGATATAATATAAATTATCATGATCCAAACAGAAACTACACCAAACCCAGAGTCACTGAAATTTTTATCTGAAAACACAATATCAGATATAGGCACTGAAGAGTTTCAAAAGAAGAACATCGATGAAGTTTCAAATATGTTTGTAAAAGAACTTTTAAACTTCAAAGGAGTAGAATTGGTTTTGCTTTCAAAGAATTTTTTGTCAGTCAAAAAAACTAAAGAAGTTAATTGGAACGAATTAAAGCCAATGGTAATTTCACATATGAATGATTATTTCGCTAATCACAAAAAACCAATTTTGGAAAAACAAACTAATAAAAATGAAATAACTTCTAGTGACGACGAAGTAATAAATAAAATTATTGAGGTTTTAGATACAAAAATTAGACCAGCTGTAGCAAAAGATGGTGGTGATATTAAATTTAGATCATTTGAAAAAGGGATAGTTAAAGTGGAATTACAAGGAGCTTGTTCTGGTTGCCCAAGTTCATTAATGACATTAAAACAAGGAGTCCAAAATCTTTTAAAACATTACGTAAAAGAGGTAAACTCCGTAGAAGCCAATTAAAATGAAAAAAAAATTAACATACAGAGATCAACTACTAGAATTAGCTGAAATTTATGGTGTAAAAGAAATTCAAGAGTATATCAAAAGAAGAAAAAGTCTTACAACGGGTCAAATAGAATTAATATTAAAAAAAAATAAAATTGTAATCCCAAAAGAATTTAAAACAAGTTTTTTCAAAGAAAATTTTACAAAACCTATTGCTAAGGTTTCTCGTAAAATTGATGATATAAAATATGAAAGTTCAAGAGCTGTAAGCAAAGCTTCAAGAAGAATTACTTATTTTAAAGAGGACAGTTCAAGATCAATTAACTCATTCTTTGTAAATTTGTGGAGATCGATTGGAAATACAGGTCTTGGTTTTTTGAATGTTCTACCTAAATTAGGAGTCACAGTTTATAATTTTATTGGGGCTACTCTGGTAAATTTATTTCACGGGATTTATGATCAAAAAATATATCCAAATAAAACCAACAAAATAATATTAAGTTTTTTTATTATAACTGGTCTAGCTGTTGTAACTTTTGCCGGTATTACAAAATTAAACGAACCAGAGAAAATTAAAAAAGAGATAGTTATAAAAAAAGATGAACCTCAAAAAAAACAAAAAAAAGTAGAGTCTGTTACACCTAAAAAAGAAAATAAAAAAATAGTTAAAAAACCAAAGCCACAGCCAAAAAAAGAAAATAAAAAAAAGTCTAAAGAATTACTATTACCGGATTTAAATCTAAAAACAGAGACAGTTTTAAATTTTTTCAAAGACGAAAATTATGATTTAAACACTGTAAGATTTGAAAAAAAAGTTAAACCTATTTATTTTACTCAATTTCCAAAGGACCTTGATGCGATACAAAGTGTGAAGATAAAAAAGGAAACTTTCATAAAGATTGTCCTACCCCTAATTGTTGCTGAAAATGAAAAAATTATAGATGATAGAAAAAAGTTAATTAAGATTATTTCTAAAAAAGCAACAACGGATGGAGAAAAACAATGGTTACGACAAAAGTTTCTAGAATACAAAGTTAAAAACGGAAAAGTTGATGTTTTAAAAACAAGAATGGATATTGTTCCAGTTTCTATTGCCTTAGCACAAGCGGCAAAAGAAAGTGGCTGGGGAACTTCAAGATTCGCATTAGAGGGTAATGCAATTTTTGGTCAGTGGACGTGGGATGGAAAAGGTATCGCGCCACTCATGAGAGATAAGTCAAAAAGTCATAAAATTCTAAAATTTCCAATTTTAAGAGCTTCTGTAAAAGCATATCAAAAAAATTTAAATACACATAAAAGTTATATTAAATTCAGAGAATCAAGAAAAAAATTACGCGAAAAAAATAAAACAATTAGTGGTTTAGAACTTACAAAAACACTAGATAATTATGCGGAGACTGGCAGTGAATACACTAAAATTTTATCGAAAATAATTGTTCAAAATAGATTAATGGATTTTGAATCAGTAAGATTAACTAGTTCTTCAAAAAAAAAAGAAGTAAATTTATAAAATTAACTTTCAGATATTACAAATTGTAAGCCGAGCCAACGCCAAAAACCACTTGCGTCCCTTAGAGAGCAATTAATTCTTCCTCTTTCACCAATAAACTTTTCATTAATATTTATTGTTATTACATTTGAATTTTCAAATTTAATATCAGACTCTCTCCATCTATTTCCTTCATTCGAGTAACAACTTATTGCTTTTAAATTTTTGATATCGTCATAAAATTGTATTTTTACTTTAGGTGGATTTTTATTTTGTAACAGATATTTTTCTTCTGGAAGTACTTTTTTATATTTAAACGGCAATGTTTTGGTCAATGATGTAAATCTTTTAATTTCTCCATACTTTTCATTTATTGGAAATCTAGGAAGCTCATAAAAGTCTTTAGTTTCATCCATCACTCCAGAATGTTGTCCAAAAGCATATTTAAACCCAAGTGATTTTATAATATCTTTAAATTGTAAACTATATTCACCAAACGGGTATGAGAAAAATTCAGAATTTTTTCCTAATTCTTTTTTAAAAATTGAAATTGATTTTTTAATATCTTTTTCAATTAATTCGTTACTTTCATCTACAAGATATTCATGAGTGTGACTATGATTCCCTATCTCTACAAAGTTTTCTTTATCAAGCTCTCTAATTTGATCCCAAGTCATATAATTTTTAACACCAACTTCTCGTGTACTTACAAATAAAATAAATGGTATTTTTTTTTCTTTGAGAATTGGCCAAGCATTTTCGTAAAATGAAGTGAATCCGTCATCAATAGTAAGAAGTATTTTTCTTTGATTTTTATTCTTCTTTAATTCATTTTCAAAATTTTGGGGATTTATAAAACGAATTCCACTGTCTTCAATTATGTTTAAATGACTTATAAAATCTTTCATTCTTATGTTTGTAGATGGATATTTATTTTCATTAAATCTGTGATACATCAAAGATATAATTCCAAAATCTTCTATTGCCTTAGTAGATGTATTTGCAATCAAAAAATTAGTAGGTAATAATAATGTTAAAATATAAATGACAGATAATTTTTTAGTTATTAATTTTACAGGCCAAAATGACAAATTGGGTTTAAAACTCAATAATAATTTTTTCATTCACGAATTTTCAAATAAAGTAAAAAATAATGAATTGTTAACTACAACAATATTAAAATTTATCACAAAGCACAAAGCAAAAATTGATAATAATTTTTCAATTATTGTTAATTGTGGTCCAGGAAGTTTTTCATCTCTGAGAATTGCTCAATCGGTTGCTAAAGGAATAAAAATTACAAAAAAAGCCAAATTGTATAGTTATAAAGAATCTGATTTAACCCAATTTTCCCTTGTAAATATTGAAAAATTGATCAAAAAAAAATTAATACAAAAAAAATTGATAAAACCAATATATTTAAGTTAAATTAACCATTAATTATGAGTTCAATCGAAGAAAAATGTAAAAAAAAAGGCGTTAGGTTAACTGACCAAAGAAAAATTATTGCAGAGGTAATTTCTGATGCAAAAGAAAAATACGGTTCAAAAGATCATCCAGATGTCGATGAACTACATAAACGAGTTTCCGAGATTGATAATAAAATTAGTATTGCTACAGTTTACAGAACAGTTAAATTATTCGAAGAGTCTGGAATTTTAGAAAAGCATGATTTCAAAGGTGGTAAAGCAAGATATGAAAAATCACCTGACGAACATCACGATCATTTAATCGATATAAATAGCGGGGAGATTATAGAGTTCGTTGATAAAGAAATAGAAGAATTACAAATTGCTGTTGCTAAAAAACTAGGTTACAAACTTGTAGATCATAAATTAGAACTATACGGGTCCAAAATAAAAAAATAAATTGCAAAAAAAATTATTTATTAAAACTTTCGGGTGTCAGATGAATGAATACGACAGCAATCGTATAGTAGATCTTCTCCAAAAAAACAATTACATCTTAACAAAAAATGTCGAAGAAGCGAGTTGTTATATTTTAAACACTTGTCACATTAGAGAAAAATCAACAGACAAAGTTTATCATGACATCGGAAGAGTTAAAAAGATTTTTAGAAATAAAAATAAACCAATAGTGCTAGTAGTCGGCTGTGTTGCCCAAGCAGAAGGTGAGTTGTTATTAAAAAAAGAAAACTATATTGATGCAATTTTAGGGCCGCAATCATATCATAAAATAAATGAGACCATTTCAAAGATTGAAAATAAAAAAAGAAAAATAGAGTCAATAGATTTTGAGGTAATAGAAAAATTTGACAGTTTAAGTTTAATTAAAAATTCTGACAATCAAATATCAACATTTTTAACCATACAGGAAGGGTGTGATAAATTTTGTAAATTTTGTGTTGTTCCATACACTAGAGGACCTGAGTACTCGCGTCCTTTTGAACAAATTTTATCAGAAGCAAAACAATTGGTTGATAATGGTGCAAAAGAAATAACTTTGCTAGGCCAAAATGTAAATGCTTACAGTTATCAGAATAAAAGTCTTGCAGATTTATTAGACAAATTGAGTCAAATAAAAGAATTAAGTAGAATACGATACACTACGTCCCATCCAAAAGATTTTACAGAGGATTTAATTCAAGCTCATGGAGATATACCAAAACTAATGCCATTACTTCATTTACCAGTACAAAGTGGTTCTACAAAGATGTTAAAAAGTATGAATAGAGGACATTCAATAGAGGATTATCTTGATACTATAGAAAAACTAAAAGCAAAAAATTCATTAATTAAATTTTCAAGTGATTTTATCATTGGATACCCTGGGGAAACTTCAGAAGATTTTTATGAATCATTATCTTTATTAAAAAAAATAAAATTCATAAATTCCTTTTCTTTTATTTTTAGCCCTAGACCTGGAACACCAGCAGCAAAACTAAGTTTGGTAGATGCCTTGGCTGCTAAAAAAAGATTAATTAAGTTTCAACAATATGCTGACTCTATAAAGGAAAATTATAAAAAAAGTTTATTGAACAAGAAAGTAAAAGTACTTTTTGAAAATAAATTGAAAAATAGCAACCAATTTTTTGGTAGAGATGAATTTTTTAACTCAGTAATTATTCAGAGTAAAGAAAATTTAATAGGAAAGATAAAAGAAGTTAAGGTTACTCAGTTTAATAAAAATACATTAAAAGGTGAAATAACTGAAAATTTTTACAAACAAAACCAGAATAAAAATTTTGCAGCATAAAACTTATGTCAGAAATCTCTAAAATTGAACAAAGTCTAATGATCAAAAAAGTTGATAATACAACAATAAATGTTCAAATATTAAACAATCAAATGCTAATGGCCGTTGTTGGCCAATTTAATCAAAACTTAAAGTCTTTAGAGAAATTCACATCAACTAATGTTTTTTTCAGGGGTAATACAATTACTTGCAAGGGTGAAAGTGATAATTTAGAGATATTTTCAAATGCGATGAAATTTTTAGTAAACAAATTTCTTTTAACGAATTTAGTTGAAAAAGAAGATATAATACAATCAGTTAAAAAAAATATGAAAATAGACGAGTCTAATGTAAAGACATTTAAACAATTGATCAAAACACCGAGAAAATCTGTAATTGCTAGATCTGAAAAACAATCTGATTACATAAAAGCGTTGAAAGAGTCTGACATTGTAATGTCTTTAGGCCCGGCAGGAACTGGGAAAAGTTTTCTAGCAGTCTCTGTTGCTATTACCTTGTTATTGGAAAAAAAAGTTGAACGGGTAATTTTATCTAGACCTGCAGTTGAGGCAGGTGAAAAACTTGGGTTTCTACCTGGAGACATGAAGGAGAAAGTAGATCCATATTTAAGACCACTTTATGATGCGTTGTATGAATTATTTGGACCCGATAAAATTGATAAGAAAATTGAAACTGGAGAGATAGAAATAGCACCACTAGCATTTATGAGGGGTAGAACATTGAAAAACTGTTTTGCAATTTTAGATGAAGCACAAAATGCGACAGAAACACAAATCAAAATGTTTTTAACAAGAATTGGGGAAAACTCAAAACTTGTAGTAAATGGCGATCCATCACAAATAGATTTAATTAATAAGAAAGATTCTGGATTAATCAAATCAAAAAATGTTTTAAAAGATATAGAAGAAATCAAAGTTATAGAATTTGACCATAATGACGTAGTGAGACATCCGCTAGTTTCAAAAATTATTCAGGCTTATAAAAAAAAAAGTGCTGATGATAAAAATTGATGTAGTCATAGATAATAAACAATGGAAGAAATATCTAAAAAATCCAAATAAACTTATTAAAAGAAAAATAAGTCTTTTAAACAAAAAAGATATAAAATTAAAAAATAATAACTTCATGTGTTCCTTATTACTTTCAAATAATAGAAGGATCAAAAAACTTAATTCAAAATATAGAAATAAAACTAAGTCAACAGATGTTTTATCTTTTCCTTTTTATGAAAAAAAAGATTTGAAAAAGATTATGTCAAAGAAAAAAATGATTTATTTAGGTGATATAATAATTAGTTTGGATAAGATCAAAAATAAAAAAAACAAGTCAAAATTTATAATTGAATTCGATAAACTCTGGGTACATGGTCTGTTACACCTTTTTGGTTTTAAACACTATAAAGATAAGGATTTTAAAAAGATGAGCAGTATTGAAAAAAAATATTTAAGTTATATTACCTAGATGTTTTCTAATATATTCGAAAATCGTACAACGATACTTTATATATTACCTTTTTTTTTAGGCGCTATTTCTGTTATTAGTTTTCAGCCGTTTAACTTTTCGTTTATAAACTTTATAATATTTCCAATTTTATTTTTATTAATTGTTTATGTAAGAAAGAAATCAAAAAATGTTTATAGAAAAAAACCGTATTATTTAAATTTATTTTTGATTGGATTAACATTTGGATTTGGTTTTTTTCTCTCTGGAATATTTTGGATTTCTTACTCTCTCACTTTTGATGAAAGTTTTAAAATTTTAATTCCATTTGCAATTTTTTTAATCCCCTTGTTTTTAAGCCTTTTTTTTGCATTTACTATTTTATTTGTTGGACAATTTATTGAAAGAAATTTTCAATCAATCTTACTTTTTTCAGCCGCTTTATCAATTTGTGATTTTTTAAGGGGTAAATTATTTACAGGTTTTCCTTGGAATGTTTGGGCTTACAGCTTTTCTTGGTTTACTGAAATTTTGCAAAGTTTAAATTTCATAGGTTTGTATGCTTTTAATCTTTTAGTAATTACAATTTTTACTTTACCAGTTGTCATAGTGTTTAATATAAGCAATTTTAAAAAAATTATTTTTCTAAGTGCAATATTATTAACGCTATCGATAGCCTATATTCATGGGACACTTATAATTAATACAAATAAAGGTATCGTTAATTATATTGATAAAAAAGATAAAATTCTTATTAAAGTGATCTCACCAAATTTTGATTTAAAATACGGCTTGTCTTTTAAAGAATTGGAAAGAAAAATAAAGAAACTCATTAGATATAGTGATCCCGATCCAAAGAGAAAAACAATATTCATTTGGCCAGAGGGTGTTTTTACAGGCATAAACTTTAGAGAGTTTTCTAGTTTTAAAAAACTTATCAGTGAAAATTTTGAACAAAACCATTTAATTTTATTTGGTATTAATACGATTGATAAGGAAACTAATAGATATTTTAATAGTTTACTACTAGTTAATAATGAACTTGATATTTTATACAAGTACAACAAAATAAAATTAGTTCCATTTGGTGAATACTTGCCGTTTGAAACTATATTAAAAAAAATTGGTTTAAAAAAGATCACTGAAGGATATGAAAATTTTTTAAACGGAAGTGAACAAAAAAACTTAAGTTTGAATAATATAAATATTTTGCCTTTAATCTGTTATGAAATTATCTTTCCTGAACTTGCGCAGACTGCAAATAATAAGACTAATATAATTGTTAATATTTCCGAAGATGGATGGTTTGGAAAATCAATAGGCCCACAGCAACATTTTGCTAAGGCAATTTTCAGATCTATTGAAAACAATTCATATTTAGTAAGATCAGCAAATCAGGGGATAAGTGCAATTATAAGTAATAAAGGAGAAATTCTCAAAATATTACAACCCAATGAAAGTGGCAATATTGAAATGAATGTACCATTACTAAGTCCAAACTATAAAAATAAAAATGATTTGATATTTTTTATTCTTTTATTTACATATCTAATTATCTTTATAATATTAAAAATAAAAACTGATGCAAAAAAATAAATATTTATTTACAAGTGAATCTGTTTCAG
>MDTG01047063.1_pt1 | contig 12307 bp, 8 predicted proteins | sample 811421 | NCBI WGS metagenome assembly MDTG01 (sample SAMN05326645, study PRJNA326480) | marine metagenome | isolation source: seawater | place: Pacific Ocean: South East | collected 2011
GATTACTTCATTCTCTGGTATAGGTTTTCCACCTTGGAATGGGTTCGATGTATTTATGTCTGTACCAGCACCGATATATTCAAAAGAATGAGAACTAGTGATAATACGACTTAATCTAACAAACTTTACTGGGGTGTTGTTAAAGACTGAATAGGGTATAAATTCATTAAATGTTACTGTTGATATACCTGTCACTTCTGCTGAATCTGTTGCCTCACTTACAGTAAATAATATTGGATCAGTATTTACTTTAAATGTTGCACTACCAAATGAAACAACCGCTGTAAGATTTTGAGTTGGTAAGAAATTTCTACCACTGTTTATAACATCAACAGATGTAATAGTTCCAGCAACACTTACATTTGGTGAAAATTCAGGAAGAATAGATTCTGGACCTTGAGGTGCTTCATTTAAAGTAATAATAGGGGGTGAACCCACAGAATAATCACCATCATTACCTCCATTAATAACTTCTATTGATCTAACTACTTGTAATGGTGCTGTCACTACATCGGTTGATGTTGTATCATCATAATTATTCATATCAAGTTCAAAAAATACTCCCTGTCCATCAAATGGTATTCTAATTTCATTATTAGCATCTTTTGTATTTGCTGTCACAATTGTGTCAGACTGAGCATCAGTCGCTCCATTTGTAGTAATACCAGTAAATTCAATATCACCAAAGCCATCTGCAACTAAACCTTTGATACCAAATGAACTGTTTGAGTTTGTTAGATCACATTGTCCACCTGATGAAACACCAATACCAATTTCACACCCAATCGTAAATATAGAAACCAACTGTGCATATCCATTGTTTGATATCGATACACCAATACCAGCTTCATTATATTGAGTGAATGAATCACAAACCATTGATTTTAAATCTTGTCCACCATCATTTGTGCCAGTAAATGCAGCGTTAGCATGATCACCATTTATCTTCATACCAATACTACCTGTCATAAAGTTTGTGCAGTTTCTTACATATGGAGATCTCCATCTTCCCGCAGAACCCTCATTTGCTGGTCCTAATGGTGTAAATCCTGAAACTGCCTGAAAATCTAAACCTGAGTCAACACTTTCTTGTATTGGTGGAAATGCAACAGCACCGCATCGTGGATGGTTAGTTGTAATGGTCGCACCAGCAAAACTTAAATTTTCTATTAGACACCCTCTTCTAACATGAAATACATCTCTGTTTGTATTTGTAGGAACGACTGTTACCAATCTTAAATCCTCACCTGTGATTGCAACATCAGTTCTTAATCCTATTGGGTTATTTTCAATATAAACTCCTGATCTTACTTTAATTGTATCACCTTCTTGAGCAACCGCAGCTGCTGCAGCAATGGTGTATTTTGCATCACCCTCTAATAATCCACTATTTGTATCACAACCGTTCTTAGTAACGTATAGTGTTCTCTTTGTCTGAACACCAGATGGTCTCCAAGATACACCAACACCAACACCAGAAACATTAAATGATGATAGACGATAATCTGTTTTACAAACACCAACTCCCTGACTGTCAAAGAAATCAGTGAGTTGTGCCTCCAATTCTAGATTGCCAGATACTTTGATATTCTGACCTACGTTTAAATTTTTATTAATACCAACACCACCATCAACAACTAAAGCACCAGTTCCAGTGCTTGTTGAATCTGTTGTATCGTCAACATCTAATCTACCTGCAAAAGTTCCAGATCCACCAGAATTTATGTTTTCAGCTACACCTAAACCACCATCAATAACTGCTGCACCTGAAGATGGACTTGTAGAACCATCAGTGCTATCAACATTTAATCTTCCAGCGATTACACCAGAACCACCAATGTTTATGTTGGAATTAATTCCAACACCACCTGATACTACTAATGATCCACTAGTTGTTGAAGTGCTTTCTTGTAATGATTGTAACAGTGTTTGATCACCAACAATTAATCTCTTTGCAATACCAACACCACCATCTATAACAACTGATGCGTTAGTAATGCTTGATGCATCAGTTGTATCATTAGAGGTTATTAATCCATCTACATCTAAAGTATTATTAAATTGAACAGCACCATTTACATCTAAGGTTGAATCAAATTGCACACTATTAGAAGCGTGTAAATCACCGTTAACATCTAACTGATATAGAGGATTTGGTTGATTAATACCAACTCTTGATTTTCTGTAAATCGCTGCACCTGCACCAGTTCCTTGATGACCCCATAAATCTTGAGTAAATATTGTTGCTAATCCAGTTTGTGTGGTGGGATTTGCAGCAGTTGGTATTAGTGTATCAGTTCCCGTACCATCACTATTTCTTTGAACAAAGTTTAAAACAGTAAATGATTGGGCAGCTCCAACTGTAGGGACAAATGTTCCTTCATCTTGAAGGAAAATACCCTCTGTAAAAGATGGTTCAAAAGATACCCAACGAATACCATTTCCATCTCGACTAAGAAAATTTGCATTTGCTCCAGCTGATCCTGCAGAATCGAAGATATTTCTCGCTATTCTTATACTACCATCAAAATCTGCCCTTAATGGACCATATACAGTTTCATTACCATTAAATCCAGTAAAATTACCAGGATTATCTGTACCAACACCCAAAGTGCCTAATCCAGAGAAAGTGAGTGAATCTGTGCCAACACCGATTTGGAAAGTTTGAGTTGGTTGTGTGGTGCCGATACCTGTTCTGCCCTCGTCAGTTATTATGAAAGCTGATTGAAATGGATCAATTGGAGATCTAGGATCTAATGTTGCTCCTCCAACACCCACCTGAAATCTACCATCTGGTTGTGTACTACCAATACCAACACGACCAGGACTAGAAACACTATTACAACCATCAGTTTCTGATATGGCAGTAAAAACAGTTCCAGCAAGACCAACATCAAATTTATTTTTTGCTGTTAGACAATCAAATATACCAGAAGAACCTACTATCCCACCACTCAGAAAAATATTTTCAACGTTTATATCTGCAAAAGTTGTAGTTTCTGAAAATTGAATATTTTCAGATTTTATATTTGCATATAAATTTCCATAAACGAATACATCATCTGTAAATTCTACCTTTCTCGTAAAATTATCAGTATCTTCGTTATCATAATCGGGAAACGGAACACTACCATCTTTAAAAATATCTGACATTATGCACCCCAGATACTTTCAGATACTTTTGTACCTGAGAACACTCCTCCCATCCAACCCACTTCACGTACTCTTATCTTTCCATATGGTGCCTTTATATAACAAGTATTAGAACTCATATTAATTGAATTACTAGCACGTACTCTAAAATCTCCTCCAGCATTTATTTCAACATTTTTATCTGCGTCTAATATTATGTTTGCACCTGTTATCTTTACATCACCATTGCTACAAGCAGTGATTGTTACATCCCCACTTGATCCAATTATGTTCACACAAACTCCACCAGCATCTACTTTTCTACCACCAACAATTTCTATACATTGATCATTGTACATATGATATAGTCCACCGTGTGTCATACCTACAGCACTAGTATTACCACCACTTCCAGTACCTAATAGGTCATAGACAACCGTTCCATTATATCCATTCTGTGGATTTCCAGTGTCAATCCTAAAATGAGGTCCAAAAGACTCATATTCTCTATTCTGCCAATTTCCTCTCTCTGCTGCGTTTGGAGTGCTCATAGTTTTCCTATCTTATTAATATTTAGTATCCTCCTCCATATCCACCGCCACCTGACGATCCACTCCCACCTGATCCCGAAGACCCGCCACCACTAGGAGGATTACTAGGAGGAGGAGTGTAACTCGATCCACCCGTTTGTTGACTTGATGTATCAGTTGCTCCAGTCTGAGGAGAAGAAGTTGTTGTAGTTTGACTTTGTGTAGTGGTGAAGGAAACATTTGTCTGAGTTGTTGAAGTTGATGGTCTTGCAGTGGATGTTCTACTCGCTTGAGGTGTATCATAAATTACTGCGTGAGGTGAGGTAGTATGTGCTGCACCCACCATCCTTCTACCAGTTGGAGCATGAACGTGAAATGGTCCGTAGTAAGGTTCACCATTTACAAATCCAACTATACCATCACGAGGAGTGATACAATCAATAACTTGTTTAATTTCTCCTTGGAACTCTGGTCTTGGTAGAATTTGAGCTGATAAGATAGCACCAAATCCAGTTGAACTTGTTATGGTTAATTCAGGTTGCTCTGTTACGGGTTCAACGTCCACTCTCTCTGGGTCAGGTGGTATGACATTAAGAATTCTTCCATTATCATCAAGGAAAACCGTGTAAATATTGCCTTTATCATCGGTTACAGTATCTTCATTAGTATAATCTTCACCAGGATTTACCACAACAACGTGATCAACTGTGTAAACTCCATCATCATCTTTCTCAATTACAGGATAATTTTCACCAGGCGATACAACGTAAACATCAACCACTTGTTGATATGTTGGTGACTGAGGATCATAATCTATGACTGCCCTTGCTACAGCACCAAAACCCTGATTGCAATTATCAACAATCTCAACAAATGGAGGAGTAGTATATCCTTTGCCACCATCTGTCATCTTTATACCTAAAAGACTACCAGTCTGCTCTGCAAAAGTATCACCAACAATCGCTCCTAATATTGCCTTACCTGTGGCACCTTCTCCACCACCACCAAAAATATTCACCTGAATACCTGAACAATTTAATGGTGGTCCTGTGTAACAATCACTCAATTGACTACCAAAACCTGGTGTGCTTACATCAGGTCTCATAAAATCAAAAACTCCAAGATTTCCTAATATTCCACCTGTACTTGCTGCTGCTTCTTGTAAAGATTGTGCTGCATTAGCAGTCGCTAAAATACTTCCTGCAACTTTATCAAGATTGAACATATTATTATCTTTAGGACCTTTACCTATAGTCCATTGATTTGTTTTTGAAGCTAAGTCTGCAACTGGTAAATCACAATCAAAGGCATTTGCCATTCCTAATATTCCCTCTGCTGTTGATCTAAGCATCCCTACTAAATCACCATTAAATATTTTAGACACTCCTTTCATCAAACCACCTAATTGCTGATTAATTTTTCCAATAACATCATTAAAAATTGCACCAACAAATTGATCACCAATACAATCTGTGAAATTTTTAACGTTATTTAAAAAACTACCCAAAATATTGCGAATAGATCCAAATAAATTTTCACTTATATTCTTTGCTGCACAAGGTAAAAAATTCTGTATACTTCTTACTGGTCCCACCATTGCAGTCTGTGCTGCAGTTCCTGCTTTTTTTGCGATTGCAGGGTTCTGTGTAGCTGCTAAAATTAAAGCATAAGTTTTTTTATATAAGTCGTGCAATCCCGTATTCAATTTAGGTGCTAGTTCTGCGTAAGTTTTATTAAGGATGCTTCCTGAAATTCCATTAGATATACCAGATATTTTTCTTGCAACATTATCTAAAATACCAGACTTTTCTTTGGCAGATGCTAGATCAAAATTTGAAACAGCGTTTTCTAACTCAGATTTTATCTTATTTACTGGAGTATTTTGATTATTACCTGCAAAGTTTACAATCTGTCCTAGAGAAGCACTTGCAGATCTTTCAATTTCTTTGGTTTTATCTTGAAGTTGTTTTGCTTGTTTTGGACTTATGTGTCTTACAGATTTTTGAGAGTATTGACCAGATTGATCACTTACTTCATTTTTAATCATAAAATCTGATGACTTTATTTTACTGGTGTATCCAGAAAATGGTACGAAGGGTTGAGTGTACTTATCACCCATTATTGTAGATGCTTGCCTTGTATTTGCAAAAACTCCCATTATAATTGGTTGTTGAGCATCGTCTCCATCTAGAAAAAATCCAAATACATTATCACCTGGTAATATTTTAATTGATTTCCCTTTATTACCTCTTCCAGATCCAGATTCAGGTGAGAGTAAAACGTGTGCATAAGGGAGTTGCTCATTTGTTAGTTCAACATCGTTATCAGGATGATAACCCAATATACGAACCTTTAAACGATTTCCCCAACCAGCACCATTTAATTGTTTACCCTGTGCTTCTTCTGGTGCAACTTGTCCAACCCACCATCTAAAACCATCTCTACCTAAAAAATTACTTTTTATAATATCATTTTCAATCATTTTTCTCTCTCTCCAAAGGTATCTCTTACTAATTTAAGTTTTGTGAATGAGCCTGAAGCATCAAAATAATGCACTAACTCCTTTATCATATATAGTCCGCTTTGATTACGATCAATTTCTTTTTTTTCTTCTTGATCAATTCTCGGAAACTCACAATTAATTACGTCACCAGCGGTTAAATTTGTATTTAAAGGGACAGTCATAACTAATAATTGAGTAAATAATGTATTATATCTCATCATTGCTTGTGAATGTATGAAAGTAGGATCTGCATTTTCATCAAATGACGTATCATTTTCAACGGTGCCTATATCTTTAAAACCTGTAATATATCTACTAGGCACAGAAGCAAGTGTACGATCATCATTATCACTTAAAGTTGGTAAAGTTACATCAACATCACCACCTAAATTTTTCATTTTTCCTGAATAATCATCTAATTTAAATGTACATTTTGGTGTTGGTGTATATTCAAAAGTCAAAGGGTTAATATATTTTCTATAACTACAAAAAGCACCTCTCTCTAAATTGGATAAAAGATTTTGATTTTTTTGTGTGCTATATTCTAAGATTTTAAAATCATTGTTAGGTCCTTTATATTCAACTACACCTGGCGTATATACGTATTTTTCCTCATATGGATCTTCATCAATTAATATATCAACAGACTTAAACCTAAATCCTTTTTGTGTTTCAAAGAAAAAATAACCTGCTGTAGATCCACCCTTGATCTTTGCTGGAACAGATTTTGATGCCAACCAAGTTAAGATTGTGAAAGGTTTTTTCATATTACCGATAAAACCATATGGATTTGCTGTTTCGTCTACATCGTATAATTTATCAGAACTTAAATAATTTTTTACTATATCTTTAACACTGTCTGATATCTTTTGTGATGTGGGAAATCTTTTACCAACCCTGACTGTTTCATTCGTTATCGCTTCTCTTGAAACTAAATTTAAAGTAAACGTTTCTTTACCATCTTTTATCAATACATTTGTTATAGATCCAACGTAGAAATATTTACTTGGTTTATCTGAAAAATCTAGACCTTTATTTGTTTTACAATTACCTGACACCTTTATCACAACTCTTTCACCACCTCTTAAAGGAAAACCATTATATAATGATTCCATTTTACCATCTTTTCCTCTTATTGTATTACCAGTATTAATGACTAAAACTTTAGCTGTCAACATAGGAGAGTATAAATCTTCGTTGTAATTAAAACTTACAACACCCTCTGCTATATTAGCAGTTTTTGAACCATCTACAGATTCAATAATAAATTTTTCGTAAACTGATCTATCTGCTGCAGCCATTATGTGTACTTAAGTGATGTGCTCTGTAATTTCACAAGAGTTTCATTACTATTATCAAACTCTCCCAAATTATTTAACCCTCTTCTTCTTCCTGTGTTTGCCATTGCAGGTTGCATATTATCATTTGAAACTTTCTTTTCAATTATAAAAATAGTGTCTCCTTTTTTCTTTTTAGATTTTACATTCACATCTTTTTTTGTTGGTGCTAAAAGCGAAGATAAATTAATCTTCCTCTTGCCACCTTCACCACCTTCAAAGTCAGTCTTATATTCATTAGTTAAAGATGAAACTTCATCTACGACATTTTTTTTGATATTTGTTAATTGATTTCTAGCATCAGTTAATTTAGGTGATCTCTTATTATTAATTGCTTGGATTAAGGGAGATGTTTCAGGATCGTTTGTCTGTTTACCTTTTATCTGATTATCAGTTTCTTTTTTAGCTATTTCTTCTCCGTCAACGTCAATCTTATTGATCTCATCATCTATTATTTTTTTAGGATCTAATTTTGATTGGTCAATATCTAAATTTTCTGAGGAGTTTTTTCTTGGTTTTATATTGTCTATAGGGTCTTTCGCTTCTTCCTCATTTTGTTGTCTATTATCTTTTGTAATATTGTCAACATTAAAAGCAATTTGTTCTTTATATCCTTTTATAGTTTCTTCATTTTGTTCATTCGTTACACCATCAGATGTTGAAGGAGTTCCCTCTACTGATCCTTCATTCTCAGCATCTTTTAATTCTTGCTCGTATTGTATATCTAACTCATCACCAAACTCAGTAAAATCATTTCCTGATTGAACTAATTGTTGGTCTAATTTAAATAATCCTCCCGAAGCTTTATCTAAATTTTCTTCAATACCTCTTTTATTCTTTTCAAAATCAAATGTAGGGAATTTAGATATTGCATCAGTAATGATTGAACCGATACCTACAACAATATCTTTTATCGTATTAATAAAAGATCCAAGTATACCTGTTACTTTTCGTATCAAATTTATAAGACCTCTTAGTCCCTTTATAATTCTTGGTAGATTAATTAATGCCCACCCAATTAATAATATACCAACAAAATCTAACATTCGACCCAAGAATCCTCTTGTGCTTTTTGCAAGTATAGTTCCTCTTCTCTTAACAGCACCTGATAATGATACTGCTTCAATTTCATCCTCTCGATCTTTTCTTCTTATATTCTCTTGTCTTTTCCTAAAAAAAGTATTATCTCTACCTATTAAGGTTCTTTTGAATATATTGGATTCTTTTGTATTTTTAACAATTTCAGCTGCATTTTTTTTCGCTTGCTGTAATCCCTTATTAAATGCAGCAACAGATTCTCTTATCGAATTTATACTTATCGATGATTTTAATAGTGATTGCCTTCTTGCTCTTATCGACATTAGGCGAATGCTCCAAATGTAGTAACAGCATACTGTGTATGAATATTGTCATTATCAAAACCAATGAATGGTAATTTTGATGTTGGTTCTTCTGTACCACCAGCAGAAGCTAATTGAGTGGGTTCTGTCTGAGCACTCTCACCACTTGGAATATTTACAATGGTCGTTCCACCCTCTTCAAAATTTGAAATATTATCTGCGACATTCATTTCTTTCTTATTATTCACAGGAACTATACTATCTGCATCGTTTGTCGTCTGTGCGACCAATGGAGATGTATCACTTAGATTTTGTCCTCCAAACGATATTGTTTCAGATCTTGATTGAACTAGTGGAATCTCTTCTGTGTCAGGTTGTTGTACTTGTTGTTGATTACCTCCAAAAAATCTAAACCGATTGAATAATGATTTTCCTATTCCAAAAAATATTGAGGTAGCTATAAATTTTATAACTCCTGCTGCTAAAGCTGGTATTGCTAATTTTCCAACTAGTGCAATAATAAATGGTGCTGAAATTGCTGCTATGAGAACACCACCAAGATTATTTTTAATCGCATCAAGTGGATTTTCTCCATTTACAAAGATATCAAATAATGTACCAAATGCAAGTGTACTTCTCACACCACCAAATATTTTCCTAAATGGTCCTAAAACACCACCTAATCTTCCAGTGGATGGTGGAGGTTGTGGTCCGACTTGTCCACCCTCAACTCCAAATGGTTTTGCACCAAAACGTGATGCTAGTTTTTTAAATTGATCATTAAGAAAAAGATATACACCACCAATGAGTGGCAGAGATGCTATCGTTTGACCGATGCTTCCACCAGCACGACTAATACCTAATGCAAAAACTCTTCCTAATCTAGTTTTAAGTAAATTAATAATCGTTACAAAAGGTCTTTTCAGAATATTATTAAAACCAAATCGAATCGCTCTAGATGCTAATAATGCAGTAAGTTGCAATACTTTTGAAAGTCCAAACGTTATTGCAGTTAAAGTACCTCCAATAACCAGCAATCCTGTGGCGAGTTTTCGTTGTAATTTCTTCAGTAAATCAACATTACCATCAGCATTGGCATTAATCATATCAATTAGGGTATTTGTTAACCAACCACCTGCTAATATGAGGAAGAAATCAACTAATCTTTGCAATACACCCTGAGTTGTGGCAGCAATCCGACGAACAGGTGTCTGTAGTGCAAATTGTATTTTCTTTTCGATATCACTCTCCTTACCCTCTCTCAATCCTTGCTCTGCGAGTATTCTCTCTCTGTTTCTTTGTGCTGCCTCTCTTTGTCTGTCTAATGAATCACTTAATGCTAAATTATCTTTTATACTTGATAATGAAAAATTAAGTGTGCTTAAGTTTAATGAAATATTTTGTAACTGCTGTGATACTGTTGTTAATGTAAGAGAATTCTGTGTAAGTAAACTTGTTGTTTGGGGATCTGGTTGCTGTGGAAGAACACTACGACCAGTAAAGACATTAGAAGATACACTTCTTCTAATACCTCTTATACTACCCGCAAGTGGCGATGCTAAACCTTGTTCTTCATCCATTAGAGACTACTTTGTTGTTGCTGTGCTTTCAAATTTTCCTCCTCAACGTGCTGTTGTAAAAGTGAAACATAAATTTCTCTTTCCCAAGGCATCATATTTTCAAGTTCTGTCAAACTATATTTATGGTGCTGCATCAAGGCAAAATTTAATTTATAGTATGACTCAAGATCTTCGTGTGCCATACTCACCCGAAAAAATTCTGTAGCCCCTCTAATACAATTTCACTTTCAACCTTAGTGTTTGGGTTGATAACTTTCACTTTATGAGATAATTTTGGCATTGTCTCAAAGAATTTTTCAATTTCTTTAAACTGACTAGAGTTCAATTGATCTAAAAATTGAGATAACTCTTTCTTAGTGCAATCCTCTGCAGTCCAAGACTCTTCTTCAGAATAAACTTGTTCGATACACTGTGATATTAAATCGAATGTATCGTCAACATTTATTTCACCTGTTGCGAAATTATTCTTTATGAATTCACTCAATGACGGATACTTCATTCTAAGAGTGTAACTATCATCTAATTTTATATCTTTTGAATGATTTTTATCTGTTTGAACTTTTATAGAGTCAATGTTAATTAATGTTGGAACTTGTGTTTTTCCATCATCTGGACAAGTCACCATGACCTCTATGTCTTCTCCTACAGATTTTCCCCTTATATTAAGGAACAAATATTCAATATCAAAAGTTGATAGTTTATCAACTTTAATTCCTCTTGTGAGTATACAGTGTGATATGACATCTTTAACTGCGTTAGCAATTTGTGTCGTATCTTGAGACTCCATTGCGATTATTAAGACTTTTTCTTCCTTCACAAGGAATGGTCTATATTTTATTTTTCGATTAGACGAGGGTAACACCAACTCATAAGTTGGGGTTGCAATTTTTGGTAAAGGCATAATATTCTAAGCACTTCAGTGTCATTATTTATAGGGGTTATCAAGAGATAATTTGACCAGCACCAGGTAATCCTTGTCCTGCTGCGTTTGCCACTGATGTTACATTTCCTGTCACTGATGTTCTTAACTTAGCAACATCTGAATTTAAAACTCCACCTGATTTACTACTCATTCTCATAATATTATTCAATCTATCATTATCTCCATAAGAAACTGCTCCATCTTTACTTGGGTTAATTGCTGATCTTAAATCATTAAACGCTCTACCTAAATCTCTTGCTAATGAAGATGACTCACCACAAATATATCGATCATAACTAAAAGAAGCAGTAGCTTTTAAAATCTGTGAATTTCCATATTGAACTCGTGTGGAATTTAAAGTGAGTGGAAACAAACCTACAAATCTATACTCTAAAAACTGTGAATAATTTCTTTCAAATTTAATCACACGAGTATCGTTAGATTTATAACTATCAGGATAGTTTAGTTGAAAATAATAAGTATCTGCTGATACGTCATTTGAGTTACTTCCTGTAATAAATTCCATCCAATGCTCTAAAAATTTAAGAGACTTGTATTCATTATCAACATAAAATTCAAAATTTACTTGAGTAAAATTTCTGGTGTGTACAAATCTTTCAACCATACCTTGATAATCACCGACTGTATTGACAGAGGCAAGTGCACTACCTGGTAAAACTGCATTATAACAAAATAATCCTGCATCTTCAATAACGAATCGATCATTCAAACCTTTTCTTCTCATATGAGATTTTAATTCGCCATTTGGTAATACAAATTTGACAAGAAAATTTGAAGTCTGAGCTACATTCTGCAACTTGGGTAATATATCTGATATCCTTTTTGGTCTTGGTGCTGGCACTCTAAATACAATTATAGTATAGTTATTTAGATGTCTTATAAGGGAAAATACTATCCATCATTTCCCAGAAAGTATAAAGGTGATCCAACTAATATAATTTA
>MDTG01052794.1_pt1 | contig 12307 bp, 9 predicted proteins | sample 811421 | NCBI WGS metagenome assembly MDTG01 (sample SAMN05326645, study PRJNA326480) | marine metagenome | isolation source: seawater | place: Pacific Ocean: South East | collected 2011
CTCCAAATACTCATAAAAGCCACCACACCCCAGGACGAGGCAAAGAGCGGGCCGGCGAAATGCGTTAACCAATAGATGTTGCGGGGTAGTAGCAATGCCAGCGCGATCACCGAACCGCCCACCATCAGCATGGCCAGGCGAGCGGCACGCAGATTGGGCTGGCCGGCAGAAGACTGATCAAAGCCACCGTCCGTATTTTCGAAAATATCGTGACTCACACTGAATCCGATCAGCGAGAGGAACGTCGAGGCAGATGACAAGCCCGCTGCCAGCACACCGCAAATCAGGATGGCGCCCAATGTAGTAGGCAACAGATTCATCGCGACCCAAATCATGGTGCTCTCGGGCGGCTCAATGTTGGGATTAATCAGATTGACCGTAGTGGCCGCAAAATTGGTGACCAAATAGAGCAACAACATGGCGATCAGCGCGCCGCAGGCAGAGCGAATCACCACATGCTCATTACTGGCCATCAAATAACGACTGGTCTGCCACGGGCTGACTGCGACCACGATTCCCCACGCGATCCCCAGAATGGTGGCCCAAAGCAAGCCATCGAGCGGCGTCTTCCAATACACCTCGGGACCGACCCGGCCATGCCAGGCTATGAGGTCAGGCTTCTCCGAAAAGGTCGCCAGTGACTGAATGGCGTTGAACCAGCCTCCTGCCACTTCGACGATAAAAAATGACGCCACCACAATGATGCCTGAAAATAACAGGAACATCGCGGTGTCCGTCAGGATCACGCCGCGGGACCCGGAGTACAGCGTAAAGAAGGTGTAGCTCGCCCAAACCATCAGTATCGCGACTGTCTCGTCGAATCCCGTGACTTCGGTGATAATTAGCGCCATCCCCCAGGTCACCGCTAGCAAATAGGCGGTCAGCCCGACGACAATCGACACACCGGCCAGGGACTGGATGCGGCGGCTATCGAACCGGGCTCTGAAAAAAGCAGGCACCGTCAGCGCTCTGCTTCGCCTCAAATAGCGCCCGAAGAACACCGCGCCTAGGATATAGCCCACACAATTGAAGCAGGTCATAATGATGATCAGTGGCGCATGCCCCATATAGGACATACCTGCCTCGCCCATGAAGGCATTGGTGCTCATGAAGCTGGCCACAAGGGTCCCCAAAATCAGGATGGTGGGCGCGTTGCGGCCAGCAACAAAAAAATCCTCGAGGTGTTTGACCCGTCGCCCCGCGTACCAGCCGATCGCCAAATAACAGAGCAAACTGACAATAATGCCGAGTTGAAAGCTATTCATCCCGCCATCTACCCACAACCTGTTTTTGGCTTTTCACCCAGAGTCCCCGGCACGACGGTGCCTTAACGACCCGATGTCGTCGCTTCGATAATCAGACGCTCGATTGACTCGACTTCGGCGGGTCGTGGATTAGTGCCTGTAGCCGCATCGAGATGGGCTTTCTCGGCAAGGCGCCTTGCGGCATCCACCGGCACCCCGATCTCTGAGAGAGATTTCGGAATGGCAAGTCTGTCGAGCAATCCACAAATAGCCTGATAGAAAGCCTCAAAATCGGTGCCACCAAGACCCAGCGCCCGCGACATCGCGGGGACCTTGTCAGCGATATCTGGGGCGTTAAACCGCAGGACCGCAGGTAAGGCGATCGCATTGGTCAAACCGTGATGTGTGTCGAACTCAGCGCCCACCATATGGCTGATCGAGTGCACCAGGCCCAAGCCCTTCAGGAAGGCAACCCCAGCCAGACAGGCACCCACCTGCATACCGCCGCGAGCATTCAGGTTATTTGGCTCCGCAACCGCGGTCGGCAAATAGCGGCCGATAAGTGAGAGTGCTTCAAGGGCGACGCCGTCACACATCGGGTGGAAATCGGGAACACAGTAAGCTTCGATCGCGTGCACCATCGCGTCGATGCCCGTCCAGGCGGTGAGCGACGCTGGCAAGCCCGCGGTGATCTCGGGATCAAGCAGGGTCAATGAGGGTTTCAAACCAGGGTGCCAAACGCAAAATTTCATCCCCCGCTCGGCGTGGGTCACCATGGCAGTACTCTCTGTCTCGGCCCCGGTACCCGCCGTCGTAGGGATGCAAATCAGCGGAGGGAAGGCATGACCTTGCGGCAACTCTGGGGTCTCGCGGTCGAAGTCAAATTGCCAAATGCTGCAGTCGTTGTGGGCAGTCAGCGCAGTCGCTTTACCCCCATCCATACCGCTACCCCCTCCGATAGCGATCACGCTGTCATGTCCACCCTTGCGATAGCATTGGCACGCTCGTTCAACGTCCGCACCAAGTGGGTTGGGTGAGATCTCCGAAAATACCCTGCTACTCACTCCCGCCTCGGCGAGGGTTTGCTGCAATTCGCCGATGAAGGGCAATTGGGCAGAGCCCCGATCCGTCACGATAAGCGGGTTGAGCAAAGCCATGTCGGCCGTGCGTCGCCCCAATTCCTTCAACCTGCCGGGTCCGTAAACGATCGGTACCGGAAACGACCACTCACATAAAATTTCTAGATTCTTTTCTTTATTTTCAGTCATTTAATATTTCTTTGAAAAATAACTCTCAAGTGATTGATGGCCCGAATTGACCTCATTCGCCGGCGCCCCTCGCCATGATAAAAATGAGGTGCATCTGGCTCTGCATTTCCTTATATTCCCCTCGATCAGAATGAGACACAAGCCGACACAGTTCCCAGCAGATACTCACCGCGCAGTAAATATTGAAGTACTGTGCATCGATCACCGCAGAATACGACAGCGAGCCCGCTGCACACCTTTTTACTTGTTACTTGCCACGAGACCCGCACATGAATTCACCCGTGCTTTCCCTGTCCCGACGTCTGAGGAAGTCACCCTTTGAGGGGCGCTCGCATCTAGGCGCGCGGGCTGCCTCCGTTTACAACCATGTAGTGCTGCCCACTGTTTATGCCTCACTAGAGGAGGATTACTGGCATCTCAGAGAGCATGTTCAGATCTGGGATGTCGCGGCCCAGGTGCAGGTCCAGATACAGGGGCCGGACGCACTGAGCCTGGTTGAATATCTGACGCCGCGGGATCTTTCAAAGATTGTGCCTGGGCAATGTGTCTACGCACCATTGATCGACGAACAGGCTGGCATCATCAATGACCCCATCATTCTGTGTTTGGCGCCAGACCGATACTGGCTGTCTATCTCCGATTCTGATGTGCTGCTGTGGGTAAAAGGACTGGCGTGCGGCGCAGGATTTGACGTCGAGGTCACTGACCCCGATGTATTCCCCCTCTCCCTGCAGGGACCCAAGTCGGAGACTTTATTGAGTCGTCTGGTTGAGGAGCCCTTAAGCGAAGTTCGCTTTTTTCGCTTCATAGAAACCGAGATCGCTGGCATCCCCTTGGTCATCGCGCGCACGGGCTGGAGCGGCCAGGGCGGGTTTGAACTCTATTTGGATGCCCCCTCTGAGGGAGAGCGCCTGTGGGACGCCATCGTCGACGCCGCCGCTGACCTTGATCTCAGGCCAGGCTGCCCCAATTTGATTGACCGAATAGAGACCGGCCTGCTGTCATTCGGCAATGACATAACTTTGCGAAACAACCCCATTGAAGCAGGACTGGACCGCTTCTTCAAAATGGGCAAAGCAGCAGAGTATCTGGGGCAAAAAGCGCTGGAACAGATTGCCGAGTCGGGGCCGAGCAAGCGTATGGTCAGGCTCGTCGCTCCGGGTGCGGGCATCGGCAACCCACGCGAGACCTACGCCATGGAAGTGGGCGAAGCAAAGCGCTCGGGAGAAGTCACCAGCATCACCTACTCACCGCGCCTCGACTGCAATGTGGGTTTGGGCTATGTGCCGGCGGAAGCGTCTGTTGTTGGCACCCAAGTGGTCATTCATGGGCCCGACGCGGTCGTCACAGGTCAAATAGCGAACAACGACTGGCGCACCAGCGACTGATCGCCCGAGCTGCCGTCAGGGCATGTTGTGCACCATTTTGGTTTCCAAAAAGTCCTCAAGACCCATCGCGCCGCCCTCCCGGCCGTTACCGGAGGCCTTGTAACCGCCGAAGGGTGAGCCGTATTCATAGGCCCCGCCGTTGATGTGAACCGCACCAGCCCTGAGTGCCCTGGAGAGACGGGAAGCACGCTTCGCATCGCCCGTCTGCACATACGCTGCCAGGCCGTACGGCGTGTCGTTGGCAATCGCTACCGCGTCTTCTTCAGTATCGAAGGGAATAATCGCGAGGACGGGGCCAAAGATTTCCTCACGAGCGATCCGCATCGAGTTGTTCACGTCGGCAAAAATAGTGGGGCGCGCGTACCACCCTTTCTCAAACCCCTCAGGTCGACCGGGGCCACCGGCAACTAATGTGGCCCCCTCATCGACGCCCACCTGAATCATGTTCTGCACGCGATCAAACTGGATCTGATCAAACAGGGGGCCGATATGCTCGCCCTCCTCCTCCGGGTCACCTACGGCCGTCGCCTCAGCAGCACTTCGCGCAATAGCAACCGCTTCGTCGTAACAGGCGCGCTCTACCAAAAGTCGTGTTGGCGCGTCGCAACTTTGGCCAGTGTTGAACATGCATTCAGCTACTGACTGGCTAACCTGCGCCTGTAGATCACAATCGGCGAATACCAGATTCGGTGACTTACCTCCAAGTTCCAGCGTCACGCGCTTGACGGTATCAGCGGCGTCGCGCGTGACCGCGGTGCCGGCACGGGTGGAGCCAGTAAATGACATCATTTGAATGTCCGCGTGACGTGACAGTGCAGCACCCACCACTGGGCCCACACCCTGCACTAAATTGAAAACGCCCGCCGGGACCCCCGCCTCATCCAGAATCTCAGCGTATAGCATCGCCGACACTGGCGTATGCTCGCTGGGCTTTAGCACACAGGTACACCCCGTGGCGATCACCGGCAGCACCTTGAGGACCACTTGATTGATCGGCCAATTCCAGGGCGTGATGAGACCGCAGACCCCGATCGGCTCTTTGAGCACGACCTCTCCGTTCTCGAAGCGTTCCTGCTCCTCCAGCTTTTCCAGCGCTTCAATGAACCCATCGAGGTGGCCGATCGCCGCATCTGCCTGCGCCTCTCTGGCCATCGTAATGGGCGCTCCCATCTCAAGGCGCATGGCCTGCGCAAGCTCCTCAAAGCGACGCTCGCTGACGACGCGAATACGCCGCAACAATGCCAGTCGCTCAGATTTACTGGTCTTACTAAAGTGCTCAAACGCCGTCTTTGCTGCCGCCACAGCCAAATCAACATCCGCCTCATTACCCAAGACAACCTCCGCCACTTGCTCAGCGGTAGCAGGGTTGAGAACGGGCATCGTCTCAGTGGATTGGGGTACGACCCACTCGCCATTGATATAAAACTTCAGTAGCCGCTCCATACGCTTCCCCATTGATACAGTTAGATAAATTTGAGTAGCCAGTTTGTAGACGGCAACTTCTTGTAGACGCCGTCTCTGGCCACGCTGAGATCCTTCGCTATCTAATCACATCGAAGAACAGTTACAAATGGGCCCGGCACTTTTCGGGAGGAGGCACAATGCCAACGCTTGCTGCAAGCGATGCCGCAAGATCAGATCATCTCTGGACCTCAGGCCCCTTAACCTTAGCATCCGCTCATGTGTTTTAGGCCCAGACCTCAAATCCGCTAGGCTGTGTCTGCGAGGAAGATCTCCTCAGATACTTGAAGGCCTGTTGCTCAACACTCAGGAAGCTGATTTCCTGCTCGACATGCACTACCGCTTGGGTGTTTTCTTTCACTGCAGCCTGCACCTCAGCTGACTTGGCGTAAATCATAAACAGCGTGATCGCGATTAGCAGTCCTATGTCGTTATCCCACAGCTATTACGTGTCAGACTCTCCTCAATCCCCTGGGGTAAAGGTGTTTTCCGACCGTGAGATAGCCTTTGTGACGACTGAATTGACCTTCTCTGCCAAGCACTTGTCTGAAGATGTCAAAACACGCTCTGTAACAGCAGTAACGTGGCGGAGGCGGCTCGGTTGGCTGGACCTTAGCAGCCAGGAACTGAATCCGGAGCGGCACGGATGTGCACCCTTAGCTCGGAAGGGCTTTGGCTGTGATAAAGAATCAGCGAGATGCAAACACAAAGATGGTCAAAAGAGCGCGCACAGGCCTGGGCCCAAACTCAGCCCTGGTGGGTGGGCTGCAACTTTTCCCTCGCTCTCGCAGCTCTGTAACGACGACACCCTGTTTTGTCCGTAGGGCGACGCGTTGGGGTGCCAACCTCCGCACACCCTTGAAATTGGCGCTCCCTCGGACAGAGTGCCTTGTTAGTTTATTTACGCAGCCATTTCGCCAGGCGCTCCAGGTGCACCGTTACGCGCTCCCCAGGCGACACGAATCCGGGTACTTCCACGACGCCCACTAGACCGCGCGAGAACTTACTCGCCGCAATGAAGGCGTCGTCGGCGAGCGGGTCACCTGAGGCAGTCTTCAGTGTCTCTGAGAGATGTTTCGACATGCGCGCGCAGGGCGGGTTATATTCCTCCACCATCAACACGACACCACCCTCAAAAGCCAGTGTCGTGCCGCGAGGGAGTCTGGAGAAGTCGGCGACGCCCGAGATACTCAGATTCACCGCGACATACCCAGCGGAGAGCGGCGTGTTCAGGCTCAGCTCTTCGGATACTTGATCTAGGTCTTCCTGAGCCACCGCCGACCATTGGCGCTCATTGCGCCGCTCGGTGCCGCCGGGCTGCTTGTCGGTCAGTTCCCAAGTCTTGCGGGTCAACCCTCTATGCCGGTCGCCCACAATGCCGTCGAAGGCGAATTCAAGCCGCGACTCACTGCACTTGCCGAGCGTGCCGCCCGCGCCCACAAAAACACTCACCACATTGCCCTCTAGATTCCCCATACCGCCCTCCAACCCCTTTTTGAGCGCTACATTGTGTCACGCTTGTTTTGGCCACAAAATGCTTGGTCGTCGCACTGTTAGTCAACCCAACATGCGCTCCCTCAGTACCCCAATGCGTTAATGCACAGCGTCAGGATGGCATTAAGTTAGAGCGACGAGCTGGGCTACACTGGCCTCAAACCGCCGAACGATGGATCACCTACCGATGAATAAAATCCTGGCAGGACTCATGACATTGATCATCTTGAGTACGGTGATCGTGGTATTTGGTCTCGGCTTTATGTCTCTGATGTGATCAGGACCTGATGCGTGAAATTGTTACTCGCTGGCGGTACCGGTCTCATTGGGCAGGCGTTCTTAAGGCATGCGCTGTCAACCAAGTTGCACATTACTGCAGTGGGCAGGCGGCCAACCAGAATGGCCACTAAGGACATCGTTGCCGACTTTGCAGATCTGCCGGCCATGCCCTCAGCTCACGTTGCCGTGTGCACACTCGGCACTACGATTCGGGCCGCGAGCTCGCAAGATGCTTTTCGGGCTATTGATTTTGATGCAGTCATCGCATTTGCGGGTGCAGCTAAAGCGGCGGGCGTCGAACACTTTCTCACGGTGACTGCGGTAGGTGCCAATGCCAACTCGTCGGTCTTCTACTCTCGAGTGAAGGGCGAGGTGGAGCGCGAACTCTCGTCGATGAACTTCCAACGCCTCGACATCGTGCAGCCAGGACTACTACTGGGCAATCGCACAGAGAGTCGGCCAGTCGAAACCCTACTGAAATGGATGGCACCGGGGACGGATGTATTGATGCAGGGACCGTGGCGCAGATACCGCAGTATCGCGGCGCATACCGTTGCAGAGTCTTTGCTGGTGCTGACGACCCACACCGCGTCCGGACTCTACATTCACCAGCACGATGACATCATGGCGCTGGTGGCTTGAGCGCCCTAGTTTGTCACCTGACGCGCTGTTCAAAGCGCTTCCGCTGCGTTAGCGTTTCGAGCATCTGAGTCCTGCTTGCGAAGCCAATAAAAGAGAAGCGCTATGAAATTCATAAGGATGTTGTGTTACTTCACTCTCTCGCTGACCACCTACCATGCGGCGATGGCATCCGACGCAGACATTTTAGGATCTGTTGCGGAGATCGGACACGGACTGATGGAAGGCTACCTGCACGGCGAGCCGCCGCTCAACAGTGCCGAATTTGTTCCCGCCCCGCCGACGGAGAATTCGGCACGGCAGCTGGCCGATACCGCAGCGAGCGAGGCACTGCGCGGGCTGGAGGGCTCCGCGCGCTGGGATTTGGCATCAAAAGATGCGGACCTGCATTTCCCTGCCGCCGCCTCTATTTTCAGTTGCGCCCTGGGTGCGACAGTCAGCACGGAGCAAACCCCCGCGCTCTACCGGTTGCTGCAGCGCTCACTCACCGATTTGGGGCTGGCGACCTACCCCGCAAAAAAAGCCCACCAAAGACCAAGACCTTTTCTTATTAACGGCGAATCGATCTGTACGCCTGAGGAACTCGAACTCCTCAAAACGGATGGTTCCTACCCGAGTGGTCACAGTGCCATCGGTTGGGGCTGGGCATTGATTCTCTCTCAGTTGGCGCCGGACAGGGCCGAAGCGCTGTTAGCTCGAGGTGGCGACTACGCCACCAGCAGGATGGTGTGTAACGTGCATTGGATGAGCGACACCGAGGCCGGCATGGCCGTCGGTGCTGCCGCCTTTGCCCGGCTGCAAAATAACGTGCTATTTCAAGCGACCATGTTAGCGGCCCGGGCGGAGCTAGCCTCGGGGCAAGCAACATCGCCCGACGCCGAGCGTTGCGAGCAAGAGGCCGCAAGTCTGGCCATGTCGCGATGACCGGCCTCCTGAGCATCCGCAGAGCAACTCGATGACTCGCGCTGATTCGCGTTAGCCTCATGCGTGTGTCATGGCAAGATCTCGCCCACGCGAGGCCGCCGGCCTCGCCTTTATTGGCCACCAATCTCATCTCGCAGCTGACCCAGCACAGCAGGCTGGTCGGCATATCATCCTGACTTCAATGTGAAGCACCGATATGGGACAACCCCAACAGGCCCTGGGGAATATCGCGACAGCAATACACCATTAGCTCGGCCGAAGGATGCGGCAACGCTGATCGTCGTGAGGGATGGCATCCATCCCCGAATATTGATGGGCAAACGGGCATCCTCTCACCGCTTCATGCCCAACAAATTTGTGTTCCCCGGTGGCCGGCTCGACGTCGTTGATCAGCGACTGCAGGTTCGGGGCGAACTGCACCCAGCGGTTTTAACTCGACTCCAAAAAGCCACCCGTAAAGACATGACGGACCGCAAGCTGCGCGGACTCGCGCTGGCGGCCATCAGAGAGACATTTGAAGAGACAGGCCTGATCATCGGTCGAGAGACCCCGGCGCGATGTGCAACCCGTCATCCGATATGGCTTCAGTATTTCCGGCACGACGTCGAACCCCCACTGGAGTCAATCGATTTTATTGCCCGGGCGATCACACCGGCCTATCGCACCCGACGCTTCGACACACGCTTCTTTATGATTCATGACGAATTCATCTATAGCGACCCCGAGCACGTAGCCCAGGCCAGTGGTGAGCTGAACGAGATCCACTGGCTCACTTTCGCCGAGGCTAGGGAGTTGGACTTACCCGCCGTGACCCGGTGGGCAATCGACATTGTGGAGGAGCGTCTGCAACTCACTCGCGACGCCCAGCTGGAGCAGACCGCCCCGTTCTTGCGTTTTTCCCGCGGCAACGCGGTCTCCGTAGATCTCTAGCCACGCCCTGTTAGCGCCTGTTGACTGCTAAACTCCCACCGCCACCGCAGGACACGCAGCATGCAATCAACAGTGACTGAATCTACCGCCGGCCATCTCACAGGCTACGGCTCAGCGTCTTATCGGCACTATGTGCTGCTTTTACTGATGCTGGTCTATACGCTGAATTTTATCGACCGTACGCTGATCGCGGTTGTCGCGCAGCCGATCATTGAGTCTTTCCAACTCACTGATGCCCAGTGGGGTCTGCTGTACGGGCCACCCTTCGCTATTTTCTACGCCATGATGGGGCTGCCGATTGCATTGTGGGCGGACCGTTCCAACCGCGTGCACATCATCAGTCTGTGCATTGTGCTGTGGTCAATCATGACCGCATTGTGCGGGGTTGCAGTGGGCTTCTTTTCGCTCCTCCTCTTTCGAATCGGCGTGGCCGTCGGCGAAGCGGGTTGCACACCACCGGCAAATTCCCTGATTGGTGACTATTTCATTGCTCGCAAACGAGCCACTGCGCTGGGGATTTATTCCATGGGGGTCACCTTGGGCAGCGTGCTGGCGAACGTGTTTGGCGGCCCCATTGCGCAAATGCAGGGTACTGACGTGGGCAACTGGGTCACAGGAATCGGTTTCGGGTGGCTACTGGGACACCTCGATTGGGCAAATATTGAGGGTTGGCGAATCGCTTTTGTCGTCGTAGGCCTGCCCGGCGTACTGGTGGCGATGCTGGTGTGGGCAAGTATTAAGGAACCACCGCGAGGCTACTCCGATCCTCCCTCGCAAAGTGCAGATAACGTCCCCGACTGGCGGGAGACCTTTGCAGAGTTGAGACAAAAGCCATCATTCTGGTGGATGGCTATTGCGGCCTCACTGGTGGCCTTCGTGGGATACGGACTCATCAGTTTTCAGGCGCCTTTTTTGCAACGCGAGCATGGTCTGAGCGTGAGGGAGGCTGCACTGCAATTCGGAGCGCCGCTGTCATTGTTAGCGGCAGTCGGCACCTTCCTCGGTGGCTACATCACAGAGCGCGCGACTGCGCGCTTCCCTACTGCGATGGCCTGGGTGCCGGCGTTGGGTATCGCCATGGCAGTACCTGCCTACGCGACGGCCTTTTTCGCCGAGGATCTAACATGGGTTTTCGCGCTCTGGGGTATTGGTGCGGTGTGCCACTACAGCTATCTGGGTGCGCAGTACAACATCGGCCAGGGAGTGGTAAGCAATCGGTCGCGAGCCACGGCAATCGCGGTGTTGCTGATCCTCGTCTCACTAATAGGCAATGGCATCGGCCCCTACTTTGTTGGCTTTATGAGCGACTTCTTTATGCAGCAGCAACTGATGGCATTGGAGCCGAACACGTGGCTCTCCCCGGAGGCCTGCAAGAGCGGAGAAGTTGCGCACGCGCACAGCGACGAGTTGCTTTGCCGAGCTGCAAATTCTGCGGGGCTCAAATATGCCATGGCGGTGACAGCCAGTATTTTCTTGATCGCTTCGGTGTGCTTTCTGGTTTGCGCAAGAACGCTGAAAGAGGATTTTGTGGCTGAGCTTGGGCGATAGCCCGCAAGTAGAGTCAGATTCTATAGGGACATTTCGCGCGGGCAAAAAAAACAGAGGTTGCCCTCTGTCTTTATATTCGAGCCTCTCAGGCGTCCAGACCGGGATTCCGTCTGGCCCCTCAGGTGGTATCCCTTCACCCTCGGTGGGTAGCGAACTGCTATTGGTGCCGGCTCTCCGCTACGCTTTTCTACCTGAGCACTCTTCCTCCGGCTTCCCCCTCGCTCCCGTCTGCAGTTGGTCGCTCGTCAGTCCCCGTTGGCATTGGTAATATTACCAAAATGCAAAAAACCGTCAACACTTTTTTTAAAAATTTAAAAAAAGTTTCCCCAAAGCAGATTTGTCGGACTGGGTTGGAATTCGATCGTCAAAAAGCGCGAGCGCGATGTTGCCAGAGGCCCCCAGACAAAAAAGATCGGGCTATTCATCTCATCATTCGTTAGAGTCACTCGCCTAGGTCAGAGAAAAAACGCCCCGTTTTCGTCCGCGACTGGCACCCTTTCAGTGCAACCCGCCGCCCTGTTCATCGGATCGTTCTCAGGCCCCGTAAACATAACCACTGTATCGCTATGCCAGCGCATTGTATTTCTGCTAGTGGCATACCGATTGCGTCGTGAAAGCGCAGAGCACCAACACAAAGCGAGGAGTTTCCCTTTGAAAAACCAACGTTTGCTTCCCATCGTTATCGGCACCGTCGTCGCAACCAGCGTCGCAACCAGTCCGACGTTAGTCTGGGGACAGGAGGCACCCGTTTTCGAAGAGGTGCTGGTAACGGCAGAGAAGCGCACCGAGAGCCTTCAAAATCTTTCACAGGCAGTCACAGCCCTCTCCGCGGAGGACGTTGAAAATCGCCAGCTGAACTCATTCGTTGACCTGAGCGCCATCGCTCCAGGCGTGAACGTAGCAAAAAACGAAGGATTCAAAACGGTGGTCACCATCAGGGGCATTGGGAATGAGGCAAATCAGAACGCCATCGCCAACCCCTCGGTCTCCTATCACCTTGATGGTGTCTACGTTGCCTCTCCCTTTGCACTGCAGACCGATTTTTTGGATTTGGAGCGCATTGAGGTACTACGGGGCCCGCAGGGAACGCTTTTTGGCCAAAACTCAACCGGTGGCGGCATCAACGTGATTA
>MDTG01157028.1_pt1 | contig 12307 bp, 11 predicted proteins | sample 811421 | NCBI WGS metagenome assembly MDTG01 (sample SAMN05326645, study PRJNA326480) | marine metagenome | isolation source: seawater | place: Pacific Ocean: South East | collected 2011
ACAGAAAAAGACAACCATTAATAAATGAACCTGACCAAAGTTATGGTGGCGCAGTATGGGCAGACGCAGTTCCTCAATTAACTGGAGCTAACATTCCTTTTGTCATTAGAGCAAGAGTGGTATTATTGAGAGACTTAGGCGCACCTTTAAGTCCATTCAATGCTTTCCAAATTATTCAAGGTTTGGAAACAGTTGCTCTTAGAATGAAACAACACTGTAGTAATGCAGAAAAAGTTGTCTCTTTCTTAGAGACACAAAAGAAAGTTAAAAATGTGATCTATCCTACAAATCATCAAGGTGAGATTAAAGAGAGAGCTAAAAAATATATGCAAGGTGGATATGGTTCTTTAGTAGGAATGGACTTAGGTACCAAAGAGGCAGGTGCTAAATTCATTGATAACTTAAAAATGCTATATCATGTTGCAAACATTGGTGATGCTAGAAGTTTAGCAATCCATCCAGCTACAACTACGCATAGTCAACTAGATGACGAAGCGCTAGCAGCAGCAGGTGTTACACCGGGTTATGTGAGACTATCAATTGGTATTGAACATCCAGACGATATCATTGCAGATATTAAACAAGCTTTAGCAGCTTAAATTTTTGCCCCATCTTAAAACGGTGGGGCTAAAATTAATTTACCTTCTTTTATGAATATCCGAATTTTTTGCTAAGTCTTCAATTTTTGAAGATCTAACAATCTTATTTTTTATTATCTTATTTTTTGTATTAGAAATATTTTTTTTCAAAACCTCGCAAAGTTCAGAATCTGATGCTTTCAAAAATGAAATACAAGTAGATTTTTTTCTTTCAGGATTATGTTCTTCTACATAGGATACTGCGTGTTCCATTGGGCTTTTACCTGTCTTTTTTTTAACTCCATAACTAACTGCAGAAGAAATAGCAGACTGGGCAACATTTCCACCAGTTACTGCGCTTGATGTAGGACCTAATAAAGCTAATGACTCTGCACAACCAGTTAAGATAAATAACATTATCATTGAGCTAAAAATTTTTTTCATTATTTCCCTCAATCGACTTATACATTTATTTAAAACAAAAAAAATAAATCATTAGGCCACTATGAGTTTATTAACATTTAACCGGGGGTTGAATCTCAATTTGAAATAATTCTAATAGGTTTATTTTCCAAACATAAGTTTAGATTCTCAATCATCTGCAAATAAAATTTAGAATAGTTTTCTGCTGTCACATATCCAATATGGGGTAAAAGCAATGCATTAGGAAGAAATCTTAATTTGTGATCTTGAGGCAAAGGCTCTTTGTCGAATACATCTAATCCAGCTCCAGCAATTGACTCGTCTTTTAACGCTTGGACTAAATCACTTTCATTTACTATTGGTCCCCTTGAAGTATTAATTAATAATGAAGTTTTTTTCATAATAGCAAGTTCTTTTTTTGTAATTAAATTTTTATATCTATCTCCTAGAACTAAATGTATGGAAATAATATCTGAGTTTTTTAATAAATCCTCTTTGGTCATAGGCAAAACACCTAGTTCATTCGCGTGAGATAAATTTAAATTTTCACTCCAAGCACAGACTTCCATACCAAAAGCCTTTGCGACTTTGGCAACTTGAGTTCCAATTTTTCCAAGACCAATTATTCCTAATAATTTTCCTTTTAATTCATATCCGATTGTTGTTTGCCAATAACCTTGGAACATATTATCAATTTCTTGTTTCATATTTCGTAAAAGACCTAGAATAAGCGCCCATGTAATTTCTGCAGCTGGATTTGAATTGATTTCAGTTCCACATACCTTAATTCCTTTTTTTCTTGCAGTTTCAAGGTCGATTGAGTTATTTCTCATTCCTGATGTCATAATAAATTTGAGTTTAGGTAAGCTTTCAATTAAAAATTTTGATAATGGAGTTCTTTCTCTCATTATAAATAATGCTTCAAAATCCTCTAGTTCTGCAGCTGCGTCTTTTTCATCGGCAAAAGGTTCGTTAAAAATTTTAAAATTATATTTGTCCTTGTACTTATCTAAATCAATTATTTGCTTAAACGCGTCTTGATAATCGTCTAATATTGCAACTTTAATCATAAAGTTTTCCTGTTCGATAAATAAATACCAGATACTATGAAAGCACCACCTATAAAATGATATAATTGGAACTTCTCCTTAAAAATAAATATTGCCATCAAAGCGCTGAATAATGGCATAAGCTGTACAAAAATTGCTGATCGGTTTGGTCCAATAAGTTCAATAGCTTTCTGCCAACAATAGTATGCAGCTATAGCTGGAAAAATAACTACATAAAGTAAAATAGCAATGAAAAATTTATCTATTGAAACTTCTAGTCCAATAGATCGTTCATAGAAATATTGTGGAATAAGAAATATTAAACCAACTGTGACCATTAGCTGAATAAATGTAAATTGAGATAATTCAAATTTTTTTTTCTTTAATAGAGTTGAATAAAGTGACCAGCTTAGTACACAAACTAACATCCATAAATCTCCTTTATTAAAGTTTAAAGATAAAATTTTTTGTATATCTGCATTCGAAATAATTGTTCCAATTCCCATTACGGATAAAATTAACCCTACCAATTGAAAAATATTTGCTCTTTCTATCCTCATAATTGAAGACAAAATCATCACAGCGGCTGGTATGCCAGCTAACATTAATACTGCGTTTATTACTTGAGTATAATTAAGGGCAAAATAAACAACTGAGTTGAAAGTGCTGATTGTTATAATACCCATAAAACTAATTAATAACCAATTTTTTTTAATATATTTTTTTTTGTGTAAAATTTCTTTAAATGTGAATGGAATTAAAATGAACCAAACCATAGCCCATCTATAAAAATTTAATGTAAGTGGAGGTATTTCAAATAAAGTAGCAAATTTTCCAACGATAAAATTCCCAGACCAAAAAAGGGTTGCAAAAATTAAAAAAGTATAAGCTAAATAATTTTTTGACAAAAAATCCTTAAGTAAATCTTTTAGAGCTATAGGGAGATAAATCTAAATTAGTTTTTTCTCCTGCGACTACACCTGAAATAATTTTGCCTGTAATGGCACCTAAAGTCCAACCTAAATGTTGATGGCCAAAAGCATAGATTATATTTTTATTTTTAAGAGAAGGGCCAAGTATAGGTAGAAAATCTGGTAATGTGGGCCTAAAACCTAACCATTCGTCTTCATGTTTGCCGAGTTGTGGTAAAAGCTCTTTTGCACATTTGATAACATAATCTATTCTTTTTTTTGATGGTGGATTATTCAAACCACCTAATTCGACTGTTCCAACAGCTCTAAGACCTTGCTTCATCGGTGTCATACCAAAACCCCTATCTAAAAATATTACAGGTCGAGAAATCAAGCTATCTTTTCCCTTAAAATGAACGTGATAACCTCTTTCTGTATCTAAAGGTATATTTTCTCCTAATTGATCAGTTAATTTTTTTGAAAATGCACCAGAGGCTATTACTGACTTTTCAAATTTATACTCTTCGTTTTCCGATCGAATGATTGTTTCATTTATTGATGATTGTTCAATACTTTTAATATTTGTTTGAATAAACTTACCACCTTTTTTTAAAAATAATCTAAATATTTGCTTTAGTATACCGTGAGGATCCCTGGCATGCATTGCCCTTTCATAAATTACTCCAGCATCAAAAACAGGATTTAAATTAGGTTCAAGTTCTAAAATTTCTTTTTGTGTTAGTAATTTTTGTTCAATTCCTAGCTCATCTCGAACTTTTATCTCTAGTTTTCTACTTTTTAGATTTTTATTAGTCCAAACATAAATTATGCCTTTTTTCTCAATCAAGTCTGAGGTATCAATTTCTTGAAATATTTCCTCATAAGCATCATTGGATAAACTGAGTATTTGATGCATATTCTTCGCAGTATGCATCATAGATTTGTGATTACAATTTTTAAAGTAGTGTAAAAACCAATTAAACATTTTTGGAATATAATTCCATTTTAAAGCTAAAGGACCGTAAGAGCTTATCAACATCTTAGGGACATCGTAAAGAACATCTGGACGATTGAATTGTAAAACAGCATAAGGAGAGAAATGACCTGCATTTCCATATGAAGCTGGTTTAAATTCTTTTGATAAAGGATCGTGTCTATCAAATATAGTTACTGGAATTCCTTTTTTGACAAGTTGAAGTGCAGTGCATACTCCTTGAATACCTGATCCAATAATTCCAACAGATTTACATTTATAATTTTCCATTAGGAAATTATATTGTATGTTTTAAAAAATAGTACTGCGGTAGATTAGGCTAGAGCCTCTTTATTTACAACTTCAGGTCTTTCCTCTGTCTCTGAGGACTCTTTTTTATCTTTTTTCTTGAATAAGAAATCGCCAGTTAATGTTGATTTAGATTTATTAGTTTTTTTAATGTAACCATCTATATCTGCACCATTTTCAGTTTTTAAATTGTTACCAAACTCTATATCTCCTTTTACTGTGCCTGTTGAACCTATAACAATATCTTGACCTGATACTTTGCCGTCTAGATGACCGTGGATTTCAACATGATCACCTTCTATGGAACCGGTAATCGAACCCGTTTCTCGAATAATAATTTCTTTTGAATACACTGGACCTTTTACTAAGCCTGCTACGTCTATAGCTCCAGAACTATTTATTGTCCCCTCTATGCTAACAGTCTCACTTATTAAAGATCTTTCAGAGTCTGTAAGTTTTTTTTTCTTATCTCCAAACATATAATTTTTCATAAACTAACCACCTATTCCCATATTATACAAGTAGTTTATAAAATCAAATTTGACCAAAATAGGTTTAAATTACTTAATTTACTGGGACGTCTTTGTAGATTTTACAGGACATTACAATACCCAAACCAAACATCATAGCCATCATTGAGGATCCTCCATAAGACATAATTGGCAATGGAGATCCCACAATAGGTAATAATCCCAGAACCATCATCATATTTACAACCACATATATAAAAAATGCAGTTGCGAAACTATAGCAGTATAACTTTCCAAAATTACTTCTTGTAATATTGCCGATTTTAACAATTCTTGAGACTATTACTGCATAAAGTATCAATATAAACAATGAACCGAAAAATCCAAATTCCTCCGAAAATAGTGTGAAGATAAAATCTGTATGCTTTTCTGGTAAATAATCAAGATAACTCTGAGAGCCATTTAAAAAACCTTTCCCAAATAATCCACCTGATCCTATTGCAATTTTTGATTGTATAATTTGGTACCCTGCACCTAAAGGATCTCTTTCAGGATTTAAAAAAGTTAGTATCCTCGATTTCTGATAAGGTTTTAAAAATGAGATTGCAATGGGTAGTATTGCTAATAGTAACATTCCTGACATCATAAAAAACTTTACTCTTACTCCAGCTAACCAAGCAACTATTATCCCTCCGGCTCCAATCAAAATTGAAGTTCCAAGATCTGGTTGGGTAGCAACTAAAATTAAAGGGGCAATTAATACTGTTATTGGTAAAAATAAATATCTAAAACTGTTTATATTTTCAATTGATATACGGTGATAATACTTTGCAAGGAATAAAATTAGTCCTACTTTCATTAATTCAGAAGGTTGTAAATTCATAAAATATAAATCTAGCCACCTCTTTGATCCTGAAGATGTCAAACCAAAATATTTCACTCCCAACAATAAAATAAATATTGCAATATAAATTAAATAACTTTGGCTATGCCAAAATCTAATTTGAATAAACGAAACTACAAAAAACATAATAAAAAATACAAAAAATCGAAGAATATGACTGTTTGTGTGGTACTTAAATTCCCCTCCATCAGTTGAATACATTGCAAACATACTCACTACTCCTAATATTAATATCGAGAAAACTAAAATATAATCTATAGAATAAATTTTATCTCTTAAACCTAATGAAGATTGAATTGATCGTGGTTGTAACATTAAACAGACTCTCCTATTTGATTATTTACATTTCTTCTTAATTTATGTCTCTCAAGAACCTTTTTAATTACTTTCTTTGCGATTGGCGCTGCTGCTTTACCTCCAGAACCTCCATGTTCAACTAAAACACTAATTGCATATTGTGGATCTTTATAGGGAGCAAAAGCTACAAATAATGCGTGATCTCTATCTTTATAAGGTAAACTTTCTTGCTTAACTTCAGCTTCTCGCTGAGCCTCTGTAAATCTTTTAACCTGCGATGACCCTGTTTTGCCAGCAAAAGTATATTTTGGATTTTCAAATCTGTGTCTGTATGATGTTCCTCCAGGTTCATTTGATGAAGAGAACATAGCATCTTTAATAAGATTTATATGTTCTTGGTTTTTAAATAAAGGTTTTAAATTAAAATTTGACACTAATAAGTCAGTTGGGAGAGGCTCGTTTGGATTTTCATTTTTGTATTTTAAATAATCTCTAAGATTATCATTTTTCTTATCAAATATTATTCTTGGTTTAATTTTAAACCCTCCGTTAGCTATTTGAGCTGTCATTAGACATAATTGTAATGGTGTACTTTGAAAATATCCTTGACCAATTCCTGAGTGAAGAGTTTCACCCAAGTACCAGTTTTGTCCAATAAATTTTTTCTTCCATTTTGTATTTGGTACTACTCCAGACCTTTCTTCAATAAAATCACTTAAAACTTTTTTTCCTAAACCAAATCGTTTTGCGGTTTCTGATAATCGATCAACCCCTAGTTTTCTAGCTACTTCATAAAAATAAACATCGCACGATCTCTGTATTCCTTTTCTTAAATTTACAATTCCATGTCCGTCTTTCTCCCAACAGTGAAATTTCTCGCCGTAAAGCTCTATTTTTCCTTTACATCTAAAGGTATCCAGAGGTCTAATAATTTTATTTTCCAAAGCGCTCAAGGCTACCAAAGTTTTGATGGTAGAACCTGGAGGGTATAATCCTGATAATGCTTTATTAGCCAAAGGTTTTTTGGCATCTTTAATCAAACTATTCCAATATGCTTTATCAAGTCCGTGAACAAATGCATTAGGTTCAAAAGTAGGAGATGAGACTAACGATACTATATCTCCATTATAAACGTCCATCACACATACTGCTGCTGCTTTATCTTTTATAAGTTCATTAGTAAATTTTTGCACCTCATAATCTAATGTTGTTTTAAAACTTTTTCCTGCTTGACCTTCATCAATTTTAATTTCTCTTATTCTTTTACCAAAGGCATTTACTTCATAACGTTGATAGCCAACTTTACCGATTATCTGTTCATCTAATTTTCTTTCTAATCCAGTTTTTCCTATAGCCATTCCAGGTACAGCTAAATCTAGTAGATATTTTTTATTTTCCAAATCTTTTTTACTAATTTGTGAAACATAACCTAGAATATGTGCTGAAGAATTATCAGGATAAGTTCTTGCAACTGAAACGATAGGTTCAACCCCCTCAAGTTCATGTAAAAATAAATTTATTTTTGAAAAATCAGACCAAGCTAAATTTTCAGAAACTATTACTGGCTCCCAGGGTTTTTGTTTTTTTATAACTCTTTTTATGTAAGCAACCTTTTTATCTGTGATATTTAAAATTGCTTTTAATCTTACAAACAAAATATCTAGATCTTTAGCATTTTCTGGAACTAAATGTACTTGATAGAGAGGTTCATTCGAAGCGATTTCTGTACCAAAGAAATCTTTTATTGCTCCTCTTTCTGGTGCAAGTTTCCACTCCCTAAATCTATTTTTATCAGACAAAGACTTATACTTAGTCGCTTGATTAATCTGAAGGGATATTAATCTTCCAACTAGTCCAACCATTACTACAGCTTTTGCAGCAGTAATTAAAAACATTCTTCTGCTTATAAGTTTTGATTTAATTACAGTATTACCTGATCCAGGACTAAGCATCTTGAGAACCTATAAAACTAATTTGATAAAGATGAAATAAAAACCAGAAAACAGGAAATAAAAACAAAGTAAAAAAAGTATTGTAACCAATTTTTGAATAAGAGATTGCAACATCTGAGAAGTTATTTAATAACGAAAAGAAAAGCATATTAGCAAATAATAAAGCTATTAAAAAAGTAAACCAGTCAGATGCAATGGTTGTATTGACACTTTTATTTCTTACGTAGTTGCCTACAAAACAAACTGCTAAGTATGACAAAGAGCTTATGCCTAAAGGAAATCCCATAACTACATCGTTGATGAGACCTGCAGAAAAAATGTGTCCTGTTCCCATTAGCCTTGGATGTTTTATTATCCAAAAATAAATAATTATTATTTGTAAATTTAGTGAAAAAACTTCAAATAATTTTTCGAGATTTGTATCAACTTCACTAATTGATAAATAATATAATAAAAATAAAGGGCCAGCTGCAAACAATTTGTTAATTATATTTCCTTTAGCCATTAAAAAACCTCCTTGCTTGGTTTTATCAAATTTACTGTTACGAAAGATAGTTGATTTGGATCAACAAATAGTTCTACTTCTCCATTTTCTTTTGTTTTTCCTATAGGAGTCCCAGCGCTAAAAATCCCATCTTTTCCTGAAGCAAATACAGTTACATTTTCCACAAATTGATAATTCTCTGGTAAATATGAAAGAGTTGGTTTTCGCGTACCTCCTCCGGTTAATATGGCTTGTGTACTTTTTTCATCAAAAGTGACAGGGATTCTACTGTTTAAATCGTTAAGTAATAATACTCTTGATGACAAATAATTCGTCTCGACTATACGCCCAACTAAATATTTATTTTGAGTTACAGGCATCCCTTTTATAATACCTTCTTTGCTTCCTTTGTTTATAATTATTGATTTTAAAAATGGACTGTTTCGGTCTACTAAAACTTTTGCTAAAACTACATTTGAAACACTTTGTATATCTTCTGTATCTAAAACCTTTTTTAAATTTTTATTTTCATTAGATATATATTCTAAATTTAGATCAAGTGACTTATAACGCTCTATAACTTGTCTTAGTTGTTCATTTTCTTTTTTCAAATTAAAGTGACTTGTTATTCCTTTGTTAATACCTGGAAATAATCTTGTTGGGGCAGACGCCAAATAAGTTACTCTATAAACGACATCATTTATGAAACTTCGTGCTGTTTTTACTGCTGTAAAACCATAAACATCTAAAAAAAAAACTATTAATGCGACAACTATTAAAGAAAAAATTGAAAATTTTTGAGTTGCTCCTCTTTGTAAAAGGGCTGAACGAAAAGCTATACTAAAATCATCTCTACTGACTGACATTTATTCTGCAAAAAATAAATTAATATTCAGATAACATAGTAGAAAACAGTTCTTCATTTTCCAAAGCTCTTCCTGTTCCTATTGCTACACACGACAAAGGATCGTCTGCTATAGTAACGGGCAAACCTGTATCTTGAGAAATTAACTTATCTATATTTTTTAATAAAGCTCCACCGCCTGTAAGGACTAATCCCATATCTATTAAATCGGCTGACAATTCCGGAGGAGTGTTCTCTAATGCTTCTTTGATCCCTCCTAATATTTGATTTAAGATTGGCATAAGAGCTTCGCAGGCATCTTTTTCTGTTAATTCAATTTCTTTTGGCGTTCCTGACCTGATATCTCGACCTTTCATTAAAAAAGTATTGCTCGATGATGGAATTGCTGTTCCTATTTCTTTTTTTATTTTTTCAGCAGTAGAGTCTCCAATCATTAAATTCATTTTTTTTCTCATATATGCTATAATAGATTGATCCAGAGCATCTCCTGCAACCCTTAGTGATTTTGAATAAACCACTCCACCTAAAGACATAACTGCTATTTCTGTAGTACCACCTCCTATATCAACAACCATAGACCCTGTTGCTTCTGAAATGGGTAACCCCGCACCAATAGCAGCAGCTATAGGCTCTTCAATTAATTGAACTTTTCTAGCGCCTGCAGCTAAAGCAGAATCTTGAATAGCTTTTCTTTCAACTGGAGTCGATCCTGTAGGTACACAAATTAATATTCTAGGATTTGCAAAAGCTCTTTTTTTATGAACTTTTTTTATAAAGTGTTTAATCATCTCCTCAGTTACCACAAAGTCAGCTATAACACCGTCTTTAAGTGGTCTAATTGCAGAGATATTTCCAGGCGTTCTTCCCAACATAGTTTTTGCCTCGTCACCAACAGCTAAAACTGACTTTCTACCTGCGTCCTCTATAACTGCTACAACTGATGGTTCATTCAAAACAACACCTTGATCCTTTAAAACTACTAAAGTATTGGCTGTTCCCAAATCAATCGCCATATCTTGTGACCACATTGAAGATAAACCTGATAATCCTTTAAACATTTTTTCCTTTCTATATTTGAGCGCTTAGATTTTCATCATCTGGCGCAGTTTTCTTTCTTTTAATAATTAATTTATTTAATGCACTTAAATAAGCATTGGCTGACGCAACTAATGTATCTGTATCGGCGGCTTGACCAACTGTAGTCTTGCCATTCTCTTCTATTCTTACGCTAACTGTTGCTTGAGCATCTGTACCTTCAGTTACAGCATGCACATTGTAAAGTAGAAGTTTAACATTATGTGCGTAGAGTTTTTTGATGCATTTAAAGATTGCATCAACTGGACCATCTCCGGTATCTGTTGCACTTTTAACTTCACCGAATATTTCAAGTGTCATTTCTGCTTTTTGAGGCTCTCCAGTCCCAGCAAATACTTTTAAAGATTTCAATTTAATAACATTGTCTTCTGTTACCAAGCTGTCGTCTACTAAAGCTGCAATATCTTCATCGTATATATGCTTTTTTTTATCAGCTAAAACTTTAAATTTACCAAAAGCTACATTTATAATGTCATCTGTTACATTAACGTAACCCATATCAGATAGCTTATCTCTGAATGCATGTCTTCCAGAGTGTTTTCCCATTACTAGAGATGTTTTTTTAACTCCAACACTCTCAGGCGTCATAATTTCATAAGTGTTTCTATTTTTCAGCATTCCATCTTGATGAATGCCTGACTCATGTGCAAATGCATTTTTTCCCACAATCGCTTTATTGAATTGGACAGGAAAACCAGTAGCATTCGATACTACTTTAGATGCTTTGCTTAAAAGTTTAGTGTTAATATTTGTTGTATAAGGCATTAAATCATGTCTTGTTCTCATAGCCATAACGACTTCCTCAAGTGCGGCGTTACCTGCTCTCTCTCCAATACCATTGATCGTACATTCTATTTGTCTTGCCCCGGCCATTACTCCTGCCAAAGAATTAGCTACTGCTAGACCTAAATCGTTATGACAATGTGTTGAAAGAATAGCTTTGTCAATATTTGGTACTTTATTAATTAACGTTTCTATAATTTTTTTAAATTCTGACGGAACTGTATACCCAACTGTGTCAGGAATATTTATTGTTTTTGCTCCACATTTAATTGCAAGCTCAACCGTCTTACACATATAATCTAATTCTGTTCTAGTTCCATCTTCGCAAGACCACTCAACATCATCTGTGAATTTTCTCGCATAAGTTACACTTTCTTTAATTGACTCTAAAACCTCTTCTGGTGATTTATTTAATTTATGCTTCATATGAAGAGGACTCGTTGAAATAAAAGTATGAATTCTAAAATTCCTTGCGTGTTTTAAAGCTTGGTGACAAGCGTCGATATCTTTTTTTGTGGCTCTTGCAAGACCTGCAGGAATGGATTGTTTTAAAGTTTTGCTGATTTCTGTAACAGCTTCAAAGTCTCCAGGTGATGCTATCGGAAAACCAGCTTCAATTACATCAACACCTAATTCATCAAACACCCTAGAGATTTGTAATTTTTCCTCTAAACTCATTGATGCTCCTGGTGACTGTTCACCATCACGCATCGTAGTATCAAAAATTATAATTCTATTTTTGTCTGTCATTAATAATTAAATAATTTAATTCTTTAAGCTGCTTATATTACAATCAAAGCTAGAATTTGCAAATATTTAAGTAGTTAAAGACAGTTTTTTGACTCAGATTGGGTTAATTTTTATCTTTATCGACTAGTTTATTTTTGCCGATCCAAGGCATCATTGCACGAAGCTCTTTTCCTACCTTTTCAATAGGGTGTTTTGCTAAATCTTGCCTCATTTTAAGGAAATTTTTTTGACCTGATTTATGTTCATCCATCCATTGCTTGGTAAATTTCCCAGACTGAATATCCTTAAGAACTTCTCTCATTTTCTCTTTTGTCTTATTATCTACAATTCTTTTACCTGAAACATACTCACCATATTCAGCGGTATTAGAAATAGAGTAATTCATATTTGCTATCCCACCTTCGTAAATTAAATCAACAATTAATTTTACTTCATGAAGTGTTTCGAAGTATGCCATTTCAGGA
>MDTG01331231.1_pt1 | contig 12307 bp, 9 predicted proteins | sample 811421 | NCBI WGS metagenome assembly MDTG01 (sample SAMN05326645, study PRJNA326480) | marine metagenome | isolation source: seawater | place: Pacific Ocean: South East | collected 2011
TGATGATGGGCGGTATTCTGATGATCGCCATCTATATCGTCGCCCGTATTAAAAACTTCCCATCTCAGCCGTTCCCAGGCTTCCCGGCGCTGCTGCGTTCCGGCGCTATCGCCATGGGCGGTCTGATGCTGATCGTGATTGTACTGGGTTCCATCTACGGTGGTATCGCATCGCCAACGGAAGCCGCTGCAGTAGCTGCTGTCTATGCCTTCCTGGTGGCGGTATTTGGCTATCGTGATATGGGGCCGCTGAAAGATAAGCCTTGGCGCTACGAGGGTGAAAATCTGGGTACCTGTATTGCCCGTAACTTTGCCCAGATCTCTATTGGCCTGCCGAAGTCTTTCTTTGATGATGAAGTGCGCCGTGTGGTACTGGATGCGGCCAAAGTATCTCTGATGCTGCTGTTTATCATCGCCAACGCCATGCTGTTTGCGCACGTGCTGACCACCGAGCAAATCCCGCAGACCATTACCGCGTGGGTGATCGAAGCCGGCCTGCAGCCGTGGCAGTTCCTGCTGGTGGTGAACATCGTGCTGCTGATAGCCGGGGCGTTCATGGAGCCTTCGGCGATCATCCTGATCCTGGCGCCGATCCTGTTCCCGATTGCGGTGGAACTGGGCATCGACCCGATTCATCTGGGCATCATTATGGTGGTGAACATGGAGATCGGTTTGATACCCCCGCCGGTGGGCCTGAACCTGTTCGTGACCTCGGCGGTGACCGGCATGCCGCTGACTCAGGTTATCCGCGCCGCCTGGCCGTGGCTGATGCTGCTGCTCGGCTTCCTGATGGTGATCACCTACATCCCGGCTGTTTCAATGGCGCTGCCGAACTGGCTGGGCATGAATTGACCCATTGAATAGCAACTTGCGCAAATGACAACGCGGGCAGGCTAAACCATGCCCGCGTTGTCATTTTTGCTTGTGCGAGTGACGTGCCCTGCGTTACAAAAATTTTCTGATGGTTAAACCTCTGGCGCGACCATGGTCTAAGTCCGTTAAGACCATGGTCGAATGGCCTGCCGTGTGGCTGTTGGTCACACAATGGGGCATATAAAAATAACTAATCCATTCTCAGATTGAGGTGATTTTGATGAGCGCTGCGTCTTTATATCCTGTTCGTCCGGAAGTGGCGGAAAACACGCTGACTGATGAAGCAACCTATAAGGCCATGTACCAGCAGTCGGTGATCAACCCGGACGGTTTCTGGCGTGAGCAGGCCCAATGCATCGAATGGATCAAGCCATTCACCAAGGTCAAACAGACTTCATTCGACGATCACCACGTGGACATCAAGTGGTTCGCTGACGGCACGCTGAACGTGTCCGCCAACTGCCTGGACCGCCATCTTGAAGAGCGTGGCGATCAGGTCGCAATCATCTGGGAAGGGGATGATCCTTCCGAGCAACGCAACATTACCTACCGCGAGCTGCACGAGCAGGTCTGCAAGTTTGCCAACGCCTTGCGCGGTCAGGACATCCATCGCGGCGATGTCGTGACTATCTATATGCCGATGATTCCGGAAGCCGTTGTGGCCATGCTGGCCTGTACCCGCATCGGCGCGGTGCACTCCGTGGTTTTCGGTGGCTTCTCGCCGGAAGCGCTGGCCGGTCGCATCATCGACTGCAAATCCAAGGTGGTAATCACCGCCGATGAAGGCCTGCGCGGCGGCAAGCGTGTAGCGCTGAAAGCCAACGTCGACGATGCACTGACCAACCCTGAAACCTCCAGCGTGCAGAAGATCATTGTCTGCAAGCGCACGGGCGGCAACATCAAGTGGAACCAGCATCGCGACGTCTGGTACGAAGACCTGATGAAAGTTGCCGGCAACTACTGCGCGCCAAAAGAGATGGGCGCCGAAGAGCCGCTGTTCATTCTTTACACCTCGGGTTCTACCGGTAAGCCGAAAGGCGTGCAGCACACCACCGGCGGCTATCTAGTGTATGCGGCGCTGACCCATGAGCGTGTATTCGATTACAAGCCGGGTGATATTTACTGGTGCACCGCCGATGTCGGCTGGGTGACTGGTCACAGCTACATCGTTTATGGCCCGCTGGCCAATGGCGCGACCACGCTGCTGTTTGAAGGTGTGCCGAACTATCCGGACATCACCCGCATGGCGAAAATCATCGACAAGCACAAGGTCAATATCCTCTACACCGCGCCAACCGCTATCCGCGCGATGATGGCCGAAGGCCCGGCTGCGGTAGAAGGTGCTGACGGTTCGAGCCTGCGCCTGCTGGGCTCGGTCGGTGAGCCGATCAATCCGGAAGCCTGGAACTGGTACCACACCACTGTCGGTAAAGAGCGTTGCCCGATTGTTGATACCTGGTGGCAGACCGAAACCGGCGGCATTCTGATCAGCCCGTTGCCGGGTGCTACTGCGCTGAAGCCGGGTTCGGCAACGCGTCCGTTCTTTGGTGTGCAACCAGCACTGGTCGACAACCTGGGCAACCTGCTGGACGGCGCGACCGAGGGCAATCTGGTCATCATCGATTCGTGGCCGGGTCAGGCCCGCACCTTGTACGGTGACCATGATCGTTTCGTGGATACCTACTTCAAGACCTTCCGTGGCATGTACTTCACCGGTGACGGTGCGCGTCGTGACGAAGACGGCTACTACTGGATTACCGGTCGCGTGGACGATGTTCTCAACGTTTCCGGCCACCGCATGGGCACCGCCGAAATCGAAAGCGCGATGGTTGCGCACCCGAAAGTGGCCGAGGCTGCCGTGGTTGGCGTGCCGCACGACATCAAGGGGCAGGGCATCTACGTTTACGTAACGCTCAACGGCGGCGAAGAAACCACCGAGCAATTGCGTCAGGAACTGAAGAACTGGGTGCGTAAGGAGATTGGTCCGATTGCCTCGCCAGACGTTATTCAGTGGGCGCCAGGCCTGCCGAAAACGCGTTCCGGCAAGATCATGCGACGCATCCTGCGCAAAATCGCCACCGGTGAGTACGACGCACTGGGCGATATCTCGACCCTTGCCGATCCGGGCGTTGTTCAGCACCTAATCGACACTCACAAGGAAATGACCAGCGCCTGCGCCTGATCACATCCTGATTAAACCAACGCCCGGCTCTTGAGTCGGGCGTTGTTGTTTCCGGGGTTGCCTGGCTCGGACCGAGCTCGTGCGGTTAGGCCTATTAGGTAACAAAGGCCTGAAACGGGTGGGCCAAAATGGAACACTTTGCCCCGGCTTGCGACAAAATGGGGCGTGCTCTAAAATGATTTTTCAGGCATAGGCCGCATCATTACTGCGGTCTGTGAATGTTGGCGTGATAGTTGCCTTGTTAATAGGTTATGCTTGATGTTTCTGGAAGCACGTTCGCCTGCTTCTGTCAATAGGCCCTCGCGGGCGCCTAGACCCTTTTGTAATTACTTGTCGCATTGAGGAAATATCGACTTTCGGCCTGCCGATAGAATGCCGCTCACCCAGCTTGAGCGGTTTATGGCCTGCGCAATGCGCACAGGCGTCGCGACTCTCTACAATTCATGCATGGCTGGATGCAGATAAACAAGCCACATATTCACTGCCAAACGAAGCCCCCCATACGAAGGAGTCACAAGATGAAGAAGATTGCACTTCTCGGCGCATTGGCGCTATCCGTGTTGTCGTCAATGGCCATGGCCGAAGACGCCAAAACCCTGCGCATTGGTATTGAAGCGGCTTACCCTCCGTTTGCGTTCAAAACTCCGGAAGGCAACATCACCGGTTTTGACTACGACATCGGCAATGCCCTGTGTGAAGAGATGCAGGTCAAGTGTAAGTGGATCGAGCAAGAGTTCGACGGCCTGATCCCGGCTTTGAAAGTTCGCAAGTTCGACGCTGTACTGTCCTCAATGACCATCACTGAAGACCGTCTGAAGTCGGTCGACTTCTCGAAAAAGTACTACCACACCCCAGCCAAGCTGGCGATGAAAGCGGGTACCGAGATCAAAGATCCGTTGACTGATCTCAAAGGCAAGAAAGTCGGCGTGCAGCGCGCCTCGATCTATGACCGTTATGCTACCGACGTACTGGCCCCGGCCGGTGTTGAAGTGGTTCGTTACAGCTCGCAGAATGAAATCTTCCTTGACCTGACTGCTGGCCGCCTGGATGCCACGCTGGCTGACGCTGTCAATATCGACGACGGCTTCCTCAAGACCGACGCCGGTAAAGGCTTCGCGCTAGTAGGCCCGGACTTCAACGAGAAGAAGTACTTCGGTGAAGGCGCAGGCATTGCAGTACGCAAGGGCGATACCGCTCTGGCCGACAAGATTACTGCTGCAATCGCTGGCATTCGCGCCAACGGTAAGTACAAAGAAGTGCAGGACAAGTACTTCGATTTCGACGTTTACGGCGAGTAAGCGTTACGCATGAGTGGGCTCAGTGTTTGCACGCGCAGCCCATTCAATGCGGTGCCGTCAGGCCGGCATTTTCCAGCACTGCGTGGCAATTGCAGTGTTTGCCGGCTGACTTCTACCCACCCGAATTTTGTTTGATTGGCCTCTCTGCCAGCCAATCCGACCGTTCTCTGGCGCCCTCTGGCGCTTGCTTGAGGTAATCAGAGCATGCTGAATGGCTATGGTTCGACCATTCTCGATGGAGCTTGGCTCACCCTGGTGTTGGCGCTGACTTCAATGGCAGTCGCAACGTTTCTGGGGCTGGTGGGCGCAGCCTTTCGGTTATCGCCCATCAAGTGGCTGGCATTCCTCGGCGAAACCTACGCGACAGTTGTGCGCGGGATTCCTGATCTGGTTTTGATTCTGCTGATCTTTTACGGCGGCCAAGACATGGTCAACCGTCTGGCCCCAATGTTTGGCTATGAGGATTACATCGACATCAATCCGTTCATGGCCGGCGTCTTCACCATGGGCTTCATCTTCGGGGCTTATCTGTCCGAGACCTTTCGCGGTGCATTCATGGCGATCCCCAAGGGCCAGTCCGAGGCGGGCATGGCGTATGGCATGAGTTCGGCCAAGGTGTTTTTCAGAATCCTCGTGCCGCAGATGATCCGCTTTGCAATCCCCGGTTTCACCAATAACTGGCTGGTATTGACCAAGGCAACTGCGCTGATTTCTGTGGTTGGCCTGCAAGACATGATGTTCAAGGCCAAGAGTGCTGCTGACGCCACGCGTGAGCCATTCACCTTTTACCTGGCTGTTGCCGGGCTGTATCTGGTGCTCACGAGTGTGTCGCTGTTAGCGCTGCGCTTCCTCGAAAAACGCTACTCGGTCGGCACCAAAGCCGCTGACCTGTGAGCCGGAGGATCGACTGATGATTTTCGATTACAACGTCATTATCGACAGTTTGCCGCTGTACTTCGGCGGTGTACTGGTCACCATCAAGCTGCTGCTGATCTCGCTGGCGCTGGGTTTGGCGATGGCCGTTCCGCTGGGCTTGATGCGAGTTTCCAAGGCGGTCTGGCTGAATTTCCCGGCCTGGCTGTATACCTACGTGATTCGCGGCACGCCGATGCTGGTGCAGCTGTTCCTGATCTATTACGGGTTGGCGCAGTTCGAGTCGGTGCGTGAATCCGCGCTCTGGCCGTATCTGTCGAACGCCACGTTCTGTGCTTGCCTGGCCTTTGCCATCAACACCAGCGCCTACACCGCCGAGATTCTGGCGGGCAGCCTCAAGGCCACGCCGCACGGTGAAATCGAAGCAGCCAAAGCCATGGGCATGTCGCGGTTCAAACTGTACAAGCGCATCTTGCTGCCTTCGGCATTGCGCCGGGCGCTGCCGCAGTACAGCAACGAAGTGATCATGATGCTGCACACCACCAGTCTGGCGTCGATCGTGACCCTGATCGATATCACTGGTGCAGCGCGTACGGTTAGCTCGCAGTATTACCTGCCGTTCGAGGCGTTTATCACGGCAGGTGTTTTCTACCTCTGCCTGACCTTCATTCTGGTGCGCCTGTTCAAGCGCGCCGAATTGCGCTGGCTGGCCTACATGGCCCCGCGCAAGTCCTGAGGAGTAACGCATGCAGCGTATTGATCATGTATTGCCGTGGAGTACGCCCGGCACTGAGCGCCGTCTGACGGTACTGCGTTATGGCAGTGGCGAGCGCAAGGCTTACATTCAGGCCTCTTTGCACGCCGATGAGTTGCCGGGCATGCGGGTCGCGGTCGAGTTGCGTCGCCGCCTGCGTGAGCTTGAAGAGCAGGGGCGCTTGCTTGGCGTCATCGAACTGGTGCCGGTGGCCAACCCCATCGGCCTGGAACAGATGGTTCAGGGCCAGCATCAAGGTCGTTTCGAACTGTCGAGCGGCAAGAACTTCAACCGTGACTTTGCCGATCTGGCCGAGTTGATCGGGCCGGCGTTGCAGGGCCACGTGGGCAGCGATGAAGCGGCCAATACGGCGCTAATCCGCAGCAGCATGCGCGCTGTTCTGGATGCGCTTGAGCCCGCCGCATCAGCGCTGGAAGGCATGCAGCGGCTGTTGTTGCGCCACGCCTGCGACGCCGATGTGATGCTCGATCTGCATTGCGACTTTGAAGCAGCAGTACACCTCTACGGGATTCCGCAGCAGTGGCCGGCGCTACGCTCTCTGGCCGCGCGGCTTGAGGCGGGTACGGTGTTGCTGGCGGAGGATTCCGGCGGCTCATCGTTCGATGAAGCCTGCTCGGCGCCTTGGTTGCGACTGGCGCAGCGCTTCCCGGATGCGGCCATTACGCCGGCATGCCTGTCGACCACCGTTGAGCTGGGCGGCATGGACAACACCGATGCGCACAAGGCGCGGGAATACGCTGAAGCGATTCTGGCGTTTCTGGCCGAGCAGGGCCTGATCAGTGGTGAATGGCCTCAAGCGCCGCAAGCGTGCTGCGATGCAGTGCCTTTCAGCGGCACTGAGCTGCTGTTTCCGCCGCACTGTGGCGTGGTCAGCTTCTTTCACAAGGCCGGCGAATACGTCGAAGCCGGTACACCGATATTCGAAGTTCTGGACCCGCTGGATGATAACGGCACGATTGTTTGTGCTGGCACATCCGGGGTTTTGTTTGCGATAGAGCGCATGCGTTTTGCGCAGCCTGGACGCTGGTTGGCCAAGGTGGCCGGACATCAATCTATCCGTCAGGGCCGCTTGCTCAACGACTGATTCACTGCATTCGAGAGTCGACACCATGTACAAACTGGAAGTCCAAGATCTGCACAAACGCTACGGCAGCCATGAAGTGCTCAAGGGCGTTTCGCTCGCGGCAAAGGCAGGCGACGTCATTAGCATCATCGGTTCCAGCGGTTCCGGTAAGAGTACGTTCCTGCGTTGCATCAACATGCTTGAGCAGCCGTATGGCGGCAAAATCCTGCTCAACAATGAAGAGCTGAAACTGGTTCCCAGCAAAGACGGTGCACTCAAGGCGGCTGATCCCAAGCAGTTGCAGCGCATGCGTTCACGTCTGGCGATGGTGTTTCAGCACTTCAACCTGTGGTCGCACATGAGTGCGTTGGAAAACGTTATCGAAGCACCGGTTCACGTACTGGGCATGGCGAAGAAAGAGGCGCTGGAAAAGGCCGAGCATTACCTCAATAAAGTGGGCGTGGCGCACCGCAAAGACGCTTACCCAGCGCATATGTCCGGCGGCGAGCAGCAGCGTGTGGCGATTGCCCGCGCATTGGCAATGGAGCCAGAGGTTATGCTGTTCGATGAGCCAACCTCGGCACTTGATCCGGAGCTGGTAGGCGAAGTGCTTAAGGTCATGCAAGACCTCGCGCAGGAAGGTCGCACCATGGTGGTGGTGACTCACGAAATGGGCTTCGCCCGTGAAGTCTCCAATCAGCTGGTGTTCCTGCACAAGGGCGTCGTTGAGGAGCGGGGTGATCCGCGTGAAGTGTTGGTTAACCCGCAGTCTGAGCGGCTCCAGCAGTTTCTTTCCGGTAGCCTTAAATAAGTGGCATCAGGGAGACAGTCGACTCGCACGGAGCGCTTAGGATTGAACAGGCCCGGCAGGCTTTTGCGCCCTAACATGGTGCGAAATCAATGCCTTAAGGTTTTGTAACGCAGTACTATGCAACTCATCAGTTTGCCTGTGCAGGTTTGGCTGAGTTTTCCGGGCGTCGCCAAGGCGGCGCTTTTCCCTGATTAAGAGCACTAACTGCCCTAAATGAATGCCCATCGAATTGGCTTCCTGATCTGGCCCAGCACCAAAGCGCTGACCTTGGCACTGGCCGAGGAGGCGCTGCTGGTCGCCCAGCGCGTTCACCCTGAGGTTGTCTACGAACTGTGCTTTTTGCAGGCAGAGCCGCCGGCCGAGAACAGCTGGAAAATGCCTGGTGAACCCTGGCAGGGCAAACTTGAAGGCTGCCAGCGGCTGTTTCTGCTGGCCGACGAGCCGCCTGTCAACCTGCACATGACGCTCTCCACTGCACTCAAACAGCAGGTGCGTGCGGGGTGTCTGGTTGGCGGTATCGCGGCCGGGGTTTATCCGTTGGCGCAACTGGGCTTGCTTGATGGCTATCGCGCTTCGGTGCATTGGCGTTGGCAGGATGATTTTTCCGAGCGCTATCCCAAGGTCATCGCGACCAGCCACTTGTTTGACTGGGATCGTGATCGCATGACGGCATGCGGCGGTCTGGCCGTGCTCGACCTGATGCTGGCCTTGCTGGCGCGCGATCACGGCGCCGAACTTGCCGGTGCGGTGAGCGAAGAGTTGGTGGTGGAGCGGATTCGTGAAGGCGGCGAGCGCCAGCGCATTCCGCTGCAAAATCGTCTCGGCTCAAGCCATCCCAAGCTGACTCAGGCGGTTTTGTTGATGGAGGCGAACATTGAAGAGCCGCTGACCACCGACGAAATTGCCCAGCACGTGTGCGTCTCAAGGCGTCAGTTGGAGCGGATTTTCAAGCAGTACCTCAACCGCGTTCCCAGCCAGTATTACCTTGAGCTGCGCCTGAACAAGGCGCGCCAGCTGCTGATGCAGACCAGCAAGTCGATCATTCAGATTGGCCTGTCGTGTGGCTTCTCGTCCGGCCCGCATTTCTCCAGCGCCTACCGCAATTTCTTCGGTGCAACGCCGCGTGAAGATCGCAACCAGCGGCGCAACAACAGCCCATTCGAGCTGACTTCAACGCCCAACGAGCGCAGCTGATTTACAGCAGCTGCACGCCGTTTGCTCAAGCCGGGCCTTGCTCCGCTGCAGGTGGTGTGCTGGCAGCGGGCTGATCCGCCTCACGCGGATAGAGCGGATTGCCGCAGCGATTGCAGAAGGCCGCGTTCGGCTCATGGCTGGGTTTCTTGCAGCTTGGGCATTCGCGCTCAAGGCCTTCACCGCCATTCATTGCGGTAGCCAACTCGGCGGTAAATATGCCGGTCGGCACGGCGATAATCGAATAGCCGGTAATCATCACCAGCGTCGAGAGAAACTGGCCCAACGCGGTTTTCGGCACGATGTCGCCAAAGCCCACCGTGGTCAGGGTTACGACCGCCCAGTAAATCCCTTTGGGGATGCTGGTGAAACCATGCTCCGGGCCTTCAATCACGTACATCAGCGTTCCGAACACCGTCACCAGCACGGCAATGCAGGAGAAGAACACGATGATCTTCTGGCGGCTGCCGCGCAGGGCGGTCATCAAAAAATTGGCTTGGCGCAGGTAAGGGCTGAGCTTGAGTACGCGAAACACCCGCATCATCCGGATAACCCGCACGATGAGCAGGTATTGGGCGCTCGGGAACAGCAGAATCAGCAGGCCGGGCAAAATCGCCAGTAAATCGATCAGGCCATAGAAGCTGAAAATGTAGCGCAACGGCTTTGGCGAGCAGTAGATACGCACCAGATATTCGGCGGCGAACAGGGCGGTAAACATCCACTCAAGCCCGGACATCAACGACTTGTATTGGCTGTGTACGCCTTGGATGCTGTCGAGCATCACCACCACAAGGCTGGCCAGAATGGTCACCAGCAAAATATTGTCGAAGCGCTGGCCGGCGGGGGTGTCGGTGAAAAAGATGATCCGGTAAATCCGGCGGCGCAAACTCAAATGGTTATCCATGTGCTGCTAGCGTGCTCCCTGTTGTCCGCGCTTAGATCAAGGCGGGTGAATCGGCGATTAGCCTAGGGAGTTTAGCCTGAGTGGCGACCTTGTTGCGCGCCGGGCTTATTTAACGGAGCGCAGTCGTTGGCACTTTGCTTGAGCAGTCGCTGGCTGGCCTTGAGCAACCAGCAGGCGAGAATGAACGGCATGGTCAGCGCGGGCAGCCCCAGGCTGCTGAATCCCGGCTGCAGCAGCAACGCCAGAACGATACCGATCACCGGCAGGCACGCGCCGCGATTAACCTGACTCACGGCGATGGCAGTTAACACTGCGTTGTAGCCGAATAGCCCGGCCAGCGCACTGTGCTGCTCCCAGCCTTGCAACAGGGCGAACGCCAGCCCCGCGCTGGTGCCGATAAGCGCCCACAATGCCGCACGCCGGTCGGCAATCAGCAGGCCCAAAAGCAGGCAAATTCCGGCCAGTGGACGGTCGATAAATATCACCTGACCCAATCCGCGCGCCACGGCGGACAGCGCGGTTGGCCAATTGAGCTGATGCGTTAAGTCTGCCGCGTTGGCTGTGGCTTCAAGTTGCAGAGGGCCAGCCAACTGCAGGACCAGCCAGCCGAGCAGGACAAACGGGCAGGTGAAGGCGGGGAGCCACTGGCGTTTGCGCATGCGCGCCATCCACGGCGCGAGCAGCAGGCTTGATGCCCCTGCGCTGAACATAATCAGCAGCGGGTTGAGTGGCGACCAGTTGAATTGGCTGGTGATCAGGATTCCCAGCAGGATGCCGTTGTAGCCATACAAACCCTGGCTAATGTCCGCCGCCGGGTAACCTCGGCGTTGCGCCGTGAGCATGCTGCAAAGCCCGCCAAGCAGTGCACCGCCGAGTAAGTCGGGGGCGCCGGTGCACAGAGCCAACAGCACCAACAGGCCGCAGCGCGGATTGGCCTGTAAAAATATCTGGCTGAAACCGTTGAGCAGGGCGCGAAATCCGCTGAGGGTGTGTTCGGTAATGGGCTGCATCGAATGACTCGGCAACAGGCTCAATAAAAAACAGCGCCGACCGCAGATGCAGAAGGCGCCATAAAGATGCAGTCGCTGTTCGTGGAGCGATTGCCCGGGTTACGCCAAACGCCGATGCGTTTGGCGCATTCGTGCGCACGGTTAGTGCAAGGTTTCGATGCGCAGGCTGTTGGTGCTGCCCGGCTGACCAAAAGGTCCACCGGCGGTAATGACCACGGTGTCGCCGCGTTTGGCCATGCCTTGCGCCTGAGCGATTTCCAGCGCTGTGGCGGTGACTTCCTCGACCTTGTGCAGGCGTTCGTTAACCACCGAATAAATGCCCCATGCCACTGTCAGGCGGCGCGCGGTGTGCAGGTTCGGGGTGAGACTGAGGATTGGCGCCTTGGGCCTTTCGCGTGAGGCTCGCAGGCTGGATGCGCCGGACTCGGTGTAGTTGACCAGCGCCGCCACCGGCAAAATTCCGCTGATGCGGCGGATGGCGCAGCTGATGGCATCGGAGCTGGTGGCCTCGGCTTGTGGGCGGCTGACGTCCAGTTGCGCCTGAAAATCCGGGCCGCTTTCAACCTGACGAATGATTTTGCTCATCATGCCCACAGCTTCCAGCGGGTACTCGCCGGAGGCGGTCTCTGCCGACAACATCACCGTGTCTGCGCCTTCGGCCACGGCATTGGCAACGTCGGTGACTTCAGCGCGGGTCGGCGCCGGTGAGAAACGCATCGACTCCAGCATCTGCGTGGCGACAACCACCGGGCGACCCAGTTGGCGGCAGGTGCGGATGATGTCTTTCTGAATGCGCGGCACGTTCTCGGCCGGCACTTCAACACCCAGATCGCCACGGGCGACCATGATTGCATCGCACAGCGTGGCGATTTCTTCGAGGTGGGTCACTGCCGATGGCTTCTCGATCTTGGCCATCAGAAACGCCTTGCCCTGAATCAGCTCGCGCGCCTCGATGATGTCTTGCGGGCGTTGCACAAACGACAGCGCCACCCAGTCCACACCCAGCTCCAGGCCGAAGCTCAGGTCGCGGCGATCTTTCTCGGTCAGTGGGCTGAGTTGCAGCACGGCCTCGGGCACGTTAACGCCTTTGCGGTCCGATAACTCGCCGCCGGCAATCACCTCGGTATCAACCGCATCGCTGTGTTTGGCCGTCACTTGCAGGCGCAGGCGGCCATCGTCCAGCAGCAGGCTCATACCCGGCTGCAGGGCTTCGATGATTTCCGGATGCGGCAGGTTTACGCGCTGGGCGTTACCCGGGGTTTTATCCAGATCCAGGCGCAAACTGTCGCCGCGTTGCAGCATGACCTTGCCGTCCGCGAAGCGGCCAA
>MDTG01160957.1_pt1 | contig 12306 bp, 10 predicted proteins | sample 811421 | NCBI WGS metagenome assembly MDTG01 (sample SAMN05326645, study PRJNA326480) | marine metagenome | isolation source: seawater | place: Pacific Ocean: South East | collected 2011
CATCGGGAGCAAGACTATAAAGAGATGACACTGCGTAAGCTAAAAACAGTCTTTAGTTAGTCATCAGGGTTAGTCGCTTGAATTTAGGTGCGAACTTAAATCTAGATAAATGACATCTTAAATGACAGAACCCGGCTTATAGATTGTCTAGCTTTCAAATCTAAATGTTCCTGTTTTGTATCTAAATATTCTTCGGAGTTTATAAGTAATCCCTGTTAAATAGCTATTGACTATACTTTAATATACCCATACTATCCCATGAATTCCCAAATATCAGGGAATTGGGAGATATAGAGAGAAAGATGAAATATGTTTTTGTCAAGCTACGAGAACAAATTAGACAAGAAAGGAAGGGTGTCCGTGCCATCTAGTTTTAGAGCTTATCTAAATTCTATGGGTTATAACGGATTCATTACTTACCCTTCATTTAATCATAATGCTCTGGATGCTTGTGCTCAAGATAGAATTGAAAAATTATCAGAAAGCATAGACTCCCTAGGTCCATTTGAAGACAAAAGAGATTATTTTGCAACTTCTGTTCTTTCAGAAAGTATAAATCTAAATTTTGATAGCGAAGGCAGAGTATCAATTCCAGAAAAATTACTAAAGCACGCAAAAATTAAATCCAGCATCATTTTTGTGGGTTTAGGAAAAGTTTTTCAAATGTGGGATCCTAATTCATTTGAAAAATTCAAGTCTGTAGCAAGAAAGAAATCTTACATTAATAGATCTGCTTTAAAATGGGATAATAAATTTAAAAAGGAGGGAGTATGACGATTAATATTGGTGGAGGAGAATTAAAAGAATTAAAGCCAAGAATTTTAGTAATGGGTGTTGGAGGAGCAGGTGGTAATGCAATAAATGCCATGATAGATGACGGCATGCAAGGCGTTGAATTTGTAGCAGTAAATACAGATGCTCAAGATTTAAAAGCCAATAAGGCCGATGCAAAAATTCAAATTGGTATGAATTTAACAAAAGGACTTGGTGCTGGAGCAAAACATGATATTGGACAGGCAGCTGCCGATGAGTCCTTGAACGAAATAGTAACTTACTTACAGGGAGCTAATATGGTTTTCATCACAGCAGGAATGGGTGGAGGAACTGGAACAGGCGCTTCTCATGTTGTGGCTAGAGCTGCTAAGGAATTAAATATACTTACAATTGGTGTAATAACATTACCTTTTTCATATGAAGGTCCAAAGAGAATGAGACGTGCAGTTGAAGGGTGGGAAAAACTAAAAAAACATTTGGATGCATCGATTGTTGTACCTAATCAAAATCTTTTTAAAATAGCAAATGAGTCTACAACTTTTGAAAAATCTTTTTCTTTATCAAACGATGTTTTAAAACACGGCGTTCGAAGTGTAACTGATTTAATGGTTAGACCAGGATTAATTAATTTGGATTTTGCCGATGTAGAAACAGTAATGAGTTCGATGGGCAAGGCCATGATGGGAACCGGAGAAGCAGAAGGGGAAAACAGAGCTTTAGCAGCAACAGAACTAGCTCTAAACAATCCGCTAATTGATGACTATTCACTAAAAGGTGCCAAGGGACTACTTGTAAATATAACTGGCGGAGATGACATTAAATTGTTTGAGGTTGATCAAGCTGTAAACAAAATTAGAGCAGAGGTGGACCCAGAAGCCGAACTTATATTTGGAGCAATTAAAGATGAAAATTTAAATGGGAAAATGAGGGTGTCTATTGTAGCAACAGCGCTTGACGGAGAAATGCCTGAGTCTAAATTAGTTACAAATAATGTACACAGAATTCATACCAGAAATTCTGGATATTCTGAAAATGTAACAACAAATAATTTAGCTACTTCAACGACATTATTAAGCCCAGGTTCTATTCAGGGAGCAACTGCATTAAAATTAGATCAAGAGATTAAAGAAACAAAAAATATTCTTCCTGATGAAGAAGCCAATATTTTAAAAAATGAGGAGGATTTAGCCTCAGGTGTATCACTAGAAAACGCATCTTATTTTGAAAATAATTTAAACCAAGATCAAGTGCAGGACAATGAAACTGAAAATCCAGAAGAAGTTGTGATTGAGGACATTTCTATTTACGAAGAAAAGTCAAAAGATTTTAATGATGCAGATAACTCTCATAATGATACTTCCCCCCAATTATTTTCTGATGAAGGCGTTATAGATACTTCATCAGAAAGTAATGAAGATAATAATTTAAAGAGCGAAGAAGAAGATTTTGAAATCCCAGCCTTTTTGCGTAAGCAAAAATTTTAACCTACCGGAAGATGAAAGATATTTCATCGTCAATATCTCCAGCTCATTATCCAGTAATGCTGGAGGAGGTATTGAAAGTTTCTTCGCCAGAAAAAGGAGGATTATTTTTTGATTGCACTTTTGGCTGTGGAGGTTATAGCAACGCCATACTCTCATTTCCAAAAACAAGAATAATTGCTCTAGATAGAGATCCAAATACAAAAGAATATGCTGAACAAACAAAGAAAAAATTTAAGGATCGTTTTGCTTTTTATAATCTAAAATTTAGTGAATTAAACAAGGTAACAAAAGAAAATTTAAAAGCAGATTGTATAATTTTTGATCTGGGACTCTCATCTCTTCAAATTTTAGATTTAAAAAGAGGTTTTTCTTTTAATTCAAAAAGTAAACTTGATATGAGAATGGGTCTAAATTCTATTTCCGCAAATGAGGTATTAAATAATTTTAATTTGAAAAGTCTAAATAATATTTTTAAAATATTTGGAGAGGAAAAAGAATCTTACCATATAGCAAAAAATATTATCAAAGAAAGAACCAAAAAAAAAATTTCGTCAATCCCTGATTTAGTTAATATTATAAAAAAAAGTAAACGAAAGGATTTTAATAAAAAGATAAACGTATCTACAAAAACTTTTCAAGCGATTAGAATTTTTGTAAATAAAGAAATATCAGAATTGATCCAAGGTTTAATTGAGGCTACTAAATATTTAAAAACAGGAGGCAAAATAATAATTGTAAGTTTTCACTCAATTGAAGATAAAATAGTAAAATTTTTTTTCACAAATTTTTCAAATAACAAACCTAATTCATCAAGATATTATCCAGACTCAAATAATCAGGAAATTTTATTTGAAAACTATAGTAATAAAGTATTAAGGCCAGGAGAAAACGAATTAAAAAAAAATAGACCCTCAAGATCAGCCAAGCTTAGATTCGCAGTTAGAAGTAAAGATGATTTTTTTAATCCAACAGATTTAAAAAATAAATTTTTAAATTATATTGAACTGGAGAATATAGATGTTTAATAAGTCTTTAACTATTTCATTATGTGTTTTTTTTATTTTAATGATATTTACCTCTTATATTAAAAATAAAACGAGAAATATTGAAAAAAATATCGAAATTTTAAACAAACAAATATCTATTTTAAATAAAGAACTTAATGTTGCTGAGATAGATTTTGTATATTTATCAAGCCCAGAAAATATAAATGAAAAAATATTAAATTTTGATAAAAAAAAATATTCCAGTTTTGATTATTCAAGACTTTTTTTATCTACAGATGAATTTTTAAGATACAGTTCAAATGAAAGTAAAAACCTTCAAAAAAATGATTAAAAAAAATAAATAAAACTAATCTAAATAAAAAAAGTTTTTATTTTAAGGATTACAATCATTATGAAAATAATTCTTTAAAAAAAAATAGACTAAACATAAACGAGGACAGAATTTATCTGTTATTTTTTGTCTTCTTTTCATTAATTCTTATTTTTAGTATCAAAATTTTATTAACCTCAATAAATATAGGAAATTCAATAAATCTGATAAATTCTCATTCAAATATTTTTAAACCCTTAAGACAAGATATATTGGATAGAAATGGAGAGCCACTCGCTAAGAACATAAGAGTTTATCATGCCGCAATTAAACCAAATCTAATCAATGATAAAAAAAAATTTATTTTAAAAATTAAATTATTTTATCCAGAGATAGATATTGACAGAATTAAAAACAATTTAGATAAAAATAAGTATTTTTATTTAAAAAAAAACATAACAGAGAATGAAAGAATCAAACTATGGTCATTGGGTGAAAAAGGTTTATTATTTGAAAAAACACAAACAAGAATATATCCGCATAAAAATTTATTTAGCCACGTTATAGGACAAATTGATTTAGATAATAATGGAATTTCTGGTATTGAGAAATCTTTTGATAAGAAATTAAAAACAAATGAAAAACCAATAAAAATGACACTGGATACTAGTATCCAGTTTTTAATTAGAGAAGAATTAATTAAATATCAAAAAATTTTTGAAAATATTGGAAGTGCATCAATACTAATGGATGTTAACAATGGAGAAATTCTTTCTATGGTTTCTTTACCTGATTTTGACTTAAATAAAAGAAAAACTATCAATGACACAAATTATATAAATAGAGCCACAAAGGGAGTTTATGAACTTGGGTCGGTTTTTAAAACATTCACACTAGCCGGAGCCTTAAACGAAGGTGTAGTTGAAACTAGTACTGAATTTAAAGATCTCCCTAAAAAAATTACTTGTGCTGGAAGATCTATAGGCGAATATGATGATAAAATTCCTTCAAATCTTACTGCAGAACAAATTTTAATAAGATCTGGAAATATAGGTTCTGTAAGAATAGGACAAAAAGTTGGAGGAGAAAAAATGAAAAATTTTCTTCACAATATTGGTTTATTAAATAAAATTGATTTTGATATAGAAGAGGTAGGTGAACCAATATCATTTAGATGGGGAAAGTGTAAACTGGCCACTGCATCTTTTGGTCACGGAATCACAACAACACTTCTACAGCTTGTAAAAGGTTACTCAATAATTTCTAATGGCGGTTTTAATATAAAACCTACATTGATAAAAAGTGAAATTAGCGTTGATGAAAAAAATAGAATTTTGAAAAAAGAGGTCTCAAAAAAAATAAACCCAATTTTAAGAAAAATTGTATCAACTAAAGAAGGTACGGCCAATTTTGCAAATATAGATGGTTATGAAGTTGGTGGAAAAACAGGTACGGCACAAAAATCGATAAATGGAATTTATTCAAAAAATAAAATCAATACATTTGTCGCTGTTTTTCCTATTTCAGAACCAAAGTATATTTTATTAGTTCTCTTAGATGAGCCTAAACCAAGTAAGGATTATATCTACCATTATAGAGATGGAAGTGGATGGAAATATAAAGGAACTCCATATAATACAGCAGGGTGGACATCAGTTGAAATTGCAGGCAAAATTATAGAGAAAATTGGACCTATTTTAGCCATAAATAAAATTGATTTTTACGACAATCATGTTGTTAAAAAATCTAATTAGCAATCTTCAGCCTAATGTAGCTAAACTCAAAATTAATGGAATATCTTTTGACACCAGGACTATAAAAAAAGGTAATTTATTCGTCTCAATAAAAGGTAGTAAAAACAATGGTAACAATTTTATCAAGGAAGCAACTACCAAAGGAGCTAAAGCAATAATCTATTCAGGAAAGATTAAAAAGAATAACAAAGTTATCTTTGTTAAGGTAAAAGACACAAGAGATACTCTTTCGAAAATATGTGCAAAATATTATAAAAATAAACCAAAAAACATTGTTGCCGTTACAGGAACAAATGGTAAAACATCTGTATCAGATTTCTTTTATCAAATTTTTAAATATCAAAATAAAAAATCTGGATTTATCGGAACACTTGGTTTCAGAAAAAATAATTTATTAAAAAATAGACAGCTAACTACCTTAGATCCTTTAACTTTAAACAAGGATCTAAATGAAATGAAAAAACTCAAAATCAATAATGCTATAATTGAAGCTTCAAGTCACGGATTAAAACAAAAGAGATTAAATTTTTTAAAAATTAAAGTTGGTATTTTTACAAATTTTAGTCATGACCATTTAGATTATCACAAAAGTATGAAAGATTATTTAAGTTCAAAACTTTTATTATTTAGAAATCTTCTACAACAAGGATCAACTATAATTACTGATACTGATATAAAGCAATATAATGTAATTAAAAAAATACAAAAAAAAAGAAAACTTAAAATTTTAACCATTGGATCAATAAGTAATACTTTTAAAATTATAAATCATGAAATCTACAAAGACTCCCAAATTCTAGACATAAAATATAAAAATAGTATTTATAAATTAAAAATAAATTTATATGGGTCAATGCAAATAAAAAATTTACTAATGGCAGTTTTAGCTTCAAAAATTTGTGGATTAAAAGTTGAGAATATTTTTAAGAAAATAGATAAAATCAAAAGTGTTAATGGTAGGCTTGAATTGATAAGGGTCTTACCAAATAAATCAAAAATTTTTTTAGATTATGCTCATTCACCCGATGCATTAAAAAACGCAATATTGTCTTTACAAGAACATTTTCAAAAAAAAATTACAATCATATTTGGTTGTGGGGGAGATAGAGATAAAGGCAAACGAAGACTAATGGGCGAGGTTGCAAAAAAGTATTGTGATAAAATTTATGTAACAGATGATAACCCAAGGAATGAAAATCCAAAAAAAATTAGGAATAATATTATGAAAGTATTAAAAAATTCTGGCGCAACGGAAATTGGAAACAGAAAAAAAGCAATTGTTTATGCCTTAAGAAAATCTGATCCACATGAAGTAATTTTAATTGCTGGAAAAGGTCATGAAAATTATCAAGATTTGGGAAAAATAAAAATTCATTTAAGTGATAAAAAAATTATTAAAAATTTTAAATATAAAAATTATAATTTTCATAAACAAAAAAACGAACTTGCATACAATGGGGCAATTTTAAAAAAAATAATTAAGAGTAAAAAAAGCTATTATTTTGATGGAGTTTCTATTAACTCAAAAACCACAAAAAAAAATAATTTATTTATTGCTATTAAAGGGAAAAAAAAAGATGGTCACAACTTTTTGAATAGTGCTGTAAAAAATGGAGCAAGTTATTGTATAATATCCAGTAAGACAAAAAAAAATCCCAAATTTATTCGTGTTAAAAATACTATGAATTTCTTAAAAGAATTAGCTGAAAATAAAAGAAAATCATCTTCATCCAAATATATTGCTGTCACCGGAAGTTCAGGAAAAACCACAGTTAAAACTATGTTAGGTAATTTGTTGAATAAATATTCTAGAACTTATTTTTCACCACATTCGTACAATAACAAATACGGTGTTCCGTTAAGCATAGCAAATATGAGTCCAGATCATGAATATGGAGTGTTCGAAGTAGGGATGAGTAAATTTAATGAGATTAATAAACTTTCAGCATTAATCAAACCCCATATTGGTATTATTACCAATATTTCAGAGGCACATTTAGAAAATTTTAAAAGTACTAAAGAAATAGCTAAAGCCAAAAGTGAGATTATTAATAATATAAAAAAAAATGGAACTTTAATACTTAATAGAGATGATATTTTTTTTGATTATTTGAAAAAAGTTGCACAAAAAAATAAAATAAATATTAAATCTTTCGGATTTTCTAACAAATCTGACGTTAGGTGTCTAAGTATTAAAAAGCATAAATATAATTTTCTACTTAGAATTTCTGCATTTGAGAAAAATTTTCTTTTAAAATTAAATAATAGAAACAGAAATAATATAATGAATATTTTATGTTGTGTCGCTGTACTTTTAGAAATGAATTTAAATTTGGATAAAATTAAAAACTATTTTAAACGACAGGGCTTTTTAAAGGGTAGAGGTAAAATAAATAAAGTGAAAAAATTTAATAAAAAGTTTTTTTTAATTGACGAAAGTTATAATGCAAATCCTTTGTCAGTAAAATCTGCTATAGAAAATTTTTCTAATCTTGAAAAAAAATCTAAAAAAAAATACTTTCTTTTTGGGGATATGTTAGAATTAGGCAAAAATTCAGGTATTTATCATAAAAAAATCTCAAAATTTATAAATAATAGTGATATTGATAAGACCTTCGTTTATGGAAATAAAGCAATACAAACTTTCAAAGGTGTAAAAAGGGAAAAAAGAGGGCAAATAGTGAAGAATTTAAATTCATTTAATAAAACATTTTCTAAAATTTTAGAAAACGGAGACTATTTAATGATTAAAGGTTCTAATGCAACAAGATTAAATCAAATATCTAAACAACTTTTAAGAGGTAAATTAAATGCTTTATAGTTTCTTAACTTCATTAGTTGATACTTACTCTTTCTTAAATGTTTTTAAGTATATAACTTTTAGAATCGGTTTAGCAGTTATTACTTCTTTGATAATTATTTTTCTTATAGGAAATCCTTTAATAAAATATTTTTCAAAGAAGCAAATTACTGGACCAATAAGACAAGATGGTCCCATTGATCATATTATAAAAAAAAGCGGAACACCTACCATGGGTGGATTAATGATTTTGATTGGAATTATTACTAGCACTCTTATGTGGGCAGATTTACAAAATATTTATATATGGATTGTTATCTTTGTCTGTACAAGTCTTGGATTGCTAGGTTTTGTTGATGATTATTTAAAAATCAAATTTAAAAATTCTTCGGGAATTAATGCCAAAATTAAAATTACGGGACAATTATTAATTTCTTTGTTTGCTATATTAGCTTTAGTATATTTTACTGATCATGAAAGTATATCCAATTTGTACTTTCCTTTTTTTAAAAATGCTGTTTTTTATATGGGTTTATTTTTTATTCCTTTTGGCATTTTTGTAATTATTGGTTCCTCTAATGCAGTAAATTTAACAGACGGATTAGATGGTTTAGCAACAGTGCCAGTAATGTTAGTTGCATTATCTTTTTCTTTGATTTGTTATTTGGTAGGAAATAAAATTTTTTCAAATTATTTACAAATTCAATACATACCAAATGTTGGTGAACTATCTATTTTTTGTGGTTCAATTGTGGGATCATGTCTAGGTTTTCTTTGGTACAACGCGCCACCTGCAAAAATATTCATGGGAGACACCGGCTCACTTTCATTAGGGGGGTCTATTGCTTCTGTAGCTATTATAGTAAAACATGAAATCGTTCTCGCTATAATTGGAGGCCTGTTTGTTTTAGAGACAGTTTCTGTAATTATTCAAGTGATCTCATTTAAATTAACAGGAAAAAGGGTGTTTATGATGGCTCCTATTCACCACCACTTTGAAAAAAAGGGTTGGGCAGAGTCCACGGTAGTAATTAGATTTTGGATAATCGCAATTATCTTGGCTCTTGTAGGATTAGCCACACTAAAATTGCGTTAACTAAATTAATGAATACATCATTGGATTTAAGTAAAAAAAGTTTTGCAATTTATGGTCTTGGTGCTACAGGCCAATCAGTAGTTAATTATTTTAACAAATCAGGATTTAAGAATTACGTTGTTTGGGATGATAATAAAAAGTTAAAAAATTCCTGGGGATTAACTAAATCAAAAGAAAAAATTTTTTCAGAGGCAATTGAATTTGTAGATTTTATTGTAATTAGTCCAGGAATAAATATTAAAAAAACTAAATTAAAAAAAATTTTATTAGAAAATAAAGAAAAATTTATTACAGATCTTGATATTTTTTATTTGTTAAATCCCCAAACAAAATCAATAGTTGTTACTGGTACAAATGGAAAGTCTACTACGTGTAAAATTATTGAACATGTTTTAAAAAAAAATAAAATTAAAGCTCGATTAGCAGGAAATATTGGCAGTCCAATACTCAGTATAAACCTAAAAAAAAATACTTTTATTGTAATTGAAGCCTCTTCTTTTCAATTAGCTTATTCAAAATTTATTAAACCTGATTATGCTTTATTATTAAATATTAGTAATGATCATTTAGATTGGCATGGGACAATGAACAATTATATTAATTCAAAATTAAAAATTTTTTCTCTCCAAAAAAAAGATGACTATGCCTTTATAAATAACAAAAAATTACTAAAAAAAATCAAAAAAAATAAATATTTAGGAAAAATACAACTTTTATCTTCTAAAAAATATAGAAAAATTAAATATAAAATTCAAAATGATTATTTGAATTCAGAAACAAATATTAATAACATGACTTTTGTTTATTCACTATCCAAAATTTTAAAAATTAAAGAAAATGCATTCGTTAAATCACTCGAGTCTTTTAAAGGTTTGTCTCATAGACATGAAATATTTTACAGAAAAAGTAATAAAATTTTTATAAATGACTCTAAGGCAACAAGTTTTGAGTCTACAAAATTTGCTTTAAAACATAATAAAAACATTTATTGGATTGTTGGAGGTCTTCCTAAAAAAGGAGATAGAATTCAATTGAAAGGTTTAAAAAAAAATATTTCAAAAACATATATTATTGGAAAAAATATGAAAAATTTTTCAAAATACTTAAAGGGAAAAGTAAGTATTAAACTATGCAAAACACTGGGATATGCTGTGACATCAATTTTAAAAGATATTAGAAATATTAATAAAGAAAAAATTACAATTTTGTTTAGTCCTGCAAGTGCATCCTTTGACCAATTTAAAAATTTTGAAGAACGAGGAAAAACATTCAAAAAATTAGTTAAAAATTCTGTTGATAAATATTTTTAAAATATGATTAGGTTTTTTAAAATTAATAATTATTGGAGAAATGTAGATAAATCTATATTTTTTAGTTTTTTATTGTTATTTACTTTAGGAATATTCTTTTCATTCTCTTCAACCTCATTTTTGGCTGATGAGAGGCTAAATAAAGGTTATTATTTCTTTTTTCAAAAGCATCTTCTTTATTCTATTATTGCTTTTTTTTTAATGGTTTTTATATCTATTATTAATACTAGTTTAATCAATAAGAGTTTGATTCCCATTTTTATATTTTTTTTATTTTTGTTAGTACTTGTTCCTTTTTTGGGCGCGGAAGTAAAAGGTGCAAAAAGGTGGCTTAATTTTTACATTTTCCGTTTTCAACCAATTGAATTCGTAAAACCTTTTTTCGTTTTGGTTATCGCCCAAATTATTTCATCTCCTAAGATTAAAAATCTAAATTTATCCCATTTAATCTCTTTTTTATTGTTATCAACCATTACTTTACTCCTTTTGGTTCAGCCAGATCTTGGACAGACCGTATTATTAATTTCAACATGGATTTCATTAATATTTGTTTCAGGTTTTAGTTTTTTGTTCCTTTTTTTAATTCTAATTTTTGCAATAATATTATTTTTTTCATTACTTTATATCGCACCAGAGAAATTCAGTTATATCATTAACCGACTTACATCTTTTATGGACCCCGAGAAGTCTGGTTGGTCACAATCACAAAAAGCTATTGAGGCAATAAAACAAGGTGGATTAAAGGGTCAAGGTATGGGCGAAGGAATCTTAAAAGAAAGTGTACCAGAAGCTCATACTGATTATATTATCGCAGTTGTTAGTGAAGAATTTGGTTCTGCAGTATCTATCTTAATTGTCATAATTTTTCTTTTTATAGCATTTAGAATAATCAAAAAAGTTGTGAATTTTTCTGATAACTTTTATAAACTTGCATTGTGTGGTTTAGCATCACTATTAATTTTTCAAACTTTTATTCATATTGGTGTTAATGCAAATTTATTGCCAACAACAGGTATGACTCTACCTTTTTTGAGTTACGGAGGTTCATCTTTATTATCAAGCGGAATAATCGCTGGTGTACTTCTAAATTATACATCTTTAACAGAAAAGAATGAATGAAAAATTATAAAAAAAAAATTATTATTGCTACAGGAGGTACTGGAGGTCATATTTTTCCCTCTTTAAGCCTAGCAGATTTTCTAAAAAAAAATATTTTGTTGAAATTATTACTGACAAAAGAGGTCTTCAATATTTAAATAATTATAATAACGTTAATATTAGAATTATAAATTCAGGAACAATTTTTCAAAAAAATATTTTTCAAATTTTCTTTGGAATAATAAAAGTTATAAGGTCTTTTATTTTATCGTTGGTTTTTATGATAATATATAGACCAAAATTAATTATAGGTATGGGTGGGTATTCCTCATTTCCAGTTTGTCTAGCAGGATTTTTTCTAAGAATTCCCACATTAATATATGAAAATAATATAATTATAGGAAGAGCAAACAAGTATCTTCTGCCTTTTGTAAATAAGATTTTTGTTTCCTCAAATAGTATAAAAGGAATAAAAACTAAATATAACAAAAAAATTTTTTTTTCAGGGTTTTTAATTAGAAATACCATTCTAAATTTACAAAAAAATAAAAAAGAAAAATCAAAAAATAATTTATCAATTTTGATAATGGGCGGGAGTCAATCAGCTAAAATTTTCGGTGATATTTTGCCGGACGTTATAATAAAATGTTTTCAGAGAGGGTATAAATTTAAA
>MDTG01236905.1_pt1 | contig 12306 bp, 6 predicted proteins | sample 811421 | NCBI WGS metagenome assembly MDTG01 (sample SAMN05326645, study PRJNA326480) | marine metagenome | isolation source: seawater | place: Pacific Ocean: South East | collected 2011
CCCTCCCAGATGGCGGTCACGACCAGATCAGAGCCGCGAACCATATCACCACCAGCGAAGATCTTGGGGTTGGTCGTCTGGAACTTGTACTGACCTTCCTCAGGCGCGACTACGCGGCCCTGGCTATCGGTACCCACTTCCTTCTCGGAGAACCAGTCTGCAGGACTGGGACGAAAGCCAAAGGCGATGATTACCGCATCTGCTGGCAGCACTTCTTCCGAGCCAGGGATCGGCTCAGGACTGCGACGGCCACGTGCATCGGGCTCACCCAGGCGCGTTTCTACAACCTTGACGCCTTCGACCCGATCTTCACCGACGATGGCGATAGGCTGACGGTTGAACAGAAACTTGACCCCTTCGTCCTTGGCGTTCTTCACTTCCTTTCGCGAGCCCGGCATGTTGGCCTCGTCGCGCCGATAGGCACAGGCGACCGAAGAGGCACCCTGGCGGATCGAGGTGCGATTGCAGTCCATCGCAGTATCACCACCACCCAGCACCACTACTTTCTTGCCTTTCAAGCCAATAAAGTCTTCCGGCGCTTTCTCAAAACCCAGGTTGCGATTGACGTTGGCAACCAGGAAGTCCAGCGCGTCGTGTACACCTGGCAGGTCTTCGCCCGGGAAGCCGCCCTTCATGTAGGTATAAGTACCCATACCCATAAAGACCGCGTCGTACTCCTCAAGCAGGTCGTCAATACTCACGTCCTTGCCGATCTCGGTGTTCAGGCGAAACTCGATGCCCATACCCTCAAAAATCTCGCGACGCCGCGACATGACCGTTTTTTCCAGCTTGAACTCGGGAATACCAAAGGTAAGCAGACCACCGATTTCAGGATAGCGATCAAATACCACCGGACTCACACCAGCTCTTGCCAGCACATCTGCACACCCGAGACCCGCCGGACCAGCACCGATGATGGCGACGCGCTTACCGGTAGGAACAACCGCGGACAGATCGGGACGCCAGCCCATCGCGAATGCAGTATCAGTGATGTACTTCTCGACGTTGCCGATAGTCACCGCACCAAAACCATCATTCAGCGTGCAGGCACCTTCACAGAGGCGGTCCTGTGGGCAAACCCGACCACAGACTTCCGGCAACGTATTGGTCTGATGCGACAGCTCGGCCGCTTCCAGGATGTTGCCTTCAGACACCAGCTTCAGCCAGTTGGGAATGAAGTTGTGCACAGGACACTTCCACTCACAATAGGGGTTGCCGCACTCCAGACAACGATGTGACTGATCCGCAGCCTCTTCCGGCTTGAACTGCTCGTGGATTTCTACGAACTGAGTCTTGCGCGTGCGCAGCGCGCGCTTTTTCGGGTCTTCACGACCAACATCGATAAACTGGAAGTCGTTACTTAAACGGTCTGCCATATCTAAACCTCATCAGTGCAGCGCAACCATTACCTGTGGCGCTGCCGAATCTCTATCGCTGACCGGGCGGCACGGGCTGCCCGGTCGCAGGTATTCCCGCTGATTACTGCGGGTTGGCTCTGGTGCTGGTCAAGAGCGCGCGCAAGCTGGCGGCCTTAGGCTTGACCAACCAGAAGCGACGAATAAAGTCGTCCAGGTTGTCCAGCACCTCAGCACCCCATGGGCTGCCCGTCTCGGCTACATACTCGGTCAGCACCTGCGTCAAATGACTGCGGTAGACTTCCATTGACTCGCTACTGATGCGATGCAGCTCGACCAGCTCATGGTTCAGCTTGTCAAAGAAACTGTTGTCACGATCCAGTACGTAGGCGAAACCACCCGTCATACCCGCACCAAAGTTGTGACCAGTACTGCCTAGCACACAGACCATGCCGCCAGTCATATACTCACAGCAGTGATCACCGGCACCTTCAATGACTGCGTGGCAACCGGAGTTGCGCACCGCAAATCGCTCACCCGCAATACCGGCAGCAAACAGCTTGCCACCGGTCGAACCATACAGGCAGGTATTGCCGATAATAGATGTATGCTCGGAGCGGAACGGACTGCCCTGTGGCGGCACTATGACCAGCTTACCGCCGGTCATGCCCTTACCGACATAGTCGTTGGCATCACCTTCCAGGTACATGTTCAAGCCACCGGCATTCCAAACACCGAAACTCTGACCCGCAGTACCCTTGAAGCGATAGGTAATAGGCGCACTGACCATGCCCTGGTTGCCATGCACCTTGGCGATCTCGCCCGAGACGCGTGCGCCAATGGAGCGATCACAGTTGGTCAGCTTCATCTCAAACTCACCACCGGTGCGCCCATCGATACAGGCACGCGCCATTTCGACCATCTTCTCGGCGGTCTCTCCCTTGTCAAAAGGCGGATTGCGCGGCTGCATGCAGAACTGCGGCTTATCGGCCGCCACATCCTTGCTGAACAGCAGCGGCTCAAGATCCAGGTTCTGCTGCTTGCTGGTGCTGCCTGGCAGAATCTCCAAAAGATCAGTACGACCAATAAGCTCTTCCAGAGAGCTCACACCCAGCTTGGCTAGCCATTCACGGGTTTCGGTAGCGACATAGGTGAAGTAATTCATCACCATCTCGACAGTACCAATATAGTGGTTGTCACGCAGGTGCTCATTCTGTGTTGCGACACCGGTTGCGCAGTTGTTCAGGTGACAGATGCGCAGGTACTTACAACCCAGCGCGATCATCGGGCCGGTACCGAAGCCAAAGCTTTCGGCGCCAAGAATGGCTGCCTTGATCACATCAAGACCGGTTTTCAAGCCACCGTCTGTCTGTACCCGAACTTTGCCGCGCAGGTCATTACCACGCAGCGTCTGATGCGCTTCAGACAGCCCAAGTTCCCATGGCGAACCGGCATAACGAATGGACGTCAGCGGCGAAGCACCAGTGCCGCCGTCGTAACCGGAGATGGTAATCAGGTCAGCGTAAGCCTTGGCCACACCCGCGGCGATAGTGCCAACACCAGGCTCGGATACCAGCTTGACCGACACCAGCGCAGCCGGATTAACCTGTTTCAGGTCAAAGATCAGCTGAGACAAATCTTCGATGGAATAGATGTCGTGATGCGGCGGTGGCGAAATAAGTGTGACGCCAGGCACAGCATAACGCAGGCGAGCAATCAGCTCGTTTACCTTACCACCCGGCAACTGACCACCTTCGCCGGGCTTGGCACCCTGCGCGACCTTGATCTGCAGCACATCGGCGTTAACCAGATACTCAGGCGTCACACCAAAGCGTCCGGACGCAATCTGCTTGATACGCGAGGTACGCTCGGTACCGTAACGCGCAGGGTCTTCACCCCCCTCACCGGAGTTGGAGCGAGCGCCAAGACGGTTCATTGCCTCGGCAATGGCCTCATGCGCCTCAGGCGACAAGGCTCCGAGCGAGATACCCGCCGAGTCAAAGCGCTTGAATATCTGCTCAAGGGGCTCAACTTGGTCGAGCGCGATCGGCGCCTGATCATCACGCACTTTCAGCAGGTCACGCAGCGACGCCACCGGGCGGTTGTTTACCAAAGCCGCGTATTCAAGGTACTTATCGTAGCTATCACCCTGCACGGCATCCTGCAACGCACGTACCACATCAGGGTTGTACGCGTGGTACTCACCACCGAAGACAAATTTCAACAAGCCACCTTGCTGAATCGACTTGCGTGGATTCCAGGCTTCCTTGGCCAGCAGTAGCTGTTCATCCTGCAGATCGCAGAAACGCGCGCCCTGAATGCGGCTGGCGACACCCTTGAAACAAAGGTCAACGATCTCATCGGCCAAGCCAACGGCTTCAAACAGTTGCGCACCCCGGTAAGAGGCGATGGTCGAGATACCCATCTTCGACAGGATTTTCAACAAGCCTTTTGAGATACCTTTGCGGTAGCTCTTGAAGACTTCGTACAAGTCGCCGATGACCTCACCGGTGCGCAGCAGGTCACCCAGCACTTCATACGCCAGGTACGGATAGACTGCAGAGGCACCAAAACCGATCAACACCGCATAATGATGTGGATCACGCGTGGTCGCCGTCTCAACCAGGATGTTGCACTCGGAACGAATACCGACCGCAGTCAAATGGTGGTGCACAGCACCCACTGCCAGTGCAGCGTGCACTGGCAGTTTGCCCGTTTCAATTAAGCGGTCACTGAGCACGATGAGTGACTTGCCTTCACGTACTGCGGCTTCAGCCTGCCTGGCGATATCACTTACCGCATCGCCCAGCGGCATGGACTCGTCCACGTTGAGATCGATCGTGTGTACAGAGAATCCAGGGCGCTCCAGATGCATCAGCGTGCGCCACTTCGCAGGCGAAATCACAGGAGAGCTCAGGATCGCACGGTTAGCGTGATCAGCAGTCTCTTCAAAGACATTACGCTCAGCGCCAAGACAGGTCTCAAGGGACATGACAATGGCTTCGCGCAGCGGATCGATAGGCGGATTGGTCACCTGGGCAAACTGCTGACGGAAGTAGTCATAGACCGAGCGAACCCGGCTGGACAATACCGCCATCGGGGTATCGTCGCCCATGGAACCAACCGCTTCCTGACCATTCTCGGCCAACGGACGCAGTACCTGATCACGCTCTTCGAAGGTGACCTGGAACATTTTCATATACTGCTTCAGACGTTCGGCGCCCAAAAAGTCGGAGCCGTGATCGCGGTCATCAAGCTTTGCCTGAATACGCAGGGCATTTTCTTTCAGCCACTTGCGGTAGGGGTGGCGCGACTTGAGGCGATCAGCAACATCATCGGTATGCAGCACTTCACCGGTTTCGGTATCGACTGCCAGAATCTGACCAGGACCAACGCGGCCTTTACTGATCACGTCTTCAGGCTGGTAATTCCACACGCCGATTTCTGAGGCGAGCGTGATGTAACCGTTCTTGGTTACAACGTAGCGCGCAGGGCGCAGACCGTTGCGGTCGAGCAGACACACTGCATAACGACCTTCGGTCAGTACGATACCCGCCGGACCATCCCAGGCCTCCATGTGCATGGAGTTGTATTCATAAAATGCACGCAAGTCGGCATCCATGGTCTCTACGTTCTGCCATGCGGGCGGAACAACCATGCGAATGGCGCGGAACAAATCCATACCACCAGTGATCAATAACTCAAGCATATTGTCCATGCTTGAGGAGTCGGACCCGGTGGTATTGACCAGCGGAGCCAGACTTTCCAGGTCAGGCATCAAATCGTTGGTGAATTTGTTACGACGTGCATGAGCCCAGTTGCGGTTAGCGGTGATGGTATTTATCTCACCGTTATGCGCGACCAGACGGAATGGCTGTGCAAGCGGCCACTTTGGCAAGGTATTGGTAGAGAAACGCTGATGGAACACGCTGATGGCGGTTTCCATGCGGTCATCGCCCAAATCCGGATAAAACTTATCCAGATCGGCCGGCATCATCAGGCCTTTGTAGGAGATAACTTTGTGCGACAGACTACAGACGTAAAAATTGCTATCGGCCTGCATGGCGATTTCCGCCTTGCGACGCACATAGAATAGCTTGACGCCAAACTGCTGCTCGTCGAGGCCATCACCGGAAACGAACAACTGCTCAATGCGCGGCATGCTGCTCAGCGCCAGTGGCCCCAATACCGTCTGGTCAACGGGCACCTCACGCCAACCCAGACTGGTCAGCCCTTGATCCGCAAGCGCGTCGGCAAATGCCTGCTTCGCAGCAGCGGTTGCCGCCGCATCGGCGCCCATAAAGACCATCCCGACAGCGTATTGCTCGGGTAGCTGCACGGACAATTGCTCCTGCGCCACTGCGCGCAGAAAACGATCAGGCTTCTGAATAAGCAGACCACAACCGTCACCGGTCTTGCCGTCGGCATTGATACCGCCACGGTGTGTCATGCATGTCAGGGCTTCAATAGCCGTCTGGAGTAAGTGATGACTGGGCTGACCTTCCATGTGGGCAATCAAGCCGAAGCCACAGTTATCCTTGAACTGATCAGGCTGGTATAAACCTGCTTTCATAGGCACGCTCTCAAAAAGCTATTGAATTCAAGCGCTTACAAGAATCAAAAAAGCATTGATCTGGCCAGGCGCCGGACAAAAGGGGGGTAATTGTACACAGCGACATACCTGGCCACAATTTTTTTTGAGGCCAGCATGCCGCATTCGCATATTCAAATGTCGTAAATAGGCAAGTTTGCGCTTTACTATAGCGCTAATTCAAACACTGATCCAAGCCCTCTTCAGCGAAGCAGAGACGCCATCAAATCGACGTCTCTGCCCTCTGAAATCAACGCAGCGACTTTTGGATATCGCCGAAACTGCGCGGCCAAGGTTTACTGTTGCGCAATGCCTGCGGCAAGCCAGCAATCCCGTCCTGAGCGGCTTGGCGGCCGCCATAGCTACCTTGAGTAACAACGAACCACGGAGCACCCTGATGGGTTGTTTCGAAGTAACCAATATCATTTAGCTGCGCGTGCGCTTCAACAAAGCTGACCGCCGACTGCTCGGCGCGCGTCCCCAATAGCTGAATCGCATAGCGGCTGGCAGCTTGCTCTCGATACCACGATGTCTGACGCGTGCCGGTGCTGCCTTGAACTACCGAGCTTGCCTTGGGCGAATCGTTGCTCGCAGCAACAGCAGTAGCCGCAGGACTCGCTGGAGCAGGCAACGCTGGAGCAGCGACCGGAGCGACCGGTGGGCTGCTTGCTGCAGACTCAGCAGCGCTTGTTGCCGCAACCACTGGCGGCGGCGACTCTGGCTCTGGCGCGGGGGCAGCTTCAACTACTTCTGGAACATCAGCATCATCAGTTTCTGCAACGGGAGAAGGCGAAATACCTGTCGCCATATCACTACCCGCAGGCAGCGGTGCAGTTGGCGGCACGGGACTCTCAAGCTCAGCATCCCCATTCAAACGCACTTCCGGGATAGGCTCAGGCAACGCCAAAACAGTCGTTTCCGGTTCTTTGGGCTGATCGCCCATGTACCATGCAACGCCCACACCCAGCGCTACCAAGGCCAATGCGGCCAAAGTACCAATCGGCAGCCCACCGCGCTTGGCCCGCTCGGCAGCAGCCAGAGGTGCTTGCTCCATGGATTCGAGCATAATCCGACGACCTGCTTCATTAATAGCGCCCGGCCAGCCTCCCGACTGATCATGGACAGCTGCAATCTGCTCATCTGACAGCAACTCAATGCCTTGACCAGCCCCTTCGAGGCGCTGCCCGAGGTAATCGCGAGTCTCATCCAGATCAAGCGGCTGCAGCGCAGCAAGGTGGAACGCACTGTCTTCCGGAGATGCCTGCAACGACTCTAACGCAGGCGCGATTAGCTCTGCATCCGCAAACAAAAACACGCGAGGGGCAGTCTGACCCGCTTCGGCGATTTCAGTAAGCATACTGAGAGCAGATGGCTCCAACGCTTCCGCATCGTCAATAACCAGATAAAGCTGAATACCTACAGCGTCGCTAGACTGCGACTTATCCAACAGGCTTCCAACATCACGGCCGTCGGCATTGACCGCTTGGCAGACATAACCCAGCAAGGCATCTTCAGCGGAAAATTCGCGCGCAGACAGCACAACGCATTGCACGCTCTCCTTGTTACTGCTGGCGACCAAAGCTTGGCGTAACAAGGTTTTGCCACTACCTTCTGGCCCCGTAACCACGAGCATTTGGCTACTATAGCGAGCCAGATGATGCAGCTCTGCTAGAACGGGCTTGCGCTTCGGCGTAAAGAACTTGAAGCCCGGCGTACGAGGAGCAAAGGGATCGTGGCTGAACTGATAATAATCCAGCAACCGGTCGATTTCGTTCATTGAGGTGAAACCCTCTTCCTTGTTTGACGTCATTCTGGCGACATCGCCAAGCAGTCTGATAGTGCCGTTGTATCAAAATCCGCGGTTACGATCGCGTCGCCCAGCCCCTTAAGCAGAACCAAGCGTAGCTGCCCATCCAGCACTTTTTTGTCGACCGCCATAAGACGCCTGAAGTCTGCTGCCAACATGCTTTGGGGAGGTGTCACCGGCAAGCCCGCCGAGGCAACTATATCTTTGCCGCGAGCAAGCTCGTCAGAACCAATCCAGCCCATACGCGCAGAAAGATCCAGCGCCATTACCATTCCAGCACCTACCGCCTCACCGTGTAACCAAACGCCATAGCCCTGATGCGTTTCGATGGCATGGCCAAAGGTATGCCCAAAGTTCAGCAGTGCGCGCACACCGCCCTCTCGCTCGTCTTCTGCCACCACTTCGGCTTTAATCGAACAGGAGCGCTCAATCGCCTCGGTCACTGCGCCGGGATCAAGCGCACGCAGGCGCGGCATATTGGACTCTAGCCACGTCAAAAAAAGAGCATCACGAATAAAGCCGTATTTGATGATTTCCGCCAAGCCTGCGCTAACCTCACGCGGAGGCAGCGTTTGCAAGCTGGCGGTATCTATCAATACCGCTTGGGGCTGATAGAAAGCACCAATCATGTTTTTGCCGGCAGGGTGGTTAATGCCGGTTTTCCCGCCTACTGACGAGTCAACTTGAGATAGGAGAGTCGTGGGTATCTGAATGAAATCCACACCTCGTTGATAGCACGCAGCGGCAAACCCCGTCATATCACCTATTACGCCGCCACCTAATGCAATCAAGGTAGTCCTGCGATCATGTCTGTCAGTCAGCAGCGCATCAAATATCTGCTGCAGGGTAGTCCAGTTCTTGAACGCCTCGCCCGTAGGCAATATTACTCTGGTGATCCTGTAACCACTCAAAGCCGATTCCAGGGCATCCAGGTAAAGAGGCGCGACCGTATCGTCGGTGACGATACAAACCTGCTTGCCCTTGATGTGCGACGCCAAAAGACCAGGCTTTTCAAAAAGGCCCGACCCTATATAAATAGGATAACTACGGTCACCAAGATCGACATTCAAACACTGCATCCAACTTCTCCCTCTAGCGTTCGCGAAGCATACAACATACGGCCTTGGCGCGGATATGCCGCCCACGCAAAAGCCTTTAAAGCGAAGAAATCAGATCAGGGAGAAGTGAGTTACTTAAAGGGCAATGCAATCAATAAAGCACGAAAGGCATCCAGCCCGCACACCAGGTGCGAGCTATCCCTCCAGCAACTTGGTCACTATGGTGTTGACTACGTTTTTGGGGCCACGCTGATCTGTCTCTATCACCAGGTCAGCTATATCCATATAAAGCGGATCGCGCTTGGCCATCAGGTCACGCAAAACGCTCTCCGGATCGCTAGTCTGCAACAAGGGACGTTGCCGATCTTTAGCTGTGCGCTGTAATTGCTGTTCGACGCTGGTACGCAGGTAAACCACTAAGCCATGTGCCGCCAATGCAGAGCGATTTGCATCACGCATAACGACGCCACCGCCGGTAGCGAGCACTATCCCGTCTTCTTGCACGAGCTCGGCGATCATAGCCTCTTCACGCTGCCTGAAGCCTTCTTCACCTTCAACATCAAAGATCCAGGGAATATCCGCACCCGTTCGCACCTCAATCTCACGATCAGAGTCCTTGAACGGGTATTTGAGTTCCTTGGCAAGAAGACGCCCGATGGTGCTTTTACCTGCCCCCATCGGGCCTACCAGAAAAACGTTATTCAAGCCCATTATCTTGCAAGCGTAATGGCGCCGTTGTTGATAATGCGCGGAGTGAGGAAGATCAACAGCTCATTCTTACTCTCGTTAGTAACATCTCGACGAAAAGCTCGCCCTAACAGCGGCAAATCACCAAGAAAGGGCACCTTCTCCTCGGCACTTTGAGTTTGGCTAGAGAAAACGCCACCAATCACAATAGTCTCACCATCGGCAACGAGTATTTTGGCATCCACTTCGTTTTTACGGATAGTCGGCACGCCATTTACCACCTGAGTAAAGTCAGCCTCATCCTTAGTAACAACCACCTCCATAATAACCTGATTATCTGGAGTTATCTGTGGAGTGACTTCGAGAGAAAGAACAGCTTCAGCAAAGGCAGTAGTTGTTGCTCCACTTGAGCTGGCCTGTTGGTAGGGAATCTCTGACCCCTTCAGGATTTTGGCCGTCTCTTTGTCTGAGGTGACAACCTTAGGCTGAGATATAATTTCCCCATTACCTGTGCTCTCCATAGCCGAAAGTTGCAAATCAAGAATAGCATTGTCAGTGATAAAGCCAATGCCAATTCCTGATGTGGCGCCAATCACACCCATATCTACAAAGGGTGAATTCGGGTCCCGCTCGGCTATACCGTAGTATCCCCCTGTAGTAGTTCCATCAGGGACAAAATCTGGAGCTTCGCCGATAGACGTTTGAGTATCTTTACCGAATGCATTGAATCGGCTACCCAGATTCAGACTTCCCCCCCAACGGACACCGAGCGCCTTATCGAAACCAACGTTAGCTTCTACAATTCGGGCTTCTATCATGACCTGGCGTACCGGAATATCCAACTGAGTAACGATGCGCCTCAACTCATCAAGCTTCTCTTGAGTTTCCAATGCAATAATACTGTTGGTACGGGCATCAACGGTTAACGATCCTCGCTGGGAGTCTGTGTCTGTGGCAGTGACCGATTGGAATAACTGCGCGATGTCTGCTGCATTGGCATAATTTACCTGAATTAACTCACGACGCAGCGGAGCCAACTCTGAAATTTGCTTCTGCGACTCAAGCTCCTGACGCTCGCGAGCGGCAATCTCGTCAGCTGGCGCAACCAGTAATACATTACCTATTTGGCGCTTATCCAACCCCTTGGTTTTCAGAACCAAATCCAATGCCTGATCCCAAGGCACATTCTGCAGGCGCAAGGTAATGCTTCCCTGCACAGTGTCACTGGCAACCAGGTTCAAATCAGTAAAGTCCGCAATCAACTGCAACACCGAGCGAACCTCAATATCCTGAAAATTCAGCGACAGCTTCTCACCCGAATATGTAAAGGAGTCCGCACGACGCTGCTCAACCTCTGCGCGAGTAAGTGGCTTGAAACTGACTGTCAGACGATTATCAGTTTGATAAACCAAGTGCTCATACTGACCAGTTGGCTCAATAACAATACTGGCGTTGTTACCGTTGCTGGACGCGTTGATAAAGTTAACCGGCGTAGCGAAGTCTTTAACATCCAACTGGACTCGCAACTCATCAGGCAAGCGAGTATTTGGAAAATTAAGCTTGACTCGCCCACCCTGCTCTTCAACATCTACCCGGATTGAGGGGTCGGTCAAATCAACAATAACGTTACCTTCGCCGTCATCGCCGCGCTGAAAGTCCAGACTGCTAATGGCACGACCAGAAGTCACTGCGCCAGAGACTGCAGGCTCAGATTCAGCACGCCAATTATCATTGCGCGCCACAGCTGTCTCGGATGCGGAGGCATTCGTGGAGGCTACAGGAGCGCCACCCACCAGCACGAACAGGCTATTGCCTTCAGCGCGCGTTGTGTAAGGTGCCAAATCGGCCAGATTGATAATCAGACGAGTACGATCGTTCGCCTCTACGACGGTAACGCTGCGGGCGTTACCCAGCCCCAATTCACGATTACGCTCACCCAACTTGTTCTTAACACCCGGCAGATCCAAGGCGATACGAGCAGGCTCGTCAATGGTATAACCTTTAGGCGACCCGTTAACCGGCTCATCAAACGTCAGCTTCAGCTCAACGCGATCACCCGGCAGAGAAGCAACGTCCATCTTCTGTAAATCTGCGGCCAGGGCCAATGGGCTCAGCAGCGCGAGTGCGGCTGCCAACGATAGTTTTCTGGTTAGAGGCATTTGCTTGCGTTCCACGCGTGACTGTTTGCAGTTCATATTATCTCTCCCTGGTTGACCTATCCGCGCTCAGGCAAGCTGAGAGTCCGCGGGCGCTCCAACCAACCCCCTTCACCGTCCGGCACGATCTCGACCACGTCGACCCGGTTATCCTGAATCCCCGTAATGCGGCCATAGTTACGCCCCAGATAGTCACCAACCTTGACTCGATGCACACTTCCAGCACCCTGAATAAGGGCCTGCATGCCGTTGTTATTGCTCAAAGTACCAACCATTTCGAAGCTTTCAATATTAAAGCCTTCAAGAAACTGCTTTACGCGATTCTCGTCCGGCTTAATGTCCTGAGAGCCACGCTGACGCTGGGTTAGATCTATGCGAATGGGCGGCTGAAAGGGACTTCTCAAAGAAGCTGCGCTGTAAGTGAAAGCCTCATAGGGCTCAAAGCGCGGTAAAGGCTCGATTTTCCCGGCTGGTCTGGCACGCGTTTCATCCATAAAGCGCTGCAGATCAGCAAACTCATTACCACCACACCCCGCCAAACCAAATATGGCGAGAAGCGATATGCAGGTTAGGTTCTTGTTAATCATTATTCTTGGCCTCCTGCATCATTGTAGCGATAGGTCTTGGCCACAATATTCATTGTCAGAAGGTC